>Ga0163162_10004847_pt1 | contig 12988 bp, 11 predicted proteins | sample S55metaG_FD_115310 | JGI IMG/M metagenome (GOLD analysis project Ga0163162, IMG submission 115310) | Switchgrass rhizosphere microbial communities from Kellogg Biological Station, Michigan, USA - S5-5 metaG | ecosystem: Host-associated > Plants > Roots > Rhizosphere > Soil | place: USA...
AGAATGGCTCCCTGCCCGTCGGCGAATCCCTCCAGGCGCCCCGTGCGCAGCTCGGCCTGCAGGTCGGCCATCACGGTGGGATCGCTCGCATCCACACCGCGCACCAGCCCGCCGTGGGCCTCACCGCCCGGGCTGGTGAAGAGCGCCTGCTGCAAGACGAAGGGGGTGGCCGCCCGCACCCCCGGCACCTCACGCACGCGGGCCGCCACCCGATCGGCCTCCGTCATCCCGGACCCGCCACTCTGGAAGATCAGCAGGTGCGGGTTGGCCGAGAGGATGCGGTCTCGGATGCCGTCCTGGAATCCGGTCATCACAGCCAGCACGATGATCAGGGCCGCGACGCCGAGGAACACGCCGCCGACGCCGATCCACACGAACAGGGAGAGGTTGGTGCGCTTGCCGCGTGAGCCGAGGTAGCGCAATCCCAGAAAGAGCTCGTACGGCAAACCGCGACTCACGAGCCGGACGCCTCCGGCCGCAGGTGTGGAAACAGGATCACCTCGCGGATGGACGCCTGGTCGGCCAGCAGCATCACCAGGCGATCGATGCCGATCCCTTCCCCCGCCGCCGGCGGCATGCCGTACTCCAGCGCCCGCACGTAGTCCTCGTCGAGCCAGTGAGCCTCGTCGTCGCCGCGCGCCTGCATCTTCGCCTGCTCCTGGAAGCGGGCGAGCTGGTCGATCGGATCGTTGAGCTCACTGTAGGCGTTGGCCAGCTCGCGGCGGCCGACGTAGAGCTCGAAGCGGTCCACCAGGCGTGCCTCGTCTCGCTTGCGCTTGGCCAGCGGCGACAGCTCGATGGGAAAGTCCGTCACGAAGGTGGGCTGCACGAGGCTCGGCTCGACCAGCGCGTCGAAGGTCGCCTTCCAGATGGCGACCTCCCCCGCTCCCTCGACGTCCAGTCCGCGGCCGGCCGCCGCCCGCACCAGCGTGGCCGCGTCGGTCTGAGGCGTCACGCTCGTGCCGAGCGCCTCGGACAGGCCGGTGAAGAATGGCAGGCGGCGCCAGGGCGGCGTGAGGTCGATGGCGTGCTCGCCCCAGGTCAGGGCCAGGCGCCCGAGGAGCGCCTGGGCCAGCTCCACGAACATCGTCTCGGTCAGCTGCATCAGGTCGGTGTAGTCCGCGTACGCCTGGTAGAACTCCAGCGTCGTGAACTCGGGGTTGTGCTGGGTCGAGACCCCCTCGTTGCGAAAGTTCCGGTTGATCTCGTACACACGCTCGAACCCGCCCACCACCAGACGCTTGAGGTAGAGCTCGGGCGCGATGCGCAGGTAGAGATCCATGTCGAGCGCGTTGTGGTGGGTCTTGAAGGGCCGGGCGATGGCGCCGCCGGGGATGGGCTGCATCATCGGCGTCTCGACCTCGAGAAAGCCCCGGGCGTCGAGGAACTCGCGCATGAACTTCACCACCCGCGAGCGCAGCTGGAACACCTCGCGGGCCGGCTGATTCACGATCAGGTCGACGTAGCGCTGGCGATAGCGCGTCTCGACGTCCTTGAGGCCGTGCCACTTCTCGGGCAGCGGCCGCAGCGACTTGGCCAGGAACGTCACATCCTTCACGGCCACCGTCAGCTCACCCGTGCGGGTGCGCATCATGTCGCCGGTGACCCCGACGAAGTCACCGAGGTCCAGCTCGGTGACGAGGGTGAAGCCGTCGCCCAGCTGATCGGCGCGCGCGTAGAGCTGGATCCGCCCCGTCTGGTCCATGAGGTGAGCGAAGCAGGTCTTGCCGTGATGCCGCAGCGCCACCACCCGACCGGCCATGCTCACCGGGCCCACCGCCTTCAGCTCTTCCTCGGTGGCCTGCCCCAGCCGCGCGTGCAGCGGCCCGGCCCAGTGCGTCACCGGGTACCGGCCGCCGAATGGGTCGATCCCCCGCTGCCGCAGCGCCCCGAGCTTGTCGTGGCGCAGACGGAGCAGCTCGCTGCCCTCGTGCGCGTCGCTCACGCCGCCTGCCCGCTCACGCCTGCTGGCTCCGCGCCCACAGCAGGTACGCCTTGATGAACGCCTCGATCTCACCGTCCATCACCGCCTCGACGTTGCCGATCTCGGTGCCGGTGCGGTGGTCCTTGATCCGCTGCTCGGGATGGAAGGTGTAGGTGCGGATCTGGCTGCCGAAGGCGATCTCCTTCTTGGTCCCGGTCAGCTGCGACAGCTCGTCCTTCTGCTTCTTCTCGGCGATCTCGAACAGCCGCGCCTTCAAGATTCGCATGGCCGTGTCGCGATTGCGCAGCTGCGAGCGCTCGTTCTGGCAGCTCACCACGATGTTGGTCGGCAGGTGCGTGATCCGTACCGCCGAGTCCGCGGTGTTGACGCCCTGCCCACCCGGCCCGGAGGAGCGGAAGACGTCCACGCGCAGATCGTCCTCGCGGATGTTGACCTCGACGTCGTCGACCTCCGGCACCGCGGACACCGAGGCGAAGCTGGTCTGCCGCCGGCTGGAGGAGTCGAAGGGGGAGATGCGGATGAGCCGGTGGACGCCGATCTCGCCGCGGAGATACCCGTAGGCGTATTCCCCGGTGACCTCGATCGTCACCGACTTGATCCCCGCCTCTTCGCCCGGCAGCAGATCGACCACCTCGGCCTTGAACCCCTCGCGCTCACACCAGCGCAGGTACATGCGCATCAGCATCTGCGCCCAGTCCTGCGACTCGGTGCCGCCGGCGCCCGGATGGATGGAGAGGATGGCCGGCTTGGCGTCGTGCGCGCCCGACAGCATGATCTTGAGCTCGAACTCTTCCAGCTCGCGACGCAGGCGGGTCACGCCGTCGGCGATCTCGGCATCGAGGCTGCCGTCGTCGCCGGATTCCTGGGCGAGCTCCAGCAGGACACCGAGGTCGGAGGCCTGGGTGGCCAGCTCGCCGACCCGACCCACGGTGCGCGCCAGGTCGGCGCGCTCGCGAATCAGCTCCTGGGCGCGGCGGTTGTCGTCCCAGAAGGCGGGCGCCGCCATCTCGGTGGCGAGCGCGTCGATTCGCTTATCCTTACCGGACCGGACAAAGATGCCTCCGCAGCTCGTCCAGCTGACGGGCCAGCTCCGCGACATCGCGCTTCAGCTCGCCGGGCATGGGCTCCTCCGGGCGGCGACCCCGATCGACGCGGCTGACACGGCCAGCGACAGCCACGCCACCCAGTCGCCCAGCCGCGTGAACAGCGTCTGGCTCTGGCGGAGCGGCACGCGGTCGCTGAGCACCCCACGCTCGAAGAGGTTCAGGTGGCGAATGATCTGGCCGCTCGGCGCGATGAAGGCCGAGATGCCGGTGTTGGCCGCGCGCACCACCGCGATGCGGTGCTCGACGGCCCGAAACGGGTACATCGCGAGATGCTGGTACGGTCCACTCGTGCGCCCGAACCAGCCGTCGTTCGTCATGTTCACCATCACGCGCGCGCCATTGTTCACGAACTGGCGAAAGAGGTCGGGAAAGATGCCTTCATAACAGATCACGACGCCGAACGGGGCTGGCGGACCCGGAAACACGACGGCGCGGGAACCAGGCTCCAGATCGGCGATGAACTCTGCCCAGCTCCTCACAAATCCGATCACACCCGACAGCGGCACATATTCTCCGAACGGAACGAGGTGAATCTTATCATACCTGCCGACGATCCCCTGGCGGCTGACGAGGAACGCCGCGTTGCTGAGCCGCCGGGGCACGCCATCGAGCACGTCGATCGATCCCACCAGCAACGGCGAGCGTAGATCGGCCGAGACGCCGGCGAGTGTTTTCTGCAGCTCGGGGTCGCGGCGCAGCACGGTGGGTGAGGCGGTCTCGGGCCACACGATCACGTCCGGCGCGCCCTCGCCGGCCAGCCGCGTCAGCGCCAGATAGATGGAGAGCGTCTCGCGGGCGTGACGCGGGTCCCACTTGAGCGGCTGCTCGATGGACGGCTGCACGACCGCCACGCGCAGCTCCGGCGCGGGCGGGACCTGCCCCAGCCGCCAGGTGCCGAACCCCAGCACCGCGGCCAGCAAGCCGGCCGCGATCGCGACGCCGCCGACCGCCTGTCGCCAGCCGAGCACGAAGACCCCGGTGAGCGCCGCGTTCACCGCAACGAGCGTCAGCGAGACGGCGTGCACGCCGCCGAGCTCGGCCACCTGGATCACCGGGAGCTTCAGATATTGCGAGTACCCCAGCGTGCCCCACGGAAAGCCGCCCATGAGGTGTCCGCGGATCCATTCGGCGCCCACCCACAGCCAGGGCGCGGTGGCCAGCGCCCAGGCGGCGGATCGGCGCCGCGCCAGCCACACCACCAGCGCGCTGACGAGCGCGACGTAGAGGCCGCAGTACGCCGCCAGCAGCAAGGTGGGCCCCCACGTCAGCGGCCACGGGATCGCGCTGAAGACGCGGAACGTCCACGTGAGCCAGCGCAGGAGGATGAGAAAGAAGACCGTGCCGTAGAGCCACCCCCACGCGAAGGCGATGCGGGGTGAGGTGCCGAGCACGATGACCAGCAGCGGCATCAGCGCGATCCACGCCGCCCATCCCCAGTCGGTGACGGGGAACGCCAGCGCGAGCGTCCAGGCGCTGCCCACGAGCAGCGCGGCACGGCTCAGGCTGTCTCGCACCAGGCTCAGGCGCCCGCCGCCAGCCGATCGGCCAGGAACTGCGGCAGCCCGGCCTCGACGATCTTCCGCCGGGCGGCGTCGACGTCGTAGACGACACGACGCAGATCGACCCGCCCGGCCTCCACATCCCACAGCGCCCAGGTCGCCCGGGGATCCCGATCGCGCGGCTGACCGACGCTTCCCACGTTGACGATGTAGCGACGACCCTGCTCGCTTCGCACCGCGGCGGCGCCGCGCTCGTGGTCGGGCCCGGACGAGCCGAGCGACCACACGCCCGGCACGTGCGAGTGGCCCACGAAGCACCAGCGCGTGGCGAAGTGGGAGAACGCGGCAAAGCCGTCCTCGGCCGTGACGAGATACTCCCACTCGTCCGGCTGGGCCGGGGAGGCGTGCACCAGCGTGGCGTCGCCGATCTCACGCACGAGGGGCAGCGCGCCCAGCCATTCGCGGTGCGCGGTGTCCAGACGCTCGCGGGTCCACTCCGCCGAGGCGCGCGCGTAGCGATTGAACCAGCCGAGGTCCAGGCGGTCGGCGACGGCGTGCTCGTGGTTGCCGGCCACGATCGCCTCCGAGCGCTCGGCGATCAGCTCGATGCAGGCCAGCGGGTCGGCGCCGTAGCCCACAGTGTCGCCCAGGCAGAGCACGGCGTCGGCCTGGCCCGCGGCGTCGGCGAGGACGGCGCGCAGCGCCTCGAGGTTGCCGTGCACGTCAGACAGGATGGCGTATTTCAGGGCGCGTTGCCGCCTACGCGGAGGCCGATCGATGCTCTTTCAGGATCCGATCCAGGAGGCCGTTGATGAAGCGACTCGACTCCGCGGTCCCGAACTTCTTGGCGAGCTCGATGGCCTCGTTGATGGCCACCTTGGGCGGCACGTCGGGTCGCCACAGCAGCTCGTGCACGGCGAGGCGCAGGATGTTGCGATCGACCACGGCCATGCGATCGAGGTCCCAGTGCTCGGCGTACTGGGTGATGAGCCGATCCGTCTCGCTCTGGTGCTGCTTGCTTCCACGGACGAGCGACTCGGCAAAGCTCCGCGTGTCGCGATCGACGGGATGGCGTCCCCAGAACTCGTCCTCGTGGGGCGCCGGATCGCCGGCCCCGTGGAGGTCGAGCTGGTAGAGGAACTGCAGCGCGACCTCCCTACCTTTTCGCCGCTTTCCCATGCTGACGCCTGAGGTCTCGTACGAACGCGGCCATCTCGAGCGCCGCCTCCGCCGCTTCCTCTCCGCGATGCCCCACCTCGCCCCCGGCCCGCTCCCACGCCTGCGCCTCGGTGAGCGCCGTGATGACGCCAAAGGCGGCCGGCACGCCCGTGTCGAGTCCCACACGCTGGATCCCCGCCGCGGCCTGCCCGGCCACGAAATCGAAGTGCGGCGTGGCGCCCTTGATCACACAGCCCACGCAGACGATCCCGGCATAGCGCCGCGTTCGAGCCAGGTGCGCCGCCGCCTGCGGGAGCTCGAACGAGCCCGGCACCCAGTGCACCTCGACCGAGGGCTCCGGCACGCCGGCCGCGGTCAGCACGCGCACCGCTCCCGACACCAGGCGCTTGGTGATCTCCTCGTTGAAGCGGGCCGCGACCACGGCGAAGCGTCCCAGCGGTGGCAGCGGCTCGGGCCGGTCCCGTTTCGGGGCGCGCGGGGCGCGACCGGCCATGATCAGTCGGGCAGCGAGGTGAGCAAGTGGCCCAGCTTGTCCCGCTTGGTACTCAGGTACTTGTGGTTCTCGGGATTCGCCGGCACTTCAAGCGGAAGCCGCTCGACCACCGACAACCCGTAGCCCTCGAGGCCCGCCCGCTTGGTCGGATTGTTGGTGAGGAGTCGGAGGTTCTTGAGTCCGAGATCGACGAGAATCTGCGCCCCGATGCCGTAGTCGCGCAGGTCCGCCTTGAAGCCGAGCGCCTGGTTGGCCTCGACGGTATCCATGCCTTGATCCTGTAGCTCGTAGGCGCGGACCTTGTTGTGCAGCCCGATGCCGCGACCTTCCTGGCGCAGGTACACGATGACGCCCCGGCCCGCTTCCTTGATGATCGCCATGGCCTTCAGCAGCTGCGAGCCGCAGTCGCAACGCAGCGAGTGGAAGACGTCGCCCGTGAGGCATTCCGAGTGCATGCGCACCAGGCACGGGCTGTCGCCCGTGAGGTCACCCATCACCAGGGCGAAGTGCACGCGGTCGTACACCGTCGCCTCGTAAGCGTGCGCGGTGAACTCGCCGAAGTCGGTGGGCAGCCGGGTGGAGGCCACGCGCCGCACGAGCTTTTCCTTGCGGGTCCGGTGCTCGATCAGGTCCTTGATCGTGATCATCTTGAGCTGGTAGCGCCGCGCCAGCTCGGTGAGCTCGGGCAGCCGGGCCATTCCACCCGTCTCGTCCAGCACCTCGCAGATGACACCGGCGGGCTGATAGCCGGCCAGCCGCGCCAGGTCCACGGCCGCCTCGGTATGGCCGGCCCGACGCAGGACGCCGCCCTCCTTCGCCCGCAGGGGGAACACGTGGCCGGGAACGGTGAGATCGTCCGCCCGCATCTGCGGATCGACCAGCGTGCGGATCGTGACCGCCCGGTCGTAGGCGGAGGTGCCGGTGGTCACGCCGCGGCGCGCGTCCACCGTGACGGTGAACGCCGTGCCCATGGGCGCGGTGTTCTCGGTCACCATCATCCCGAGCTTGAGCTCGTCGAGCCGCTCGCCGGTCATCGGCATGCAGATCAACCCGCGTCCGTGGGTCGCCATGAAGTTGACGCCCTCCGGCGTCACCTTGTCGGCGGCCATGACCAGGTCGCCCTCGTTCTCACGATCCTCGTCGTCGACCACCAGCAAGATTCGACCCTGGCGGATCTCTTCGATGCCTTCCTCGATCGTGGCGAAGGTCATGACGTCCCCTTGAGTGCGAGCGACCGCTGCAGATACTTGCCGATCACGTCCGTCTCGATGTTTACCGCCTGACCCTCGACCAGCCCGCCGAAGGTCGTCATCGCCAGCGTGTGCGGAATCACCATCACCTCGAAGCTCCGCGTGGCCAGATCGGCGATGGTAAGACTCACGCCGTCCACCGCCACCGATCCTTGGGGCACCAGCAGCGGGGCCAGCTCCGGTCCCGCCAGGCCGATACGTACCCGCGCCGTCGATTCTACACGGGTCACGGCCTCCACGGTCGCCACCCCGTCCACGTGCCCCAGGACGAGGTGCCCGCCCACCGCGGCGCCGAACCGGAGCGGTCGTTCGAGATTCACCCGGGCGCCGGTGCGGAGGCGGCCGAGCGTGGTGCGGACCAGCGTCTCGGGGCCCACGTCGAACGAAAAGCCGTCGGACCGCAGCGCGACCACCGTGAGGCAGGCGCCGTTCACCGCGACGCTGGCGCCGAGCTCGCTGCCCTCGAGCGTCGCGCGAGCCTCGATGTCCACACGCAGGACGTCACCCGACCGCTGCACGGCGCGCACCGTGCCCTGCTCTTCCACGATGCCGGTGAACATCTAGGGCGCAGCCGTCCGCGAGATCACGTCGCCCTGGATGAGAAGGTCGTCGCCGAAGACCGTCACCATCGGCCGCTCCAGCCGCAGCGCGCTCTTGAGCTCCCGGCCCTCGCCGCCGACCACGCCCGGCGCCGCACGGCCTCCCACGAGCATGGGCGCCACGAACAGGGCCACGCGGTCGACCAGGCCGGCATCCAGGAACGCGGCGTGCACCTCGCCGCCACCCTCGACCAGCACGGCCCGCACCTCGAGGTCGAAGAGCCGGGCGAGCAGCGCGCTCACGTCGACTCGACCGTCACGGCCCTGGCAGCGCACGACGGTGGCGCCGGCCGCCTGCAGCGCCGCCACGCGCGCCGGCGCGGCCTCCGGGCCCACCGCCACGAGGGCCCGGGCCGGTGTCGCCGCGTGGATCACGCGGGCCTCGGGAGAGAGCCGGGCGTGGGTGTCGAGCACCACGCGATACGGCTCGCGCGGCCACGGCGCCTCCAGCCGGACCGTGAGGGACGGATCGTCGCGCAGCGCCGTCGTGATGCCGACGATGATCGCGTCCGACTCCGCCCGCATGCGATGCACCTGCCGGCGGGCCGGCTCGCCGGTGATCCAGCGGGACGCGCCGTGAACGTCGGCGATCTTGCCGTCGAGCGTCGCCGCGGCCTTGAGCGTGACGTGCGGGCGGCGCTCGCGCATGGCCGTGAGCCATCCGCGGTTCTGCCGCTCGGCCTCGGCGTTCAGCACGCCGACCTCGACCGCGATGCCCGCCTGGCGTAGAGCGCCCAGGCCGCCGCCGCCGACGTCGGGATTGGGGTCGCGCAGCGCGGCGACTACCCGCACGATGCCGGCCCGGGCGACGGCCGGCGCGCACGGGGGCGTACGTCCGTGGTGGTTGCACGGCTCCAGCGTGACGTAGAGCGTGGCGCCGCGGGCGGCCTCGCCGGCGGCCGCCAGCGCTTCGACCTCGGCGTGCGGACCACCTGCGCGCAGATGCGCGCCCTCGCCCACGATCCGCCCCTCGCGCACCACCACGGCACCGACCAGCGGATTGGGTGAGGTCAGGCCTCGCCCGCGCTCGGCGAGCTCCAGTGCGCGCCGCAGGAACTCGGCGTCGGTCATTGCTCGGGCACCAGGGCGTCGACGAACTTGGCCGGCTCGAACGGTTGCAGATCATCGGGGCGCTCGCCCACCCCGACCAATTTCACCGGCAGCCCCAGCTCGCGCACGATGCGCACGACGATGCCGCCCTTGGCGGTTCCGTCGAGCTTGGTGAGGACGACGCCGCTCAGTCCGATCGTCTCGTGGAACATCTTGGCCTGCGCGAAGCCGTTCTGGCCGGTGGGCGCGTCGAGCACCATCAACGATTCGTGGGGCGCGCCGGGCGCTTGCCGCTGGATCACGCGCTTGAGCTTGGCCAGCTCCTCCATGAGGTTGCTCTTCGTGTGCAGCCGGCCGGCGGTATCGATGATGAGCACGTCGGCGCTGCGCGCCATCGCGGCCTTGAGGGCGTCGAAGACCACCGCGGCGGGATCAGAGCCCGCGGCCTGGCGCACGACCTCGACGTCGATGCGCCGACCCCAGGTTTCCAGCTGTTCGATGGCGGCGGCCCGGAACGTATCGGCGGCGGCCAGGACGACGTGGCGACCGTCGGCCTTGAGTGCGGTGGCCAGCTTGGCGCACGTGGTCGTCTTGCCCGAGCCGTTGACGCCCAGCATCAGCAGGACGCTCGGGCGTGCATCGAGCGCCAGGGGCTTGGCCTCTCCGAGCGTGTCGATGAGGAACCGTCGCAGCAGGGGGCGAAGCTGATCGGCCCGCGTCACCGTGCCGTACATCACGTCCTCGCGGCTGCGATTCACGAAATCGGCGGCGAGTCCGGCGCCGAGATCGGCGCTCACCAGCAGATCTTCCAGATCCTCCCAGAGCGCATCGGTGATGGGGCGGTCGGGCTCGAGGACGGTGCCGAGACCCGATGAGAGATATTCCTGCGAGCGCCGGAGGCCATCGCGCAGCCGCCCACCCAGCCCGGAGAAAAACCCCATCGTCCTGCTAGTGTAACCCCCGCGGTCGGGGCGGTGGGAGCGCCAACCCGGGCCGTCGGCCCGTCAGCGCGCTTCGGGGGGCAGCACCAGCCTAGGAATGACCGCACCGCGAGCACCGAGCGGCGGCACCGTGCGCCCGTTCAGCTCGAACGACACCCCGGACGCGTTGCCGACGGTCAGGATGAACGGGCGGTTGGACACCCACTCGCGAACTTCCCCGGCGGGAATGCTCTCCTCGCTGTTGCGGCCGTCGTCGGTCCGCACACGGATCCACGTCGCCTCGTTCGTGCGGGCCACCAGCCGATAGGGAGAGCTCACACCCGCCAGTGCGTCGAGATTCGGCGGGGGCACCGCCTGGACCGTCGGTGTCGGGGCCGACGCCTGCGGACTGGCCGGCGGCAGGACCTGGACCGAGGCCACCGGGGAAGCCGGCGGAGCCGGAGCCGTCGGTGGCTTCACGACGGCGACGACAGGCGCCGGGCTCGGCGACGCCGGGGCGACCGGCGCTGACGGCGGCGCCGTGGCGACCGGCGGCGTGGGCGGCGCGACGGGCGTGGCCACTGAAGGCACCCCCGTTGTCGCCGGCGGCTCTGATCTCGACGCTGGCGGGGACGAGGCCGCCATGCGCTCGCCTCGATCCCGAGGCTGGATCACCAGTGCCACCGCGAAGAGCGCGCCACCCAGGACCAGCACGAGCGCCAGGCTCACCAGCATCGCACTGCGGGCCCGGATGGCCTTCTCCGTCTCCCGCGGAGGCGGCGGCGTTCCCAGCGTCACGCGCGGCGGCAGGCTCACCTCGCGCCCGTCGTAGAGCGCCAGGGCGTCGTCGGGCGATTGGCTCATCGCCTGACAGTAGGCTCGGATGAAGCCGCGGGTGAACACCGGAGCAGGGAGCGATTCGTGGGCGTCGGCCTCGAGCGCTTCGAGATACCGCGACGCGACCCGGGTCACACGACCGAGCTCTTCGATGGAGGTGCCACGCCGCGCTCGCAGCTCACGCAGATACGTCCCGACCGATACCGCCGGCGTCACAGTCTCGATCTCAGCCTCCACGGCACACTACGCGGGAGCTCCCGCCGCGGCGACAGCCGCCGCCAGGTTCACCGAGACCAGCTTGGACAAGCCTGGCTCCTCCATAGTTACACCGTACAGGATGTCGGCCGCCTCCATCGTTTTGCGGTTGTGCGTGATGACCAGGAACTGGGTCTGGGTGGTCAGCTCCCGGAGTACGCGCAAGAACCGATGAATATTGGCGTCGTCCAGGGGGGCGTCCACCTCGTCCAGCACGCAGAAGGGGCTCGGCCGGAAGTAGAAGATGGCGAACAGCAGGGCCAGGCCGGTCAGGGCCCGCTCGCCGCCCGACATCAGGGATACCGCCTGCAGGCGCTTGCCCCGCGGCTGGGCCATGAGCTCGACCCCGGTGTCCAGCGGGTCACCGCCCTCCTCGGCCTCCACCAGCCGAAGCTCGGCCCGGCCCCCTTCGAAGAGCCGCTCGAAGATCCGCGCGAAGTGACCGTTGATCTCCTCGAACGCCTGCGCGAATCGATCCTGCGCGGTCCGGGTCATGCCGCGCAGGGCCTTCTCGAGATCCTTGATCGACGCGGTGAGATCGTCGTGCTGGGTCTTCAGGAAGGTGACCCGCTCGTCGAGCTCGCGGTACTCCTCGTCGGCCACCAGGTTCACCGGCCCGATCGCCTCCAGTCGCTCGTCGAGCTCGGTCACCCGGACCCGCGCGCCGTCGAGATCGCGTGCGGGATCGTGCTGGGCGAGCAGCGCATCGGCCTCGACGCCGAACGTGCGGTACGCCTCCTGCGCAAGCTCCTCGTGCCGGACCCGGCCCTCGGTCGCCTTCAGCTCGACCTCGTGGATGCCCCCGACGAGCCGGTTGAGCTCTCCCTGGGCGGTCCGCGTCTCCTCGTCGAGCGCCCGGGTCTCGTCCAGCCGGATCTGATGGCTCTCGCCGGCCTGCCGGGCCTCCTCCTCACGCTGGTCACGCTCGGCCGCCACGTCACGGGCGGCCTCGTCCGTGCGCTCGCGCTCGGTCACCAGCCAGGCGCGCCGCTCGGCGAGCTGGGTCTGGCGCTGGCGCGCTTGCTCGATCCGGGCCGCGAAGTCGGTCTCCATCTCGTCGAGCCGCGCGATCTCGCGCCCGAACGCCTCGGCGCGCTCCGCGATGCCCGCGAGCTCCACGCGCGCCTCGGTCAGTCGCGATCCCAGCGCGGTCTCGCCGAGCTGCGCGGTCTCGATGGCCGCGCGCACCGCCGCCATGGCCGTCTCGTGGCGTGACTCCGCGTCGCGGGCCGTCTCGACGTGCTGGCCGAGCCGGCTGAGCAGCGACTCGGTGTCCACCGCCTCGCCGGCCACCTGGCGCGCTTCGGCCGTGATCGTCTCGATGTGCCGCTGCACCCGCTCGTGCTCCCGCGTCGACTGCTCCAGATCCTTCTCGCTCGCGACGCGCTCGGCCTGCCGCGCGTGCAGCGCCTCGTCGACCTCGCTCAGCCGGCCACGCAGCGTGGCGACTTCCGCGCCCAGCGTCGCCACCGTCCCCTGCTCGTGCTCCACGGTCGCCGTCAGCCGCTCGACCTCGATCTCGAGATCGCGCAGCTGGCGCTTGCGCGTCAGCAACGACTGCGGGCCGGCCGCGGCCTCGGAGCCGCCGCGCAGACGCCCCGTCGGCGAGAGCACCTCACCGGCCGGCGTGACGTACGTCGCGACCACGCCGTTGCGGCGCCACAGAGCCTCGGCCCGATCGAGATGATCGACGATGGCCACCTGGCCCAGCAGGTACTGCAATAACCCTGGCGTGCGAGCGCCGACGTGATTCACCGCCCACCGGAAATCGCCGGCGGCATCGGGGCGCGGGCCGCCGTCCGCCCCGAGCCTCTCCAGCGGCAGGAACGTGGCGGAGCCGGAGGTGCGCTCGTGC
>Ga0163162_10004849_pt1 | contig 12984 bp, 10 predicted proteins | sample S55metaG_FD_115310 | JGI IMG/M metagenome (GOLD analysis project Ga0163162, IMG submission 115310) | Switchgrass rhizosphere microbial communities from Kellogg Biological Station, Michigan, USA - S5-5 metaG | ecosystem: Host-associated > Plants > Roots > Rhizosphere > Soil | place: USA...
CGGCAGGTCGCCGTGGCGGAATTGCACCGGCGACAGATTGATTGCGATGCGCAGCGGCCGCGGCCACGACGCCGCCTCGCGGCATGCGGTTCGCAAAATCCATTCGCCGAGAGGAACGATCAGGCCGCTTTCTTCCGCAAGCGGCACGAATATGCTCGGCGGCACCAGGCCGTGGCGCGGATGATGCCAGCGCGCGAGTGCCTCGAAGCCGGTTATCTCTCCATCGATATGAGCCTGCGGCTGATAGTGGAACTCAAGCTCGCCGCGCGAAATCGCGGAATGCAGGTCCTGTTGCAGAGCACGCTTCTCGCGCAATTGCTTGTCCATCGAAATTTCGAAAAAGCGGATCGATCCACGCATCTCGGACTTGGCGCGGAAGAGCGCCGCGTCGGTATTGGCAACCAATGTCGGCGCGTCGACCCCGTCCTGCGGATAGATTCCGATGCCGATCGTCAGGCCAACTCGCAACGTATGGCCCTTGATGTCGATATCGGAATCGAGTGCCGCCAGCATCCGTTCGGCGAGCGCCTCCGCTGCGCCAGGCTTGGTGCCGGTCGGTGTGATGACGGCAAATTCGTCACCGCCCAGCCGGGCCAGGAAGGCGCCCTGGCATGCCGCCTCCAGCCGGCGCGCCACCTCGCGGAGTAAAGCGTCGCCGACATCATGCCCGAACACGTCGTTGACGGACTTGAAGCGGTCGAGATCCATGGACAGAAGCGCGAAGTTATCACCGGAGACCGACGCCAGTCCGATTGTCGACACGATGCGATCATTGAACGCGGACCGATTTGGCAATTCCGTAAGCGCATCATGATGCGCCATATGCGCGATGCGCTGCTCGTTGTGTTTGCCCTCGGTCAGGTCATTGATGACACTGATCAGGTATTGCGGCGTCCCGTCGGGGCCCGCCACTGACAGGCGCGTGGCGGTCACGATTCGCGTGCCGTTGGCCGGAGTAACGACCGCGTGCTCGTCCAGGAATGCCGGCTCGCCCGACGCCACCAGTTTGCGGTCTTCGGCCTCGATCTTTTCCGCGCTCGATTGCGGCATGATGTCGGCACAGGTTTTTCCGAGCATCGCCGAACGGCCAATCCCCAGATACTTTTCGGCAGCGCGGTTGACCAGCAGATATCGCAAATCGGGAATGCTCTTCACGATGATCGGCGACGGCACGTTTTCGATTATCCTGCTGAGGAACGATCGTGTGCTCTCAAGCTCGCGCTCGGCCAGATTTCGTTCGGTAACGTCTTCATGCGTCGCCACCCAGCCGCCGCTTTGCATCGGCTGGTTTACGACCGCGACCGTGCGGCCGTCCTTCAGCTGGATGGTGAGGGTAAAAGCCTGACCCCGCTTGAGCGCCTCGCGCAAGTCCGTTTCATAACTTTGCGGGTCGAGAGGGAATGTTCCCGAAGCGATGCGTGCTTCAAGCAGATCGCGCACGGTGCATCCCCGCCAGATGCGGTACGGGTCGATCCGGTACATCTCCCGGTATCGCTCGTTCCAGACAACCAGGCGATTCTGCGCATCAAACATGCACAGACCTTGATGCATGTTGTTGAGAGCTTCGTCGAGCCGAAGATGCTGCTCACCTCCGTTGCCGCGAATTTGCCAACCGAATACCGATGCCAACAGTGCAAGGAATGCCGCGGTGATGAACATCGCCTCCGCGGTTGATGTCGACACGATGCCCGTGAAAAAGAAAATGATTCCCATCGCCGCCAAACCTGCGATGGCGCCGACCAGACCGGCGAATGCATTCAATCGCCAGTTGCGATGTGTCGCGAAATTTCCCGATCCACGAAACATGACTTGCGCCGATTTGGTGGACGCAATGGCTCAAAGTTGCCGATATTTTTGCAATTGTGGATGATCAACTCTGGCTTCCTGTTAAATTTCGAGACAACTGACGGTTAATGGGAATTAACGCTACGCATGCGTGAACATGCGTCCATAATCTTTCGGCATGGTTCCGGGAAAACGGGTCAGTTGGGCTTCAAAAAAGCGAAATCGCAGCCCTGATCGGCGCCGAGGATTTCCTGGGCATATAGGCGAGAGTAACCGCGTGCAGGCGCCGGCACGTCGCGTTTTGAGCCCGCCGCACGGCGCTTGAGTTCCGCGTCATCAACGAGAAGATCGATGCGCCTCTGCTTGACCGAAAGGCGCAGCCGATCGCCATTCCTCACGAGCCCGAGCGCCCCACCAGATGCGCTGTCGGGCGTGACATGAAGGACGATCGTGCCGAATGCGGTGCCGCTCATGCGGGCGTCCGAGACGCGCACCATGTCCTTGATGCCTTTTGACGCAAGCTTCTTGGGAATCGGCAGATAGCCGGCCTCGGGCATGGCCGAGGCGGAATGCGGGCCGGCATTCTGCAGGACAAGGATATCCTTGGCGTCAACGTCCAGCTTTGGATCGTCAACACGGGCGGCAAGGTCCTCGAGCGACGAGAAGACAACAGCTTTGCCCTCGTGCTCGAACAAATTTGCATCGGCGGCCGAACGCTTGAGGATCGCGCCCTGCGGCGCGAGATTGCCGAACAAGGCGACCAGTCCTCCCAGCGGCTCCAGCGGTTTCTTGCGCTCGGCGATGATGGTGCGGTCCACCCATTCGTCGCCTTCGTGCGCAAGCCGCTCGCCAAGCGTCTCTCCGGTCACGGTCAGGCAGTCCAGATGCAAGAGATCCTTCAGTTCGCGCAGCAGCGCGCCCATGCCGCCGGCGGCGAAGAAATCCTCCATGTAGCCGTTGCCGACCGGCTTGAGGTTCACCAGGACCGGCGTCGTGTCAGACAGTTCATTGAGCCGCTGCAAGGACACCGGAACGTCGGCACGTCCGGCAATCGCGGTCAGGTGAATGACGGCGTTGGTCGAGCCTCCGATCGCCAGCAGAACGCGCAACGCGTTCTCGACGGACTTCTGATTGACAATCTTGTCGGGTGTCAGCTGCGAGCCAATCAGCTTCACCGCGGCCGCGCCGGTTGCCTCGGCCGCGCGCAGACGGTCGGCATGCACAGCCGGAATTGCCGCCGTTCCCGGCAGGATCATGCCGAGCGCTTCCGCAATGCAGGCCATGGTCGAAGCGGTTCCCATGACGGCGCACGTGCCGGCGGTCGTCGCAAGACGTCCCTCGACTTCCGAAATTTCACTGTCGTCGATCTTTCCCGCGCGGTATTGGGCCCAGAAGCGACGGCAGTCGGTGCAGGCACCCAGCCGCTCGCCGCGATGCCGGCCCGTCATCATCGGGCCGGCCACCAGCATGATTGCCGGCTTCGCCGCCGAGACCGCGCCCATGAGCTGGGCCGGCACCGTCTTGTCGCAACCGCCCATCAGCACGACCGCATCCATAGGCTGCGCGCGCACCATCTCCTCGGTGTCCATCGACATCAGGTTGCGGAATTTCATGCTGGTCGGATTGAGGAAGACCTCGCCGAGCGAGATCGTCGGAAACTCGATCGGCAGCGCGCCGGACGCCAGCACGCCCCGCTTTACCGCCTCGAGCAGGTCCGGGAAGTGCCGATGGCAATTGTTGAAGCCTGACGGCGTATAGGCGATGCCGACGACCGCCTTCTCCAGCATGGGGCGCGAATAGCCCATCGACTGCGCGAAGGACCGGCGCAAATACAGCGAGAAGTCGCGGTCGCCATAGTTGGTGAGGCCGTTGGCAATGCCTGTGGGTTTTTTGCTCATGCCGACACTTTTTGCAGCCGCGCGAGCCAGGATGCAAGCCGTTGACGCAGGGGATTTGCGATGAACTGCTCCGACAGCGCCGGATAGCGCCGTCGTACCCATACGACGCCCAGTTGTTGCAGCCAGACCATCGCCACCAGCATGGTGAGGAACCACGACAGGAAGTGGTAACGCGCGATGGCCGCCGTGTAGAACAGGGCGACGGCGTGCTGTGCGAGCGCCGACGCGCCGACCAGCCGCAGCCACGGATCGAACTGGCGGCCGCGAAAGACGACGTAAATGAGTACGGCCACGCCGGCGGCATTCAGCGGAATGGTCGCGAAGGATTCCGCGGGGCCACTCAGCCAGCTTGCGATTTGCCGAACGAGGCGTCCCAGAAACGCGCCATGAACATCCAGACTGAGGATTTCGCGTGCAGCGGCGGCATAAGCCGACGGCGGCATGACGAGCACATCGGAATGCTGGGCATTCGCGCTGAACAGCACAAACACCTGGCCGAAGACCCAGTTGTGCAAGGTCATGAGAAAGACCGGCATGATTCCAATGCTCAGGCCGACGAGGCGCGGCCATTGCCATGAATAAAGTGCGGCGACACCGGCGCCGCCGAGCAGAACCGCGGCGGCCGGCGCAACGACAGGCCTCATCCAGATCGCCAGCGCGAGCAACAGCGCGCCAAAAAAAGCCGAAAAGAAATTCCGGTGTTCTCCCGGCCGGCCGATGATCGGCAGCATTCCCGCAACAAACAGGATGTATGCGGCCGGGTCGGCGAATCCGCGCGCTGCGAGTTGTGCGTACTGCACAAAACTCGTGCCGAACACAGTCCCGACCGGAATTGCGATGAAGACCAAGATAAGCGCGAGCGACCAATCGCCCGGCAGGAAGCGGCGGAACAGCTTGTAAACGAGAAACGGGAACAGCAGGGCGAGCGAGAGATAGCCCAGGTAACTTTCGCCAAAGAACACGTGCTCGATCGCGCGGAAATATCTAAGGCCCGGGCCGCCATAGTAGAAAATGTTTTCACCACCCTGGAGGAAGCCGGCAAAATCGCCGTTCACCAGCTGTTGAAGAATGGCGCGACCGACGCCGTCATAGAAAAGCCCGTCGTCGCCGCCGTCGAACGGCCGGACGCCGCCGAGAAAGCTCGCATCATCGATCGCGATCACAAGAGTCGAAAGTCCAACGGCCGCAAACGGCAGGATGGTCCACGACCGTTGAACGCGCACCAGCGTTATGACAAGGGCTGCAAGACCGGCGAAAGCGAGAGCGCCGACCAGAAGCTGCCGCGCCCAGATGGTCCACGGCGGATCGATCCGCATGGCGAGCGTGTCTGGAACGATTGCTATGCCGAATACGCGCCGGCCGGCGTCGGCCGTTTCGATCGCGCGGCAGCCTTCGCCCGGCCAGCGCGTGAAGCGCTCGTTTTCGCTTTCCCACAACACGGTGCCGCGCCAGCACAACGTGCCGCCGACGTAATCGGCTGGAATCCGGATCATCTCGAACCAGGGCATCGTGAGATGCCAGCGATGCCAGCCCATCCAGAACCTGCGGTCGCGTGTCACGCGCGTCACGTCGTTGCCGCTTGTCCAGTTGTACCGGCGGTCATTGACGAAACCGAGCCGCAGCCAGATGGGGTCGTCAAAATCGAGCGCAGTCGTCGTGCGCGATGTGGCGGCCCCGCGCCAGACACTGTCAGCCGAAAATGCAAAAGGGCGATCCGGGAAACCACCGCTCTGCCAACAGCCCGGCTGCTTCGGGTCGCAGCGTCGCACGGGCGGGTATTGCTCATCGAACGCGGCAAGCATCTGGCGGTAGACATCGGCCGGTAACGCTTTTTCGAGGGCCGCGCTCGGCAGAAAAACGTTGTGCCCCTCCTCGATTCGCGGCGGCGACAAAAGCTGTTGCGCAATCACCACGAAAATCACCAATCCAAGAGCCTGCATCCAGGCGCGCGGATGCGCGCGGACGTTGCCACAGACAACGATGAGCACAACGGCCAACAGTGCGGCGTAGTCGACGGCGTTGTTGATCGGCAGACCGATGACGATGACGGCGAGAATGAGCACACCCAGCCTGTGCCATCCGCCGCCGGCAGCGTCGTCGCGCACTGCAGTCATGGAAGTCGCCTGGCCCCGCGCCAAATCGCCCTTGCGTAGCATGTCGATTTAGCCCAAATCCATGCCGGGCATTGCAGATTCCTGCGCCGCGGAGCTTCGAGCCGTGATCCGATTGGGGATAGTCGGGAGCAATTACGGGCGCACCGTGCAGTTGCCGGCGTTCCGTGCCGATCCGCGCTGCGAGGTAATTGCGCTCGCCGGCAGCAATGCCGCACGGACCGCCGAGCTAGCCCGCGCTGACAATATTCCGAAGGCTTATGGCGACTGGCGCGCTTTGGTCGAGGACTCCACCGTGCAGGCGGTCGCCATCGCAACACTGCCCAGCCTGCAGGCGCAAATCGCGATTCGTGCGCTTGAGCTGGGCAAGCCGGTTTTTGCGGAAAAACCGCTGGCAAGCGATCTCGGCGCCGCGCGCGCCATGCTCAAGCAGGCGAGCGCGAGCCGCAAGCCGACACTGATCGACTTCAACTTCCATCAGATCATGGCCTGGCAGCGCGCCAAATCCATGCTCGATGCAAATGCAATCGGCGCGCTGCGGCATGTCACCATCCATTGGCACGTCGAGAGCCGCGCCATTCAGATGCGCATGCGGAGTTGGAAAACAGCCGGCGACGATGGCGGTGGCGTGCTTGGCAATTTCATCTCTCATTGCTTCCATTATCTCGAATGGTTCTGCGGGCCTGTTGCCGGGCTGTCCGCACGCGTTTCGGGATTGCCGGACGACAAGGAGCTGGAGACAACCGTGGCGATGGCGATTCAGCTCGCGGCAGGTCCGCTGGTCAGCCTGTCGATGAGCTGCGCATCCTTTCTCGGCGCCGGTCACAAGATCGAGTTCTTTGGCGAAGACGGCACGCTGGTGCTGCATAACCCAAGTGCCGATTACATGCGCGGGTTTGAATTGGTGCATGCCAGGCGGTCGGCGACTGCCGTTGAGCGCATTCCGGTGCACGATCCGGTTGACGCGAAATATCCGGATGGCCGCATTGCACCGGTCTCCCGCCTGGCGAAGATGTTTTTCGACGCCATTGAGACGGGCGCGAGAGCCTCGCCGGGCTTTGCCGAAGGCTACCGTGTGCAGCTGCTCATCGACGCCGCACGCCGGTCGCACCAGCAAGGCAAATGGATCGATGTCCCTCACGAGGCAGCGAAAGAAGGAGCGCGCGCGTGAGCCGGATCCTCGTCACCGGCGGCAGCGGTTTTGTCGGCTCAGGTCTCGTCAAGGCACTGGTCAAGGCCGGTCACGGCGTGCGCGTGCTCGATGACAATTCGCGCGGCAGCCCTCACCGCCCTGCAGGAGTCGCGAAAGATATTGAATTCGTCGCCGGCGATATTCGCGATGCCGCCCAGGTCGAGAAGGCAGCGCAAGGCATGGACGAAGTCCATCACCTCGCCTTCGTCAACGGCACGGAATTCTTCTACAGCCAGCCCGATCTTGTTCTCGGTGGTCGCCGGCGCGGTAAAATAAATATCATCGACGCCTACCGCAAGCATGGCATCGGGACACTGGTGCTTGCATCAAGCTCCGAGGTCTACCAGACGCCGCCCAAGGTGCCGACTGACGAGACCGCACCGCTGGCGATACCGGACCCGCTCAATCCTCGTTACTCGTACGGGGGCGGGAAGCTGATCAGCGAGCTGATGGCGATCAACTACGGTCGCAAGTACTTCAACCGCGTCCTGATCTTTCGCCCGCACAATGTCTACGGACCCGACATGGGCTGGGAGCACGTCGTTCCGCAACTGGCGTCGCGGTTCAACGCCGCCGCCAAGGCGCAGCCCCCGGGACGCTTCGGCTCGAGATCCAGGGCACCGGGCAAGAGACGCGCAGCTTCTGCTTCATCGACGACCTCATTGCCGGCGTCATGGTCATGCGCGAGAAGGGTGAGCACCTCGGCATCTATCACGTCGGCACCATGGAAGAAGTGACGATCGCCGATCTCGCGCACCGGATTGCAGGCATTTACGGGCGTGAGATCACTTTGGCCGCGGGAAAACCCGCGCCGGGCGGCACCGCGCGCCGCTGTCCCGATATTTCGAAACTGGCAAAGCTCGGCTATAAGCCGCGCGTGCAGCTAAGCGAAGGCCTCAGGCCGACGCTCGACTGGTACCGGCAGAATGCCGAGCGTGCGCCGAAGGCCTGACATCGAATGACTGCCCCTCCACGTCCAAGCAAAATTGTGCGCGCCGCAGGAACCGGCGCAAGCGTCCCCGTCGAGTGCTGCCAGGTATGCGGACACGCACCGCTCGAACACGTGCTGTCGCTCGGCTACCTGCCGCCCGTCAACCAGATGGTCCCGATCGGCGAGGTCCCCCGGCAGCAACCATGGTTCCCGACCACGCTGCTGCGTTGCCAAAATTGCGAACTCGTGCAGTTGGGACTTGCCGTCGATCCGGTGATCATTTTCCCGCCGGAATATCCCTACACGAGTGGTACGACCAAGCTCTTACGCGACAACTTTGCCGATCTGCAGCGCGAGAGCGCCGCCATGTTCGAGCTCTCCGACAAGGATCTCGTCATCGACATCGGGTCGAATGACGGCACGTTATTGTCGAATTTCAAAAATGGCGGTCAGCGCGTGCTCGGGATCGAGCCGACGGACGTCGGCGACATTGCCAACCAGCGCGGGATCCGGACGATCAAACGCTACTTCGGACTGGACACGGCGCGTCAGGTAAAGCGCGAGAACGGACCCGCCAGTGTCGTGACGGCTGCCAACTGCTTCGCGCATATGGAGGACGTGCACGCCATCGTCGACGGCATCGTCGAGCTGCTCAAACCGGATGGCGTCTTCATTTCCGAATCGCACTATCTGATCCCTCTGCTCGACACGCTTCAATACGACACGATCTATCACGAGCACCTGCGTTACTATTCGCTTACCAGCCTCAAATATCTGCTCGAGATGCACGATCTCGAGGTCTTTCACGCAAGACCCATTCCCAGCCATGGCGGCTCCATTCGCGTGTATGCCGCGCGCCACGGAGCGCATCCGGTTGAGGCAAGTGTCCGGCATATATTGGCCGAGGAACCGCACGGACATGCAATGACAAAGCGTCTCGCCGCGTTCAGACATGATGTCATTCTTTCCAAACTCAAGTTGCTCTCTATGCTGAGTGGGCTGAAAGAAAAAGGTGCGCGCATCGCCGGCATCAGCGCGCCGTCGCGCGCCAGCACGCTGGTCAACTACGTCGGACTCGACGAAGGGCTGATCGACTATGTCTGCGAGATCGCGGGCTCGCTGAAGATCGGAAAATACATGCCCGGCACGCAGATTCCGATCGTCGACGAAGCACGCCTTTTCGAAGAACAGCCTGATTGCGCGATCATCTTTTCCTGGCACATTGCCGATGAGCTCGCACGCAAGCTCAAGGCCAAAGGTTTCCGCGGAAAACTGATCACACCCCTGCCCGAGCCGCGCGTGCTCTAGGTTTGCGCCGATGGCTAGCGATCACGCGCAGGACAAGAATAAGGAAATCGCGTTCTTCGATGCGCATGCCGGGCACGACGCTTATGATGTTTTCACGTCGCAGGCGAACGAACGTATCATCGCAGCGTTCGTGCGGCTGAGCGGGCTGCCACGTGGTGCACGGGTTGCCGATCTCGGCTGCGGCTCCGGTGTGTTTACGGAGCTGCTCCGCCGGCAAGGCTTTCGGAGTGTCGGGCTCGATATCAGCCCCAAATTGATAGAGCTCGGTCGCCGCAAATATCCCGGTCTTGAGCTGATCGAAGGCGACGCCGAAAACCTGCCGTTCGAAAGCGCCAGCCTGGATGGTGTGCTGCTGAGCGGACTCGTCCACCATTTTCCGGATCCGCGCAGGCTCGCCGGTGAAGTCCGGCGGGTGCTCAGGAGCGGCGGCCGTTTTGTCGCTTTCGATCCCAACCGCATGAACCCGTTCATGTGGCTCTATCGCGACCGTTCATCGCCGTTTTACAGCTCGGTCGGTGTTACCGAGAACGAGCGGCCGATACTCGCCTGGCGCGTTGCGGACATTTTTCGCAATGAAGGCTTTCGCGTCCAAAGCGACTATCTGGCGGGCCTGGCCTATCGCTACGTCGCGTCCGGGCGGGCGCGCGTGCTGCTGCCGATGTATAATTTCATCGACACGGCAGTATTCAATCTCGGATTCATGAGCCCGTTTCGTCCCTTCGTGCTGACCAGCGGCGAAAAGCCGTGACCGAAAGCGCGCGGCCTCGCCTCGACATTCTCATCCCCGTTTATAACGAGGGCGCCAATATCATCACAACGTTGCGTGCAATCGCGCGCGAGGTGAAAACACCGCATCGCGTGCTGATCTGCTACGACCACGAGGATGACGACACGTTACCGGCAATCACGCAAAATCGCGACGCGCTCGGAGCCACGACCGTCGAATTCGTCCGCAACCGCGGCCGCGGCGCACATGGCGCCGTGCTCACCGGATTTGCGGCGAGCGATGCGCCGTTCGTGGTCGTGTATCCGGCCGATGATGACTACAACGCTGCCATACTGGACCCGATGGTGGCTGAGGCCGCCAAGGGCTGCGATATCGTTTGTGCCAGCCGCTTCATGACCGGAGGAAGCATGGTCGGCTGCCCATGGTTGAAAGCCGTTCTCGTCCGCGCCGCAAATTTTACGCTTTATCATCTGGCGCGCCTGCCGACCCACGACGCCAGCAACGGTTTCCGCCTTTTTTCGCGCCGCGTCACAACCGAGATTCCAATCGAGTCGGAGCGCGGCTTCTGTTACAGCATCGAGCTGCTGGTGAAGTGCCATCGTCTCGGCTGGCGGATCGGCGAGGTGCCGGCCCGCTGGTTCGAGCGGGCGCACGGGGCCAGCCGGTTTCAGGTGGTCAAGTGGTTGCCGGATTACCTGCGCTGGTATCGCTACGCTTTCGCCACGAGCTATCTCCGCCGGCCGGCGGAAACCGTTCGCCGCCAGCCTGTGACCTGATGGGGGCACCAGCAATGTCCTGGCCGAGGATCGTAAGCCGCCGCACGACGCGTGTTTCACCGTGGGTGGAAATCATCGAGCGCGGCGTTGAGTTGAACGCGGGCGGCGCTCCCCAGCTGTATCACGCCATCTCCCAACGCGATTATGTTGCGATCGTCGCGCGCACGCCGGACGGAAAGTTTCCGATCGTCCGTCAGTTCCGCCCCGCCCTGGAGAAGTTCACTTGGGAATTGCCCGCGGGCACGGTCGAACAAGGCGAGCCGCCTGAGGAATCGTGCCGTCGTGAACTGCTTGAGGAAACGGGTCACCCGGCGCGCACGATCCATGCGCTCGGCAGCTACGCGCCGTGCACCGCGCGCTTGTCGAACACCATCCATTCATTCTTTGTAGAAACCGGTCCACGCTCGGGGAGCGCGGAAGAAGGCATCGAGGTCAAGCTTGCCACGCCGCATGAACTCGCTTCACTCATTCTTTCGGGAGAGTTCACTTTGCAACTTCATGTCGGCGCGCTGCTGCTCGCGGCGTTGCGGGGCCATCTCGACATTGCGGCGTTCCGGTAGGCCCGGCATCGGCCGGCATAACCGATATCCAACTTTGGAATGCGACGAATCTCGCCTCGACAAATAGGCCGGAACCCTTTTAAAAGAGGGCTACGCGCGGGCCAGGAAGTAATAAGACATGGATTACAAGGGTTATTTCGCGTCTGCCCTGGGCAAATTGCGGGACGAGCGACGTTACCGGGTCTTCGCTGATCTCGAGCGCGTCGCAGGCCGTTTTCCGCACGCGATCTGGCACGCCCCGCAAGGCCAACGCGATGTCGTGATCTGGTGCTCGAACGACTACCTCGGCATGGCTCAGCATCCGAAGGTGATCGGCGCCATGGTCGAGGCCGCAACCCGCATGGGCACCGGCGCGGGCGGGACGCGCAACATCGCCGGCACCAACCATCCGCTGGTCGAGCTCGAGCGCGAGCTCGCAGACCTGCACAATAAGCCGGCCGCCCTTGTGTTCACATCTGGCTATGTCTCGAACGAGACCGGCATCTCAACGATCGCGAAGCTTTTGCCAAACTGCCTGGTCCTGTCCGACGCGCTCAATCATAATTCCATGATCGAAGGCGTTCGCCAGTCTGGTAGCGAGAAGAAAATCTGGCGCCATAACGATCTTCAGCACCTCGAGGAGCTGCTCAAGGCCGCCGATCCGGCGCGTCCGAAGCTTATTGTTTTCGAGAGCCTGTATTCCATGGACGGCGACATCGCGCCGGCACACGCGATCTGCGATCTCGCGAAGCGCTACAACGCGATGACTTACTGCGACGAAGTGCATGCAGTCGGCATGTACGGACCGCGCGGCGGTGGTATCTGCGAGCGCGATAACGCAATGGGACGTGTCGACGTGATCGAGGGAACGCTTGCCAAGGCGTTCGGCTGCCTTGGCGGCTACATCGCAACCGGCGAGGACGTGGTCGATGCGGTGCGCTCCTATGCACCGGGCTTCATCTTCACCACCGCGCTACCGCCGGCAATCTGCGCCGCGGCCTCTGCGGCGATCCGTCATCTCAAAACGTCAAGCTGGGAGCGCGAGCGCCACCAGGAACGCGCCGCCCGCGTAAAAGCGGTGCTCAACGCGGCGGGCCTGCCGGTGATGCCGAGTACGACACATATTGTGCCTGTTCTCGTCGGCGACCCCGAGAAGTGCAAGGCGGCAAGCGATCTGCTGCTTGCCGAGCACGGCGTCTATATCCAGCCGATCAACTATCCGACCGTGCCGCGCGGCATGGAACGCCTGCGCATTACGCCCTCGCCGTACCACGACGACGTGCTGGTCGATGCGCTTGCCGAAGCGCTGGTCGACGTCTGGGATCGACTCGGATTGCGCCGGGGCAAACAGGCGGCCGCAGCGGAATAAATCTACCCTCCTTATCAATCCTGGAATGGCGGCGGTTTTATGGGCCGTTTCGCGCTTTCACCTGTCGTCTTTTGCGCGCGGGCGCTGTAGCGCGCCAGCAGCGGCATGGTCAGCGACACGAAGAATATGCGCGTGAGGTGGTGCGCGCCCACGTAGACGGGGTCGAGGCTGAGCGCCAGTGCCAGCAGCATCATGGCGTCAACCGATCCCGGCGCAAAGGCGATCATCACCTCGGCGACACGCAACGACAGCAGGCTAATAAGGATCGCCGCGAAAACCGCGGATATAGCGACCGCAACGGCGAATGATCCGAAGGCGGCGGCGACAAAATTCAGCAGCATCCGCGGC
>Ga0163162_10004851_pt1 | contig 12984 bp, 7 predicted proteins | sample S55metaG_FD_115310 | JGI IMG/M metagenome (GOLD analysis project Ga0163162, IMG submission 115310) | Switchgrass rhizosphere microbial communities from Kellogg Biological Station, Michigan, USA - S5-5 metaG | ecosystem: Host-associated > Plants > Roots > Rhizosphere > Soil | place: USA: Michigan...
CAAACGGCAAGGACAAACCAGACTGCCCGGACGCATAATAGTATAGAAATGCGGTAGCTTTGTTGCCCCCGCTGAAACTGACACTATGTGGATTGTCCGGCTAGCGCTTCGCCGCCCCTATACCTTCGTCGTTATGGCGGTGCTCATCGCCATCCTCGGCGGCGCGGCCATTGTGACCATGCCGGTCGATATCTTTCCTTATATCGACATTCCCATCGTCAGCGTGGTGTGGACTTACGGCGGACTCCAGCCCGACGAAATGGAGAAGCGCGTCGTTACTAACTTCGAGCGCATGCTCACCTCGAACGTCAACGACATTGAACACATCGAGTCGCAGTCCTATGCCGGCATCGCCGTAATCAGAGTTTATTTCCATCCCAACGTGCAGGTGCACATGGCAGTGGCGCAAACCACCGCGACCATGCAGATCGCCACCCGCATGATGCCGCCTGGAATGCAGCCTGGCAACGTTCTTAAGTTCGACGCCGCCAGCGTCCCAATCCTGCAACTGGGCCTATCGAGCAAAACCCTGCCCGAGCAAGAGATCTTTGACCTGGGCCAAAACTTCATCCGCACGCCGCTTGCAACCGTGCAGGGCGCGTCGGTCTCTTATCCCTTTGGCGGCAAGGCGCGCTCCGTCATGGTGGATCTGAACCTCGATGAACTGTACGCCAAGCAACTCGCGCCGATTGATGTTTCGAACGCTCTGAATTTGCAAAATCTCATTCTCCCGGCGGGCACCGCGAAACTTGCCGGCACCGAATATCAGATCAAGGTCAATAGCAGCCCACTGGCGATTGCGGATTTCAACAACATCCCCATCAAGACCGTGAATGGAGCCACCGTCTTCATGAAGGACGTGGCGCAGGTCCGCGATGGGTTTTCGGTGCAGCAGAACATCGTGCGCACCAACGGCAAGCGCGGCGTTCTGATGTCCATAACCCGCAACGGCAAGGCGTCCACGCTCGACATTGTCGCTAACGTCAAGAAGGCCCTGCCGCGGATTCTCGCCACTGTGACGCCGGAGCTGAAGGTGCTGACGCTGGGCGATCAATCGATCTTCGTGCGTGCGTCGGTCACCGGAGTGGTGCGCGAAGCGTTGATTGCCGCGGCCCTCACGGGGATGATGATTCTGCTGTTTCTGGGGAGCTGGCGAAGCACGCTTATCGTATGTATTTCGATTCCGCTTTCCATCCTGGCATCGCTGTGGGTGCTGAGCCTGTTTGGACAAACCATTAATGTCATGACGCTCGGGGGCCTGGCTCTGGCCGTCGGCATATTGGTCGACGACGCCACCGTCGCCATCGAGAACACGCACCGCAATATCGGAATGCGCAAGCCGCTGGTGCGGGCCGTGATCGATGGCGCGGCGCAGATTGCGATTCCGACGTTTGTCTCGACGCTCGCGATTTGCATCGTGTTCGTCCCGGTGCTGCTGCTCACGGGAACCGCGAGATACTTGTTCACGCCCATGGCGATGGCGGTGGTGTTCGCCATGCTGGCTTCGTACCTGCTCTCGCGCACCCTGGTTCCCACCATGGCGCACTACCTGCTCCGCGCGGAGATGTCGATGTACCAGCTCGGCATCGACGGCGAGGGCGCCGGAGGCAAGGGCGTCTTCTGGAGCGTCCACCATTGGTTCAATGGGCTGTTTGAGCGGCTGCGCTTCCGGTATATCGGCTTGCTGGATTGGTCGCTGCGGCATCGCGGACGGGTTCTCGGTTCATTCGGCATCGTATTCTTCGCCTCGATGGGCTTGCTCTGGCTGGTGGGCGAGGATTTCTTCCCCTCGGTTGATTCCGGTCAGATGCGGCTGCATGCCCGGGCTCCGGCCGGCACGCGCCTGGAAGAAACGGAAGCGCGTTTTTCGCAAATCGATCGCGAAATTCGCCAGCAGATTCCGCCCGAACAGATCGACACCATCATCGACAACATCGGGATACCGAATAGCTTCACTAGTCTCGCTCAGGGCGACATCCCCACGATTTCGAGCGCCGACGGCGAGATCTTGATCTCATTGAACAAGGACAAGCACGTCTCCACGCGAGATTACGAAGTGCTGCTGCGGAAACGCCTTAATGAGAAGTTTCCGGATACAACCTTTTTCTTCCAGCCGGCCAACATCACGAATCAGATTTTGAACTTCGGACTGCCCGCGCCGATCGATCTGCAGGTGGTGGGCCGCGACGCGGTGGGTGGTTACAAGATCGCCCTGGATCTCGCTTCCAAGATCGCGCGAATTCCGGGCGCTGTCGATGTGCACGTGCATCAGGTGGTCGATCAGCCTGATATCCGCATGAACGTGGACCGCATTAAGGCCGGACAATTGGGCTTGACCGAGCGCGACGTCAGCGGCAATATGCTGATCTCGCTCAGTGGCAGCGGCACGGTGGCGCCCGCCTTCTGGGTGAACTGGGCCAACGGAGTCAACTATTTTGTCGCGGTCCAGACGCCCCAATACAAGGTGAACAGCTTGGACGCGCTGTTGCGGACGCCGGTAACGTCGGGGAACATCGCCGTCAATTCCAACACTGCCGGATCGCAGGCGGGCACGGCGGGGGCGGGGAACAATTCGGTGGGTGCGTCTCCCAGCGGTGCTTCGCAGGCTTATGGAAACCCGGGAGCCATCGCGGGCAACACGCAGCTTCTCTCCAATTTGGTTACTTTCACCCGCGGCGTGAGTCCGGTGATCGTCAATCACTATAATGTCTGGCCGGTGTTTGATGTCTATGCCAATGTGGACCGGCGGGACTTGGGCGGAGTCGGCTCGGCGGTGGAAAAAATCATCGATCAGGAACGCGCGCACCTGCCGCGCGGCACCACGCTCGATATGCGCGGCCAGTACGAGACCATGCGATCGTCGTTCTTCCGCCTCGGGCTGGGAATGCTGGTCGCCGTGGTGCTGGTGTACTTGCTGATGTGCGTGAATTTCCAATCCTGGCTGGATCCATTCATCATTTTGACCGCCTTGCCGGGCGCGATGGCGGGCATTTTGTGGATGCTGTTCGTCACAGGAACCACGCTCAATGTTCCCTCGCTGATGGGCGCGATCATGTGCATCGGCGTGGCCACCGCTAACAGCATTTTGATGGTGACGTTTGCCAACGACGAGCGGGCGCTGGTGCCGTCCGCGCAGGAAGCCATGCTTTCGGCCGGCTATGCCCGCGTACGGCCGGTGCTGATGACGGCGACCGCCATGATGCTGGGGATGCTCCCCATGGCGCTGGGTTTGGGAGAAGGCGGAGAGCAGAACGCTCCGCTGGGACGCGCGGTGATCGGCGGGCTGCTGTTCGCCACCGTCACCACGCTGTTTGTGGTCCCGATCATTTATAGCTATCTGCGCACGAAACCTCCGGTGGACCATGAGCGGGGGCTAGAAGAAGAGGAGCGGAACGACTCTATCGATTCCGAGTGGAATTCGACGAAACCGTACTTAAGCATCTGATGCGATATACCGAGCCAAATCAGCCCGAAGAAATTACCGCGCCGGGAAGCACGGAAGAACAATTGCGCCGGGAAGTAGAAGACCTGAAGCGGCAACTCCGCGAAAAGGGCCTGACTCAAGCCGCCCCGCACGGAGCGCCGCCACACGCATCGGCCAAGCCCTGGAATCCTTCCTCCGTTACTATCTGGGCGTTGTTTCTGGGCGCGATCGTCCTCATCGTCGTGGCGTTTTTCACGGGTTATATTCCACTGCAGAAGCGCAACGCCGTGATCGGCGCGCAGGCGCAGGAATACGATCAGGCTCTGCCGCGCGTAGAGGTCATGGAAGTCGGTGCGTCCTCGAAAGTCAGCGAATTGCAACTACCGGGCAACATTCAAGCCGTTACGGAAGCTCCTATTCTGGCGCGTGCCGACGGCTACATCAGCCGGCGCTTGGTGGACATCGGCGATCGGGTCAAAGCCGGCCAGCCCGTGGCCGAAATCGAAGCGCCCGAGCTCGATCAGCAGGTGCTCCAGGCGAAGGCGAATGTGACACAGGCTCAGGCAGCACTCGATCAGGCCCTCGCCAATGAGCAGCAGGGCAAGGCCAATCTTGAACTAGCTCGCGTCACGGCGCAGCGCTGGGGAAGCTTGGTATCGGCGGGCGTTGTCTCCAAGCAGGATAACGATCAATACCAGGCGCAGTATCAATCCCAGATCGCCGGCGTGAATGCGCTGGAGAAAGCCATTCTGGCGCAGCGGGCCAACATCGCGGCCGCCGAAGCCAATGTGGCGCGCTTGAATGAAATGCAGGGCTACCGTATCGTGAAGGCGCCTTTTGCGGGAGTGATTACTTTGCGCAATGTGGATGTCGGGGCACTGGTTACTACCGGTAGCACCATGCTCTACCGTATTGCGCAGACCGATACCCTGCGCACTTACGTCAACGTGCCGCAGACCAACGCGAGTTCCATCCACCCCGGCCAGCCTGCGCAGATCAGCGTTACCAATCTTCCGGGCCGCACTTTCACTGGCACTGTTGCCCGCTCCGCGAATTCGCTTGATCCCAGCAGCCGCACACTCCTTGTAGAAGTGCAAGTGCCGAACCCGGATGGCGCGTTGATGCCCGGCATGTACGCTCAAGTCGACTTCAGCAACTCGCGCGCGAACGCGCCCCTGTTGATTCCCGCCGAAGCCCTGATGGTTCGCGCCGATGGCACGCAGATCGCGGTGGTCGGCCCGGATTCCAAAGTGAATTTGCAGAAGATCGTGATCGGCCGCGATTACGGCGACCGGCTGGAAGTGATGCAGGGTCTTAAGGTCGGCGATCGCATCATCGCAAACCCCGGCGACGACGCTCGCGAAGGCGTCAAAGTCGAGGCGGTTGAGGCAGCGGAAAAACCCGCAGCCAAATAATAAATCGCTGCCAGACCACGTGGAACTGATGTCACCGCCGGTTACCAGTCGAGATCCCGTTTAACGTGATCAGCCTTGAAGCGAATGCTTCGCGACGGCTTTAGCGTCACCCACCCCAGCACTTTTTTCCGTCTAAATAAAACCATGCGCGGTACCAGATCGGGTACTGGTATCGAAAGATACCTTGTCGCGAAAATCAATACCTTCTAGAGTGTACGCAGGGGAAACCATAGGCTTTGGTTTACCGCAGACCCCTGTTACGACGGAGACAATATGAAACACAGGCTTCTTTTTCCCGCAGTGGTAGTGTGCCTTGCGGCGTTTTTCGCCATTCCGGCAATGGCACAATTCAGCGGCGCGATCGACACAACGACGGTCTCTGGTGGGCTCGTCAATGTGAACCTATTCACCGACAAGTCGCAGGTTTATATCAATGGTGGTCCCCAGAACCCGAACCCCGCTGGCCTTCCGCCAGGAACCTATTATTTTCAAGTGACCGACCCTTCTGGGAAGGTGCTGCTTTCCGACGATCCTGCTGCCTGTCGACAACTCACGGTCGACTCAACGGGCCGCGTCGTCGGTTATTACGATAGTGGGTGCCACCATGCCAATGGCGACACCAACCCCGCTAATGGCAACACTCCGGTTCAATTAGGTGATCCAACTAATTGGTTCAACGATACGCCGAATAATGGTGGCGTTTACAAGGCTTGGCTGATCTCGCAAGATCCGACCATCGGCTGTGCGACCACAGTCGATCAAGACGGTCTCCATCTGATTATCCCGAACGGCTGCACGAAGACTGACAATTTCAGGATTCGTTGCTCAACCGACTGTGGAGTTGTCCCACCGCAAGTCTTCGTGAGCGGCCTGAAGTACTACGACTCGAATGGAGACGGTGTTTTTCAACTCGCCACTGATCCCCCGCTGGCGAACTGGGAAATCGACGTTGCGGTCACCCCCGCCTCGGGATCGCCCTACAATTCCACCTTGACAACAGACTCCAACGGCAACTGGGCGATTGGTCTCAATACTGGAGATACGTTCCAAGCCTGCGAAGTGGTTCCGGCGGGGTGGACACAATCAGCGCCCACGGACACTACTGGAGCGACCGGCGTATCCAATGCCTCGATCATACCCGTAAATGGCGTTAAGTGCTGGAACGCTACCGTCTCAACCACTGACGCAGACGGCTTCAACTTTGGTAACTACCAGCAAATCAGTGGCGTCAAGTACTTGGACCTCAATGCCAATGGAAAAAATGACGGGAATGAGACTCTCCTAAATGGGTTCACAGTCAATGTTTGTTTCCCTACCCAGAGTCAACTGTGCCCCGCAGCAACGAAGCAAGCACTTACGACCGCGACAGATCCCGCCACTAAACAAGATGGCGTATGGAAGGCGATCCTACCGGCTCCGCTGGACACGACGCTGGTTGCTTACAACGCCTGTGAATCTGTGCCCGCCGGTTGGGTACAAACTGGACCTCTACAGTTTTCCGATCCTGGAAACTCTGTACCGACGGCCAGCACCACCGGTAATGGAACAGTGGATACGAGCAAGTGCTGGAACGGCTCCGGCAATGCCACGGGGCTGGACTTCGGGAACTATGCACAGCTGACAGTCAAGAAAGACGCAGCCGCGACGTTCACGCGAACCTACACCTGGAGCGTCAGCAAGAGTGTCGATAAGACGCTGGTCGAACAGATCGGTGGAACCGCTACGTTCAATTACACCGTGACTGCGACCCTAACAGGATCCAGCGACAGTTTATGGAAGGTAAGCGGGACGATTACAGTCAACAATCCAAATCCTGTGAGCGTTACTGCCACAGTAACAGACAGCATCGATAACAATGGAACGTGCGCGGTTACCGGTGGGGCAGCTGCGACGCTCGCTCCCGGCGACAATCTGTTCGCATACACATGCAGCTACATTACGGCTCCGTCGCCTACGTCAGGCACCAATACGGCAACGGCCACTTGGGCTAACGGCGCGCCTACCGGTACTGCAGGTTATGCGTTTGGGGCTCCCACGTCGACGGTCAATCAGACCATCACCGTGACGGACACGTTCAACGGCGGATCCGCAGTGACGCTGGGCACAGTCAACGCCGGGACCAACACTACCACCGTCAACGCAAGCGCTGGGTTCACGATCACTTCGCCTTCGTTTGGCGTGTTCAAGTACGCGCGTACGATCAATGTGCCGGCGTCCAATTGTCTGTCATACCCCAATACGGCGACGGTCGTTCTGACCACCAATCCCCCGGCGAATCCGACCGCTAACGCCAGTGTCGAGGTCTGCGGTGCTGCGAAGACTGGCGCCCTCACCATGGGCTTCTGGCAGAACAAAAACGGCCAGGCAATCATTACTGGCCAAGCGAAAACGGGCGTCTGCCCCTCGTACACGTGGCTGCTGCATTACACGCCCTTCCAGGACCTTCCCCTCAACTCAACCTGCAGCCAAGTGGCGACATACGTGTATAACGCCATCAAGGCCGCCAGCGCTGGGGGCAGCACGATGAACCCTATGCTCAAGGCCCAGGATCTTGCCACCTCGCTCGATGTTTATTTCAGTGGCGGTAATAATTTCGGAAGCGGCGGCAATCCAATCGGCGCTCCGGGCCCAATCGGTGCAGTGACGATCGATCTGACGAAGATCTGTAAGATGATCGACAGCTCAGGGGGTACTGCGACTTGCTCCGGAACCTTCGAGAACGTCAGCAGCGCTTTCGGCGGGGCCACCAGCATGACCGTTTCAAACATGCTGTTGTTTCAGAACACGGTGTCCACCTCCGGAGGCGTCAGCTGGTACGGCCAGAACAAGACCACACAAGGCTTGGCTAAGGACGCTTTCGACGCTATCAACAACGGTGTAGCCTTTGCTCCGTAGTCTTTGAGCCCTCAGTAGAAAGGGAAGCGGTGCGTGAAAAACACACGCACCGCTTTTTCTCATTTGTAGACCGTCACAATCGCCGAAATCCCCATGTTTCCCGCGGCATCGCGCGCCTGGGCCTGCAGCGTGTGTACACCGGAAGCAACTCCCCGTGGGTTCCATTTGAAGCTGAAGGGCGAAGTCGTGGAGGTCGCAATCACCGCGTTATCCACCAAAAGGTCTACGCCCACTACGCCGACGTTGTCGCTCGAACTGGTGGTGATCGTGACGCTTTTGCCCAAAACGCTGCCATTGGCTGGCGAGGTGATTGAAATCGTCGGCGGGATGGTATCGGTGACATTGCTGACCGTTACCGCCTCGCTGGCGGTCGTTGCGTTGCCAGCGGCATCCCGCGCCGTCGCTGACACGGTGTGGCCGCCGTTGGCGGAAGCGGCCGAATTCCAGGAACATACATAAGGCGATGCCGAAACGGTGCAGAGCCCAGTTCCATCGATCGCTATAGTCACCGACGCCACGCCAACGTTATCGCTGGCGGAGATCTGAACAGATACCATACCCGACATGGTCATTGCGTTCGGCGGAGCGCTGATTGACACCACGGGTGGCGTTGTATCACCGCTGCCAACGGCGCCCAGCGCGACCGATACTCCCTGCGCTGCGTCTACGCGCCCGTAGCCGAATGTGGTGTCCCATCCGGGACTGCCTAGGTCATCAGCCGTCTGTTTCAGCATGCTGACAGCGGTAGCGGCCGTGAGCGAAGGGTTGGCCGAGAACATCAATGCGGCGACGCCTGCTGTTAGCGGCGCCGCGACCGAAGTTCCGCAGGCGTTCGAGTAAGTCCCGCCCATTACCGTCGTGAAGACACAGCCGGGTGCAACTACGTCGATGTTGTTGCCGTAATTCGACCAGCTGTAGCGGTTGTTGTTGGGATCAATGGCGCCGACGGTCACAATGTAAGGGTTGTCGGATGCCGTGACAAACATTCCTTCATTGCCCGCGGAGACCGTGACAAGGCCGCCCACGTTCATGAAGTTCTGCGCGGCGCTGGTGACGGTGGCGCTGGCAGAAACTTCGTAGCTGATATTGGCAACCTTCGCTCCGTGGCCCGCTGCCCAGTTTAGGCCTGCAGCGATGTTGGAATAAGTTGCGGAACCGCTCGTGTCCGAAACACGAATCGGCATAATCATGCACTGCCAGCAAACACCAGCTACCCCGACTCCGTTGTCGGTAACGGCGGCTGCTGTTCCAGCAACCAAAGTGCCATGTCCATAGACGTCGCTCGCGTTTGAGTTGTTATTGTAGATGTTCCAGCCCGGGACGAGCTTCGTGGCCAAATCTGGGTGGGTGGTGTCCACGCCAGTGTCAATAATCGCGATCACCACGCTGCTGCTTCCTGTTGTCGTGGACCAGGCGGTGGGAGCTGAGATCTGGGGATAGTAGCGCTGCCAGTTGGCATACGCTGGATCGTTCGGGGTCACATCCGCCGCAGGCACGATTTCGTCGAACTCGGCGAAATCCACCTCTGGACGATTCTGAAAGGCTTTGAGGACGGCGTTCTCGTTCGCGTTCCCCGGCAACGAGACTACGTGCACGCCAATCTCCGGCAATTGTTGAGTGCTCTGTCCTTGCAAGGCGGCGATCACCGCTTGCGCCTGGCTCGACGGAGTCCCTTTCTTGAAGCCGACCAGGATCCGACTGGGGACGTGCGGCCGCGGCTGTGCCGGCAGAATAATCGCTGTTAGCAGCAGAAGAACAACCGACCGAAACAACGGGGCAACCGGCAAACAGCTTTTGTCAGGCATAGGAGTAGTCCTAAAGAAGTTATCGACCGCATAAGACCGGACAACGCCGAGTCAGATGACCTAAGTGATATTGGGAAAGTGACTTAACTAGTTACTAGTGGTGGTGTACGGCGGATTATTGCAGTAAACCTTTTGCGAAAGAATCGGAAAGGAAAGGTCTAGAGGGTAGTAAGAAAAGCCGGCGAAGGCCTTAGCTCGCCTTGAGCAAGACCGCCGTGATATTATCCGGACCGCCGAATTCGCGCGCCAGAGCCACCAGCTTCTGGCATTTGGCTTCGAGCGAACCGTTCCCCGCCAATACCTCGCTGATGCGTTCGTCGGGGGCCACCCCATGCAGCCCATCGCTGCACAGCAGAATCTGCGCGCCGGGCGAGGGGCGCACGTTGTAGTGGTTCACCCGCAGTTGCCCGGAGACGCCAATCGCCATGGTCAGCACGTGGCGCATCGGGTGAATCTTCAGTGTTTCTTCGTCGAGTCCCAGACGCCGGCCGACCTCATTCACCCAGGTCTGGTCGTCGGTGATTGGCTGCAGCTTGCCGTTCTCAAACAGGTAAGCGCGGCTGTCGCCCACGCTGGCGATAAACAGCTCGCGGTCGTATTCGACGGCGGCCACCAGAGTGGTACCCATGCCCTCCATCGCCTGATCGGAGTCGGCTTCTTTCATCACCCGCTGATTGGCTTTGGCGAAGGCGTCGAGAAGATCGTCGGGCGAGGTGGGAGGCGGGGCGGCTTCGAGCGTGTCGCGAACCGTTTCGACTGCCAGCCGCGACGCGTGTTCTCCGGCTTGTGCGCCGCCCATGCCGTCCGCCACGACGTACAATCCGGCCGAGGGCAGAAGCAGGAAGCAGTCTTCGTTGTTGGTGCGGACGCAACCTGGGTCCGAAACCCCGAACGACTCAATCATTCGCTCACCGAATTACACACAACATAGGCTTACCGAATTATACATAGCCTGAATGGCCCGGGTCGCAACGTGCCGGTCTAAACACCTGCCACTCATGGCTTGCCCGGATTCACCAGCGCCTTCAACTGCAGGTAGGCGCGCTCTTCATAGTTGTTCTTGAGGCGCTCCAGCGTTTCGAGGCGCGCGTCGCTGAGCCGCGTGTTCTGCTTCTTCAGGCACAGGCCCAGCATCAAAGTTGCGACGTCGTCAGCCGGCTGCCGGTCGAGTACCGCGCGAAAGCGGTCGGCGGCAGCGGCGAAGTCGCCTTTCTTCCACAGTGCGTAACCCAGATTGAAAATGTACACCGGATCGTTGGGATCGCCATCCAGCGCTTTGCGGAACGAATCCACCGCCTGCGGCAGACCCCGCCGGTTCTGCGCGGCGCCCAGATTGTTGTAGACTTCGCTGAGCGGGACCACATCCGCTACCGTCTGGAACGCCTTCTGAGCCCCCGCGAAGTCGCCGGATTGGAACAGCGCGAGCCCCAGCAGAAAGCTGGCCTCGCGAAAATGCGCGTCCTCAGGTGCGATCTTTTGCAGCCAATCCGCCGCTTGCCGGTACTCCTTGCGCTCGTAGTGCAGCCGTCCCAGTTCGTAATTCGGGTGGCCGAAGCGCGCATCCAGATGAGCCGCTTGCAGGAACAACCGCTCGCGTTGTTCCGGAGAGCGCGCCAGGAGCCCGCGCACATAATTCTCTTCCGCATCCAGGCGAACGGGCGGCCGCAAGCTGCGGAAATCGGCTTCCGGAGGAGCCAGTCGGGGCGTCAGTAAGACCAGTGCGCGCCACGCCAAGTGTGCTTCGAGCGCAGGCAGGTCCTCCAGATTCCCGCTCTCGATGAACTCGGAGCTCTGCTTGAAGCGGCGGCGGTCGAAAATGCGCGCGGTGATCTTCAGCGAACCGTCCGCGATGCCGTGGGCCGCGGCCGGATCTGCCAGGAATTCGAACGAGCCGTAGACCACTTGCTCGGCGTCGAGCGCCTCGCCAATCTTCAGCATGGAGGCTTCGGTGAGGATACTCAGCGGGCGCAAATTCAACTGGCGATAAGCTTCGTCGGTTTCGGCGCGGGATGGTGTCACCGCGCCGCGCGAGCCAATGGCGTCGCGCACGGTTTCGGCGATGCTCTCGCCGATCCAATCGAGCGACGCTTGCGCGGGATCGGCGGCCGAGGTGCGGTTGGCAAACGGCAGAACCGCCGCCGTGTCGGCAAACACTCTGGCCGTGACGAAAATCAACAGGTACACCGCGAGCCGCATCGAGCGCATCAAGATTCAGTTTAGTGTACTGGGCGATCACGCAATGCGCCCATTTTTTCGAGCGAGAGAAATTCCCGGATTCTGCTACCTTTAAACAGGAAGCATGGAAATCAATCCAGGCCAAATTTTGTCGATCGCGCTAGCGTCGGTTCCCACGATGCTGACCGTACTGATGGGCATCCTCATCAACAACTCGCGGCTGGGCGATGTTAATTCCCGTATCGATGACCTGCGCTCGAACGTGGATTCCCGCATCGATGACTTGCGCTCCCACATGGATTCCCGCTTCGACGAGATGCGGAGCGCCTGGCAGTCCGAGCTACGCCGGGTCGAGGAAGTCCTCGACGCGCGCCTCAAGCACCTCGAAGAGCGTTGATGTCAGTCTGAGTTGCCTGGGCGATAATCTCCGCGTCGTCGCCAAAGCCCAGAAGCCAGTGAATTTCCGTGTCGCGACGGAACCATGTCCGTTGCCGCTTCGCGTATTGACGCGTTTCTACGATCGTCGATTCGACGGCTTGCTCCAGTGTGAGCGTGCCGCGCAAAAGCAGTAGCGCCTGCTTGTATCCCAGCGCTTCGAACGGTTTTTCGTTCCCCGTCGCCCCCTGAGCCAGCAGGCTCCGCACCTCTTCGATCAAGCCGTGTGCGAACATCGCCCGAGTGCGCGTCTCCAGGCGCTGCTGAATCGCGGCGCGATCTGGGTCCAGGCCTAGCTTGATTACCGTATATCCTTCGAGCGCCTGAGCTTCGGCCGGCGGCGGCAGGGCCTGCTGCGTCAGCAAACGCACCTCCAAAGCACGCATGGTCTTCTGCACGTCGTTGGCGTGGATGCGCGCGGCGGCGCCAGGCTCCAGGCGCGATAGAAGGCGGTGCAGACTTCCGGGACGAAGGCGCTCCCGTTCCAGCAGACGCTCGCGCAGGCGCTCATCGCGGCTGGGCAACACGGGCAGCCCTTCGAGGAGCGCGCGCAGGTAGAAACCGGTACCGCCCACCACGATCGGCAGGCGCCCGCGCCCGGCGATTTCGGCGATGACTTTGCGCGCCTCGCGGGCATATTCGCCGGCCGAGTAACTTTCCTGCGGCGTCAGCACGTCGAACAGATGATGCGGGATGCCGCGCCGGTCGCCGGGAGGCGTTTTCGCCGTCCCGATGTCGAAGCCCCGATACAGTTGGAGGGAATCGCAGTTGATAATTTCGCCCCCGAATTGCTCCGCCAGGCACAGCGCAAGTGCGCTTTTGCCGGAGCCTGTAG
>Ga0163162_10004854_pt1 | contig 12979 bp, 3 predicted proteins | sample S55metaG_FD_115310 | JGI IMG/M metagenome (GOLD analysis project Ga0163162, IMG submission 115310) | Switchgrass rhizosphere microbial communities from Kellogg Biological Station, Michigan, USA - S5-5 metaG | ecosystem: Host-associated > Plants > Roots > Rhizosphere > Soil | place: USA: Michigan...
GCTGGCGGCCCTGCGCACCCTCGGCGATGCCCCGGCCCGCTCCCTGACGGTGCTGGCGCAGCGCTTAGACGTCTCGGAGGCGGACGCCAGCACTGTGGTCACAGCGCTGGCGAAGGAGCCAGCACCCGTAGCCAGCGTCCCCACCACCGCATCGGCCCCCCTTTTGCCCATCACGGGACGGCACGACGGATCGTCCGCCCCCAAGACCCTCCTGAACAGACCGCGTGTGAGAGCGGCAAGAAAAAGGACCACCCCGTAAAAAATGTCCTGCTGGTCCATGCCCTCCTCACCGTCCTTTTTCTGAGCGACACGTACGGCGGCCGCATTCATGATAAACGGAGTGCTGACACGACGCCGTCTCCCTTGCCCGTCGGGAGTCGGTTGTTGCAGGATCTGGGTTGCCTCGCCTTCACGCCACCCCAGGTGGCGATCCTCATGCCGCTGAAGACACCCCGTGGCCAGGAGCTCACCCTCGAGGAGCAACGGGCCAACCAGGCGCTGCACTCTCGTCGATTACGCATCGAGCATGTCACCAGCAGTGTCAAGCGCTGTCGCATCGTGAAAGACCGGATGCGCCTGTGGAAGGCGGGTATCCGTGATGTGGTGATGGAGATCTGTTGTGCCCTCCATCACTTCCGGGTACGCCTGACACCCTGGCAACCCATGATTTAATCGGGATAAATTCAATTTCACTGGTAGTGCATTCCACCTCGTACTTCGCGGGGGCTGCTCATGGCCTGCAATCCCCAATCATGGCTCATCCCCAATCACGTCAAAGCGTAGCCCACTCGATCCTTCACCACGCCCAACACCTTTGCGACGTCCTATCCACAGGTGAGTTGAACCGTCAATCCAGCGCGTGCACTGATAGCTACGCACAACGCGGACGCCTTCGCGCGGCACCTCTTCCTCATAAAATGCCAGATCTGGGCCGGGCTTTGACATCAGAATCCGTCCTCGTGCGGGAACGATTTCCGGTTTGCCATCGAACGTGAGCACGGCACCACGTCTCAGACGTAACTCTTGTCCTATGCGCGCTGGAATCAGTGGAATCCAATAATCAGGAACTTCCGTCTCCAGTTGGTAACGCAGCGTGCCCGGTGGTATCATTGGTGGTGGGGATTTTTTTGCTTCTCGTTGCTGTCGCTCCTGCAGATACGCTTCGTAGCGGTTGAGAGGTCGCTCGGTAGCGCTTTCCACCAGACGCTCAACTCCCCAGGCCAGATTCGCCATCTCGTCTCGTAAGAACAGCACCTCTTCGAGCGGTCGGCTCTCGAGACTCTTGATGATCGACGGCGGTAAGAAAAAGAGATTCGGTTCCGGCTTGAGAACCACATCGGTACGCCAATGCGAAAGCTGGAACATGCGCCACTCGGGATTAGGCATTCCTTGCTCGCCTGACGGTCTAATCAGCGTACGGGCGCCAAAGGTATCAGTGATGACCAGCGAGCGGGTGCGACAGAGTGAGCCGACGTCTAGTTCGATGGGAATCACAAACCAATCGTTACCATAGGACACAGCGAACTCGACCAGGAGCATACGCGCCAGATCAGTCGGCCCAGCGTCCACCGCGCCGAAGTCTACCTGCGCGTCCTCAAATTCCCAGAATCGCGCAGCGGCCATGCCGCGAAAACTGACTGGAGCGGGAATGATTGTCCGCGTGATTTCCGTAGCGGCAGTGTCTGCGGCTCCTCCCAACGTCACCTCAAGATTCCGATCGAAGGCATACCAGTCGAGATGGCCATCTGTATATTCCTGCGCTGTTAAAATTTGCTCTCCATCACTAAGCCGCGTACCGACTGAAAAGGCATACTCCAGCCGCTCAGTTAACCATGCTGGATTATCTGCATCAGGTTCGCTGAAGAGTGTTTGCAACCATGGCAACCACAATCGAATAGCCCTCTCAACTGCTCCCTCATCGTTATGAGCAATCTGTAACTCTGCAGGAAATTTGATTGCGCCTGCACCAATCGACCGGAAAGCGTCGTAGAGTTGTCGACCATCAGGGACCCGAGTTTCCATAACATCATAAAATCCGAGACTGTCACTATCGAGCGCAGCACGTTGATCTGTCGTCAAGATAGGAAATGCATAGTGACGAATGAATGTGTCGCGGTAGTCATGCGACATCGATTGCTGTTGCAAGATGCGCAGGAACTGCTGACCAGCTTCGACCGCGAGTCTGAGCTTTTGTGGTTGCGTCATCAGCTCTACGGCTGGGTTTGTGGTTTCTCGCTCAACCAAAGTCTCCAGTGGTAACCGGCTATCATACCTCGGGGCGGTGACTTGGTCGTTGGGTTTAATGGCGCCTGCATAGTAACGAGTGAGCTGCGCCGATTCCGCGCGCCAGCGTGCCATCACCGGCGAGCCGTTATCTTCCCCCTGAAATTCACCCAGCTGCCATTGTCGTGCCAGCAACCAGAGCGGATCGTAGACTCGGGCCTGCAACGTAGTGCGCATCTCGGCGTCGCGGCTGCGCGGCTCCAGTCGCATCCAACTGGTAATTGATGCCATAACTCCCTCTATCTGATTCTTGCGAAGTCGGTCGAAACCGTATCTCCAGCAACGTTCAGCGCGAAATATAACGCGGGCAAATAGTGGCCGATTTCATCGAGCGCGTCTGGATCGACGGCACGAATTCTCGCCAGATCAAGCGTCTCGAGCAGCACCTTTTGCAACGACCAGACGGTCCACGGCACCCCAAGCTCGGGCGGCACGGCGATCAGTATGATCTGTGGTGGAGCAGAATTGGGTTGATCATACTGCAATGCGATAGCGGTGGTTTCTTTGGCATTGGGCACGACCTCCACCCATTCGTCGATCAGCAGCCCCGTTAGTGGCTGACTCACGTTAATTGCAGTGCTGGATTGCACAGCCAGTGACAGTGTCCCGCCTGGGAGACTCTGTCCAGGTTTCAGCGGCAAGCCAACCCAACGATCTTCGGTATTGAACGGAAGCTGCGCAATAGTCAGGTTGAGCTGCTCGCCCGTCTGGAGGGCCTCGGCATACTGGAGCGTATCGTTGAGCCGAGCAACGCCGTCGCGCACTCGTCCCATTCGATGGAGCCAAGTGGGAATAGCCAGTGAATCATTATCTAGCAGCTTTTCGTTGTTAGACAACGCTTGCGCAAGCTCTGCGGCGTTTTCTGCGATAAAACACGGCAGCACGACAAAAGCTTTGCCGAAGATGATTTGCAGTTGCGCCAGAGCAAAAGTCGTTCGGCTTTCTGGCGTCGCAGCGTTAGGGGCCAACGCCTTCAGTTGCTCAAAGCGTTGCCTGAGTTCCTTTTCGACGGAATTCGCCTGCGCAAGTAAAAGATCGCGGTCGGTGGTTTGATCGCCAGCAGCAGAGAGCGGTACCGCACCGGCAACACCAAAGGTTGCGGCCTGGAGCAGCGAGTCCCGTAGCGCTTCTACACCAGCGGACGCTGAGTTCATCAAGAGTTGGCGCAACTCGTCGAACCGATCGTTTGCACTGCCAGCGCGCCCTTCCAGTTCATCCACAAGCACACTGAAACCAACTGTTCGTTCCGGCAAATTGAGATCGCCCGCCTCAAGCGCACGTGCCGCAGTGATCATTCGCCGCGCCGTCCGTAGCACGACGTTAAACTCGCTGTAACTGAGGTCGCTCGCACTCCAGTCTGATCTGCGGTTGGGATTGATGCGCAGCAGCGAACCGGGCGTAAAGCCATCCGGTTTACGCATGATCGTGTAGAGAATGCGTTGCTCGATCTCGGCTTGCTGTCCACCTTGGCCGCCTTCTACCGCATAGATGAAATCTAACGGCGCGAGACGCAATTCGTTAAGGCGCAGTTCCTTCGCATCGATAACTTCTCGTGTCGTAGGCTCGAGCCGCTCAACTACACAACGCACCTTGGCCGGATCGCCTAGTAGACGCGCCGCCCACGCGTTCAAGTGTGGTTCTGCGTCGGCACGAAACGGATGCACAGGCGGTGCCAATTGAGGCGGAAGCACCGGCTCGCCGCCAAATACCGTCACCAGCCGATGTGTCAGTGCGATCCCCGTGCGGGGCGTATTCATCACTTCAAGTTCAGGTGGAGGAATCTCACCGCCAGCGATGGCTTCCACCGTACTGGCAGCACGCAGTGGATTACCGCGTACGATATGATAGACGCTCTCGGCCATCAGCGCATCGCTAACCGCGTCTACTGCATCTTCTAGACTGGCAAGAGCGTCGTGCAGTGCTTTATTTTCGGGATTGTTAGGAAAGGGGATCGTATCGGTGGTCCATCGTTCCGGTGTAGCGCTCTTCCCTTTTTGCCAGCGATGTAGTAAGTCCAAGCCATCCACCACATTGTTCGCAGCGATTTGTTCGACCGCTGGAGTGGAGCCGCCCACCGGAGCGGGTTTCTTAAGCTTTCTTGCCACCAGCGGCGCCAGTTCACGTAGCCTCGCAATGAACTCCGCCTTGCCAATTTCCTGCAAACGGCGCTCGAAGCGATACCCCAGCAACGCGCCGAGTGGTTGGCCTTGTCGTACGCCGTCAAGCAACCACTCCGCCAAGCGCACACGCTCTGATGACAAATCAATCGCCAGTGGCCCGTTTGGCTCAGTACTCGCATGAGCCAGATGGCCACTACGTAACAGCGCTACTGTAGCAGCCTGGGTCAAAGACGGCGTGTGGATGAAACCAGGATTGGTTGGCGATTGAAACACAGGTGCCTGTTCACCCGGTGGAGGTGTCACTTGGGTTTGCGCGGCAGCTGGCTTGAGGTTCATGACCCAGCCGTAGCCGCCAATCAGCACTCCCGTAGGATTTGTTTTGTGCATCTCGGCCAGTCGCTTAGTGGCAAATGAGGTAATCCAGGCATCCAACCGGTGAGAGCACAGATCGAGCGTGCCAATCATCAACTGTTCGAGTCGAATGACAGGAAGGTCTTGCAAATACTTTAGGCTCGCGCGGAAGTCCTTGAGCGGTGACAAGCCAGGCTCAAGTGTCACATCAGGTTGGTCTGTTTGGGCAAACTCGAACAGGTATTTCCCGAGCTCGATCTGTTCTCCCCCATCACCTACACTGATGAAGGTTTTCAAGTGATCCCAGATGGTTCGCGTCGCTGGTCCAGTTGGAAAGTTTACAAGTTCCGGCTCGCGGCGCTGTTCTGGGCGCAACAATTCACGATTCATCAGCAAACGCGACGCAGCAGTAGCGTATTCTAAGAGCATGGAATGGCGTAATAGCAGGTACAGCAGCGTGCGAGTGGGCAATGGTTGTATCGTTTCATCACGTATCGTGACAATATCTGGCGCCGCAAGCAGCGATTTTATGTAGTTCGTCGATAGAAACTCGCTGTGTTCAGTTTGCACCAACACCCCGCGCAGGGCAGCGAGAGGCGGTGCAAATGCCGCTCGCGCAAGCCTCGGCCGCCACGTTACTCCCAGTTTTTGTAACACCGGCGTCGTCAGGCTTTCCTGCTTGGCAAACCATTGGCGAAATGGCTCCTCTTGGGGAAATCCCGATAACTGTCTTGAATACTGATATACCCAGAGGTGTTCTAGATATTGTCTCCCTATCAAGTTACGTACTAAGTAACTCGACGATAGCCCCTCCATGCTCATCACTTCGGCAAGGTCTTTTGCTTCATCTGTGCTACGACCGAGGCGCGGTATTTCTGCATAGTTCCCACGCCACAAGCTACGCAGCCGCAAAAGAAAATCCTGTAGCACCACGTCGTGTGTGAACTGGTTCTCCAAGCCGCGTTCTGGCTTCCAGGCATCAAGCGAGGTTACAGGCAGGATGCCATAGGGTTGCTTGCCGATGCGTAATGCCGGTAGCGGTCCGTTCGCCCGTACGTAATCGATGAAATGGTTACGCGCCCAGGTGATGTCACCACCGGTCAGCGGACTTTCGTCGCTGCGGCTAACGCCAAGCATCTGCAGTAAGAAATACCCCCACGTGGCTTGCCACAGTGCCCGGTTCATGTGTCGCGCGTCCAGCTGCTCTTTCGCTGTCGCATATGAAAGAGTGGCAAAACTCTGATCACCTTGCGGTAGGCCAAACGCTGTGGTCAGCATATCGGCGTTGGAGCCGTCTCCAGCTTGAAATACCGGCGTGCTGCGTTCTGCTACATAGCTCGCCTCGTGGCCAGGGTCCTTGGTGCTGAAGCCCGAAGGTGCATCCTGGGTGTTGTTGGATGGAGTGCCGGGCGGCACAAAGCTCATCCCGTACGTGTAGTGATGAGCATTAAATAGTTCCGCCAATTGGGATGACCACTCGGTCGTCCCACCCTGGGTATCCTTGATACCCATCACCAGAACAAAGTCGAACCCCACAGCTGCCGCCTCTTTGGTCAGTTTAATACGGATGCCCATGCCGACTTTTTCGGCTTCGTCAAAATCCACCATCCATTTCATTCCTTCGTCAATCGCCAATTGGTCATCTGGTAGATCCGCTGCAGGATTGGCGTTTGGCCCTGGGGGATGGGGGCCCGTTGACAGTGAATCAGGAATAACACTACCTGTGACATTCGCGATCAACTGTCCGCCATGATAACCGAGTACGATCCAGCGATTCGGTAAGACACGGGTGTGTGGTGCCCGCATCCATGCCTCAGCCTGGGACTCAGGTGACGGGAAACGCACTGGTTGAGGCAATGGCTGATCGATAGCGATCGGCGTTGTAGGGCGGTCGGTAGGATTCAGCGGCTTGAGTGCGTGGGCGATCCAGGCAGCACGCGGGGCATCGAAGCGCTCAACCAATTGCTGCCACGCCGCCTGAGCATGCTGTTCATCATTGGCTGCGCGCCAGGTCTGTTCCCAGAAGTGCTGGCCCCAGGTCAGCTCATCGGCGGTCAGACCAGGCTCGTGCGAATCCATGTGGACGGTATCGGGGTACACCCGCACTCGCAGCTCTGAGCTGCCGTCCGCCAGGGTAAAGAACCGTGTCTCCAGCCGGACGGGGAATAACACAACCGGTTGTGCGGGACTGGAGGATAGGGGAGCCCCCACTTCTGGCGTGTTAGGGATATTGGGTATGTCAGGGTTAGGAGTGTTCATAAATCACTAAGCTTGTCTTACGGAAGCATTTTGCTTGCGTGGATGGCGATTCGCATCGGACGTTGCAACGTGAGGTACGCTTGGTGGGCAGCATTCTTCCCCCACAGTGCATTACTAACCTTGTCCGGCAGCTTGGCTGTGACAGAAGCGTATGACAGTGCCTGTAACGCCTCTTTGCTATCGGTGTTTATCATCTGTCGCCAACTCAGATCGTCCCGCGTGGTGATCTTCTGTGGTGGTGGTTTAGTGAAATCTGCTTCATCCAGCCCAAAGCGCGGCTCGGTCGGTTGTTCTTGAATGACAAAGAACCAGCCAGGATCGGCAAGGGCATCTTTTTTTGTCAGATTAAAACCGAGAAATGTCACATCTGGTTTTAGCGTGCCGCGAAACACGGGATGGCTTTCTTCAGTCGACAGCGCTAATCTCCCCTCTACTTTCTCCGCCTTTACGGCATAGATCACCGAGTTTGGATAACGGCGCAGCAGCTCGCCACGGAGCAGCAGCACCAATTGGTCTCCTCCTGTGGTATTTTGGCCGAGAGATTTGTTGCCCCACTCTTTAATCATGTCGATGTTGTCGGATGGCTCGTTATCAATGAATGTGTCCCAGAAGCGTCGAAAGAACGTACCGCGCTGATCGGTCGGAAAATTACGCCAGAGCAACTCCCGGCTCATTTCGGCATTGAGTCCGACCAGAAAAGATTCGATAAATTTGCTGTTAGTCTCCAGCAATGCGACGGTGTTCGTTGGTACATGCTCCAAACCGGGAAAGAGAAAGTCTTGCGAGAGATCACGTAACACTTCAAACATCGGCTGTGGAAAATTGGGAGCCTCGAGCAGTGGCTCTAGCGGATCATCCGTTTGGGCAATGGCACTGGCTGGGACAAGCGAAGCGCTGAGGCGCGTGGTAATGGTGTGTTGGGGATTAACGCTTTGCAGGAGTTTCTCTTTGGTGTCGGTTAGATTCATTGTCGCTGCTGAGAAGTTCGTCCCCTGACCGAGGACCGAGGGAGGAGGCACTACGCCACTGCCATCCTGTTTTTCATCGCGAGAAGACAATAGCTGGCCCTCAGAATTGATGGCGTAAATAGTACCGTTCCCGTCCGAGAAGATGAATCGCATAAAACCCCACCCCCCCTGACTAAGGGTGATTCGGCCAGGAAGACTACCCGTCCCGTCCTGTTTTTGATCGCGGTAGAAATACAACAGGCCCCACACGTTGACGTCGTAAATAATACCGTTGCCGCCCGAGAAAGGGTTCTCGAACTGCACCCCGATCACGGAAGAGTTGCTGATGCTGCCGGTCCCGTCTTGGTTCTGGTCGCGGTAGAACAATAGCTGGTTGAATTCATTGACAGCGTAAATGGTCCCATTGCCTCCTGAGAAGATCCGACTATGCAACTGCATGTTATGCAATTCGCTTCCAATGATTAAGGGGCCGGTGACAGTACCGGTCCCGTCTTGGTTCTGGTCGCGGTAGAACAACAGCTGGCCTTGTTGATTGACAGCGTAAATGATCCTATTGCCTCCTGAGAAGACGTGTCGCATGTCTTGGAAACCGCCGCCGATAATCGACGGGTCAGTGAAATCGTCGCTCTTCCCCTGTTGCAGCCTACGGAAGTACAGCCGTCCACGATAATCGACGGCGTAAAAGATTCCGCTGCCGCCCGAAAAGACGAACTTGAAGTCATCCCACCCGGTCTTAAATAGCTGCCGTTGGAGATAATCCTGATGATCTTGCACCGCCTGCCGAAACACTTGCTCATTAGGATCCTCTGTGTTGCTCTGGGGGGGATTGAGAAGCGTCGCCGTGTCGCCTTCGGCAGCAATCGAAAATTTGATGAACCACGCGTATTGGGTATAGACCACCCGAGCAACATTCTCGAATAACAAAAGCCCAGCGGTGGACAAGGCATTTGGATTCAATTGCTTGGCCACCTCGTTGATAGTTACCAACCCCCCGTCCTTCTTCTGTAACATGACAACACTAGAGGAGGAGTTAAGCGTAGTCACAAGGGGGATGGGTCGGGCATCTACTAGCCGAAAACGGGCACTGATGGCGCCGCGCGGACTCGTTAACCGACGCAACGGTGCAGAGATGGCCCGCGTCGGCATAGCCGATTGCTCAAGGTGCTGGGTCAGCAGCACCCGGGGTTTACCGTTAGAATTTGCATCACTTGTGGTGATGACAACGCGCGACTGCCCCGTAGCAAAGACTTTCAACAACGCTTCTTCGGAGAAGCGTGCGAAATGTTTTCCGTGATAGACTGTATTGACAGCGCGGCTGAGCTGGGCCTGGCGTCGCATTTGATTGACTCGTTGGATCTCACCAAGTTGCTCCCATGCCGCAGCCATCAACTGTTCTTGCTGGGTCTGTATGACTTTAGTACCCAGCGCGGCGACCCCACGATGGCGCGGATCGAGATTCAACTCATCAAGCCATGTCAACGAAGCCGGTGGTACAGGAGGAGAAGTATTCACAATATGTCGCGCTGCTTGCCAACAGCCATAGATTGGCGGCGCCAGCACTGGACCAACGCCTTCGAACTTCTGCAACGCCTCCCATGGCGCATCAAGAATTTTTTTGAGTTCAGCCTGCAAAGATGTTCGTATCGTCTCGTTTGGCCATGCTAAGGGTTTTTGGCTCTCTGCTGGCCCATTCGTGGGCTCGTTCACCACGACTCGTAATGCGCCTTCAAGATCGAGCGTTGTCTCCGTTGGCAGCGCAGGGGTGATTTCGAGTCCTGGCTGACTAATATCAAGTGGGCGTTTCCCGACTTCCGGCAGATCCTTTGCCTCGCGTGCAACGAGTGCGCTTACCAGCGATTCGAAGTCACCACCAATGCCAGTGCGAAACTCCCAGTGATAGTAGACCGGTAATGTCACTCCTGCTGAGGGTTGCTCTCCCACATGCCAAGGCGACGCCAAAAGCCAGGCTGGTGCCAGCCCCAATCCCGACGGTTGCTCATCAGCAGGCGTGATCTCTCTGCCAAGTCCGGCTCTGCGTCCGAGTTCAAACGCCGGCACGACACAGGCCAGATACTCTGCCAAAGGATCGAGCCGACGCGGACATAACAGCCGCGACACCGTCAGCGCAGGATCGCCAGTCAACGATGAGGAAACGTCACTTCCCGTTACTTGCGCGTGTGCCCACGCCCACGATTCCGTCAAGTCGGGCAGCTCGTGTGCGGGGTCAGCCGGGGCTTTGATCTCAAGCACCGGCAGCGGCCGATTGGGGTCAACCTGGATAGAGACGCCGGTTTGTTTGCGTACGACTACCAGGCACAGCCACGGCCGTAATTTGCCAGTGTCCCGAGCTTTGGCGGGAGTAAACAGCCAGGGGAAGTCGGGTCGATCAAATTCTATGGCCGGGAAATAGTTAGGCTCGAACTCGCTAGTCTGAGGGCGAGGGTCAGTACGCACCACCTGCTGTGGATCAATGCCGGTAACATCGCCAGGACCGTACAAACGCACCTGCCGTGGAATCTCAACGGCGTCGTTCACCTGCAGGTTAACGGGCACTGATACCACGCCAGCTTGATTGGCGCCCAGGCTATCGGGCGTCTCAATGCTGCCTGATGCTCCCTGGCGTACCCACGCCAGGAATGTATACTTTGCGTTTCCTTCAGCCATATCCTCTTCCATTCCCTCACTTGACTGCTTCTATTTCCGACCGCAAGCGGAGAATCTTGAAGCGCGCCGCTTGCGCCGGATTCTCCTGTTGCAATTGTCGTAGCCCTTGTTTTGCCACGGAATACGACACCTCCGTGTGCCCGTCCGCTCCCGGTATCGGCTGCGGGGTGAGATCATCAGTGGCTACGATGCTCCACCCTTCCTTAGCGACGCGATGTTTCCCTACCGTCGTGCGGAATTTCGCCGTCCCCGTGCGTCGCAGCTCGCTTACCCCAGCCGCACCAAAACGCGCCTGCATGCGAAAAAGGTCAAAGTTCAGAGGATGCAAAGGTGGTTTATTCGGGGGCTCTGGCGGCGGTGGTTCGTCCGTCACAAGTTTCGTTTCGTAGCCGATTTCATCTTCGAGCAGCTCGTCATTGTTTGTGGGATCAGTGTTGGTGGGAAACGTATACTCATGCGAACCGATCTGCACCCCGGCGGCCATCTTTTCAAACGAGGGGCGGGAGAGCTTTTCGTCGTCGCTCATCTCGAAGAACTGCGCCGGGGCAAAGAACTCAGTGACAGTTGGCATTGCCTGCGGCTTCCCGCCTAGGCTCACAGCACTAATGGTGAAACTCCGTGCTCCTGCAGGTGCCGCCGAGCCAAATCGGCTAATCTCAAGCTTGAGCGGCACCACGCTCTGTTTCACCGTCAATGTTCCCAACGGGTGCAGTTGCACCTCCGCTGCTTCTCCTTGCTTCGAGCGCAACGTCACCATCGGTCGTTGCCCGTCTGGTAGCTGACTGGTCCAGTTGCTGGGAAGGCTCAGCGCTTCGAGCAAGCGTGGCAGCACATCCACAGGTGTTGGTGGGGGCGGCTTTTCTCCTTCGATCAGCGTCGTGTTGACCCGGATCGACACAGCCCACCATAGAATCTCGAACGTGGCTTTGCCTTTCACATGCAGCGGACGTGGTCCGGTGAGAGCACCTTCAAAGCGGACTTTGAACAAGTTGCGCGACCCATGCTTGAGCTGCATGCCCGCAAAAAACTCGGCAATGAACATGAAAGGATCTAGTTGAATTAAGACGTCATACCCTGCTTCCCCGAGAATGCTGAAGCCGGACGCCGCTGCGTAGAGCTCGGCGCGGGCGCCGAACTGCACCGTGTTGGAAGTGATGGCGAAGTAGGCCTCGCAACGCAGGCGCGGGTTGTCTCCGGCGGAGAGGTTGAGGGCGATGCGTTCCAGCTTGGGGAAATTGGCTGGCTGGTTAAAGGCAGGATGCAATCCGCCCACGGCCAGCGCGAAGTTGGGTGAATCCTCCCACTTCAGCCGCATTGCCATATCGCCCGTCAGCACGAACTTTTTCAGCAGCCGCGAATCGTAGAGCGTCGCATCCAGCGCCGCTGTCCCTTGATCGAAATCAAGCACGCCGATGGCGTCCATCTGCAAGCGCACCAGATCATTTTCCCGTTTAGGCAGGATTGCCGCGACCTGGGCCAGGATCAGTAGCCGCAGCCGCGCACCGAGTTCCAGCACCACGCCCACCTCCGCCGTGATCAGCGGCGGCGTGCCCCAGGCGATTTGCACCATCGGCCCAAACAGATGGTGGCCGGCGGCAGGAGGAAAGACGCTGTTCAGGTTGCTAATGATTTGGGGCGCGTTGCGGATCGGGTCTGCCGGAAACATCACGCTGTCCAGCGTGTGGTTCTTGAGCCCGGCGCGCAGCGCGTCTTCGTTGAACGTGCGGTTGATCCCCAATAGCCCGCCGACACCCGTCAGGGCAAAGCCAAACCCCAGTTGGATCGGGGCAAAGCCTTCCGCGAAAATGATGACCACCAATGAGTAGCCCTTGCCACCGTCCGGCCTCTTTGTGGTCAGCAACCCAATTCCCTTAACCGCGATAGTCTCGGCAATCTGGAGTTCCAGCATGCCGCCGTATTCTTCCTTCTGCGGATCGAAACGCAGAAAGCCTCCACCGATGACTACTGAGGCATCGATGGCGAGGCCTACGCCGGTCGGGGGCTTGAAGCCGAGATCCAGGTTCGCAACGCCAAGGTTGCCGCCCGTCGGCGGGAAGCTCAGCAGGCCGGCAACGCCGATGCGGTCGAGTACCGCGGTCAACGGCCCGATCGAGGCCGACACGCTGGCTGAGACCTCGGCAGCGACATCGGCAGCCTGCGGCCGCAACGCCAGCGTCAGGGCGGACAGCGTGACGCCGCCGAAGGACAGCCCGACCGGCACCGTGGCCTCCAGCGTCGCGCTGCCGCGCAGCGTCAGGCCCTTGTCGCTGGACCACGCGAGGCCGAGATCGCCCTTGGCCTGCAGCCCGCCGGCCGGCAGGATCTCGCTGAGAA
>Ga0163162_10004855_pt1 | contig 12976 bp, 9 predicted proteins | sample S55metaG_FD_115310 | JGI IMG/M metagenome (GOLD analysis project Ga0163162, IMG submission 115310) | Switchgrass rhizosphere microbial communities from Kellogg Biological Station, Michigan, USA - S5-5 metaG | ecosystem: Host-associated > Plants > Roots > Rhizosphere > Soil | place: USA: Michigan...
CTTTCGCTGCTGCTTCTGATCATCGTCCTGTCAGCGAATGCGGCTTACGCGCGACGACACCATCCGCTCGCCTGACTCAGGCGGCGTCATCCGATAGCTCACCGTGATCGCCCAGCACCTCGGCCAGTGCCCGGCAGGCATCGGTCACGGTGAAGATGCCCACCAGCTTGTCGTTCTTCGTGACGATGGCGGAGCCGATATGGTTTTCGGCCATGGTTCGCGCGACGGTCGCCACCGGTGTCGATGCGCTCACCACGCAGGGCCGCTCGACGTAGGCATCCCGCACCGTCAGTTCTGACTCGTTCGGGTAGTCGAAATCAGGTCCAAGCACTAGTTTGATATCCCGGTCAGTCAACACACCGACTATGGCACCCGCGAGGGTCACCGGCAGATGGCGAAATTTGTGTTCATGCATCAGCTTGTGGGCGTCCTTGAGCGGCGCACCCACGTCGATTGAGTACGGGAATGGCGTCATGAACGCGATGACTTGTGGGTTGCGCTTCATAGTGTCGTGAAACTAACCCGGGCGCGCAGCCGCGTTAATCTGGAGCACTACGTAGATGACTTCGATCATTGCTGATGCGAACCGAGAACGAGAACGCATCGAAAACCGAGGTGATTGGTGCCCGTACTCACCTCGCCCTTGCCACGTGTGCCCACCAGGTATCGCGAGCAATACTGATTAGTACAGAGAAACGACCCGCCGCGCTGCACGCGCTTGGCCACGCCGGGCTCGTCCGGATCGTAGGAGGATGGCGGCCCGGCTGGATTGTCGGCAACCTGGTCCTGATGCACGTCGAGGGAGTAGTTTGGTCGATACCAGTCGCTCACCCACTCCCACACGTTTCCGGCGACGTCGACGAGTCCGTAGCCGTTCGGCGGAAACTGTCCCACGGGCGCGATCCCAGCGAACCCGTCACTGCCCGCATCGTGGTCGGGGAAGTGGCCGTGATGAATGTTGGCCATCTGCTGTCCACCAGGGCTGAGCTCATCACCCCACGGATAGAGTTTGCCGGTCAGCCCGCCACGCGCGGCGAACTCCCATTCCGCCTCCGTGGGTAGCCGCTTGCCGGCCCATTTCGCGTAGGCCGCCGCATCTTCGTAGGCTACGTGCACGACCGGAAAGTTGTCCTTCCCCATGATTTCGCTGCCCGCGCCCGATGGATGGCGCCAGTTCGCGCCCTTGCGGTACGCCCACCATTGCAGGTCGTTGTCGAGCGGCACAGCGTGATTGGGCGGCGTGAAGACAACCGAGCCGGCCACGAGCAGTTCAGGCGGCGCGCCGGGAAAATCCTCGGTGCGCGGCGTGCGCTCGGCGACCGTCACGTAGTTAGTCGCCTTGACGAAGGCGGCGAACTGATCGTTGGTGACTTCGGTTCGATCCATCCAGAAGCCGTCGACCGAGACACGATGAACGGGCTGCGAATCGCTGCTGGCATGCATCCCGACCACGCCCTCGGAGTAGGCCGGATCGGCCGCGCCCATCGAAAATTCGCCGCCCGGAATCCACACCATGCCATTGGGCGCGGTCCCGGGGGCCGGCGCCGTGTGTTCGATGGTCGGACGGAAACCGGTGGCCGCTACTTGCGCGATTTCGCCGTCGCCGGACCGGTGGCGGATGGCAATCCACGCGATCACTCCCGCCGCGAAAGCCAGGGCAGTTAGCCAGAGCGGCGCGCGTCCGGCGCCCGAGCGGAGCGCGGTGCGGAATGGGTCCATACAGAGGTTGAGTATATGGCGCGCCATGTGTTTGGCGCTGCGCCCGTGCATACTTCCGCGACCAGTGCGGGAGATCGCGAAAGTGACGTGGCGCTTTCAATGGTTTCGGTCGGCGAAGCTCGGCACGGCAATCGCCGTGGTCGTTTTGGTCGTGCTCGCCACCCTGCGTGCAACCCATGCGGCGCAAGCCGACGCGCGCCCAAACATCGTCGTTATCCTGGTCGACGACATGGGATGGTCCGACATCGGTCCCTATGGCGGTGAAATCCCCACGCCAAATCTGGATGCGCTCGCGGCGCGCGGTGTTCGATTTACACAGTTCTACAGCACGCCGCGCTGCTCGCCGACGCGCGCCAGTCTACTGACCGGTCTGTACCCGCATCAGGCGGGCATGGGTCATCTCGACAATGTCATTCGTGCGGGCTCGGTCGGCACGACGGGGAGACTCAACGAGCACTCCGTCACGATTGCCGAAGTGTTAGGCGAGGCCGGTTACTTCACCGCGATGTCCGGCAAATGGCATCTCGGTCAGGATCACGGGTCGCCACCCTGGCAGCGCGGATTCGAACGCGTGCTGAGCCTGCGCGCCGGCGGCATGTATTTCCCGAATCAGAATTTCCAGGGCGGCGACGATGTGCTCACGCGCCGCGCCACCGAACCGCTGTATCTCGACGGCACACCGACGCCGCGCGATGCGCCCGTGTTTGGCACGAACTGGTACGCCACCGATTTGTGGACTCGTTTCGGGTTGAAATTCATCGACGAGGCGCGCGCGGCTAACAAGCCGTTCTTCCTGTACCTCGCGTACAACGCGCCGCATTTCCCGTTGATGGCACCGGCGGAGCTGATTGCCAGGCACCGCGGCAAATACCGGGCGGGTTGGGACCGGTTGCGTGATGCGCGGTATCGCCGCCAGATCAAGATGGGGTTGATTGACGCCCGCTGGCCCTTGAGCGCCCGCGAAGCGGAATCTCCTGCGTGGAAGTCACTGCCCGATGCAGCGAAAGATCGCTTCGATCATCTGATGGCCGTCTACGCCGCGATGGTCGAGGCCATCGACACGAACGTCGGTAAGCTGGTCAAGGGATTGGAAACCCGCGGCATGCTCGACGACACAATGATCCTTTTCCTGTCGGACAATGGGGCCAACGCCGAGTCGGGTCCCGACGGGCGGTTCGACGGCGTGCCTGCGGGCGGACCCAACTCGAATCTGTATCTCGGCATGAACTGGGCCACGCTCAGCAGTACTCCGTTCCGCAGGTTCAAGCATTTCACCCACGAAGGCGGTATTGCTGCGCCGCTCATCGTGAGTTGGCCGCGCGGAATTCCGGCGGATCGACGCAATCGCCTCGTGCATCAGCCGGCCCACGTGATCGACGTGTTGCCGACGATTCTCGACGCGGCCGGCGCGGCGTACCCCGGCAAATTCAAAGACCAAGTCATCCAGCCGATGGAGGGCGTGAGCTTGCGCCCGGCGCTCGAGGGTCATGCCCTTGCCAGGACGCGGCCGCTTTTCTGGGAACACGAAGGCAACCGCGCGGTGCGATCGGGAAACTGGAAGCTCGTGTCCATGTATCCGGACGAGTGGGAGCTCTACGACATGTCCGCGGATCGTGTCGAGCGCAACAATCTCGCGGCCAGCCACCCCGATATCGTCAAGACGCTTGCTGCTGAATGGGATGCGTGGGCCAGACGAGCCAACGTGGATTCCTGGGATGGACCACGTCGACTGCCCTGGGGCGACGATGCGCCGCTCACGAAGCCTGCCGCTAGATAGGCTGCGACCTGTCATCCACCACCTTTTGCGTATTCTGACGCGTGGCCGCCGCGCGGAATCGCGGCAGACATATAAACAGTTGGCCTGGCCGCCCGCCGCACCGGGAAAATCAGCAACGAGAAATTCGAATCGGGCGTGAGCTCGAATTGCTGTTACTGGGGCTTCTGGTTATCGACAACGCGCGACGCCAGCGGTGCCGCGGCCGGCTTGCAGTCCTTGGCAAGGTGAGACGGAACTAACTAACCTCGAGTCAGTTCTCTCACAGGGATTACCCGATGATCGGCGCGCCGGCCGCGTTCGAATGCGGCGCCGGCATGCTGGTTCGCAATTCCACCGTCGTCGAGATCGCGCCTCCCGTGGACATTTCGAGCGTCGCCTTGTACTTGCCCGGCTGCTGCGCCTGCAATGCGACGACGATCCGGCACTCGCCATTTGGCGCGACAGCTTGACCGCTGCAGCCGTCGTTCTGCACGGCAAATGCTCCGGCATCGGAGCCGGTGATGGTGACGGACGCCGGCGTCACGGGAGCATCACTTACGTTCTTGAACGTGACGGTGCGAGTTCGAAAATCGCTGGCAAATTCAAAGCGCAGGGTTGAGACATCAGGGATCAGCAGATTGCTTGGCACCTTCACCGACGGCGCCGTGACCGTCGCGAGCTGTTGCCTCGCCTTTGCAATCGGCTGCATCGCGGGAAACTCGATGTTCTTGTACGCGTCTCCGTAGATTTTGCCGACATCTCCCCCATAAGCCCGCGCGAGAAGCGAATACGAGATCGTGTGGCGCGGGTCGGCATTGATCGCGCGACGCAGGACGTCCTTCGCCTTCGAGGTCGAGAGCACTAGATAGAGCTCGCCGAGCGTCTGGAGGCCCGGCGCGAAATCCGGTTCGTCATTCACGAGGGCGGTGAGGATTGCCTCGGCTCGCTTCCGTACGGGCTTGCGTTCGTTGTCTGCCTGCATTCCGTAAACAATATTGGCGACGAGGACCTGAGCGAAGGAAAGTCCTGTCGGGTCCACTTCCTTCTGCGGAATGAGCTGCGCGCGCTGCATCTCGACACGCGCGAGTCCGAGGCGCGCCTGGAGCGATTTGCCGTTGGTCAACTTGAGCGCCTCGTTGAACAAACCCTCAGCGGTGTCGACGATCTGATCGCCCTTATCCGGAAACAATCCCGACAGCAGCAAATGGAGATTCCCGCCGTTCACCATGGCGAGTTCGACTTCGGGTGTCCCGGTGCCGTTGTTCGCTGCCTGCTCATACGACTTTCTCGCGGCCTCGAACAATTCGGCCGCCTTATTCTTTGCCTGCATCGTGGTTCCGTTCGCCTTGATCCCTTGATCCCGCAATGCGTCTCCCATGCCGTTCAGTGCCGGCGGGTAGCTTGGGACGGCAGACAACGCCTGCTGGAATTGCCCGATCGCCTGGGCGGGTTCACCTTCGATGCGCAGCGCATTGCCGACGGCCGTGAAATGCCGGGCTTGCTCCGCGGGCGTCGAGCCGACCTGCGATGAGGTCAACAGGCGCAGGGCCTGCGCCGGATCGACCCAGTCGAGGTAGATGAGACCCACGCGTTCGCGATCGGCCGCCGTTGCCGCTGCCGTATTTGCCGCCGCTGTGGGGTCTGCGGGAGTGGGCCTGCACAACATGCCCACGCGCGCATCCGCGAACGCCCTGCCGATCTCCTCCCGGCTGAAATGATGTGAGAGTGGAAGCGAGGGACGTTTCGCGCGGGTCTCGGCCACGATCTTGCTGTTCGGATCGGTGGCGGCCTTGCAGCGGTCGAACGTCAGTTCCGTCGGCTTCGCTTGCGTGGCGCCGGCCTCGAGCCCGACTTCCGCGCGCTGCGGAACCTTCACGGCGGCGCTCGCCGGAGCGTCCTTCGGCGTGAACACGGTTTCGTCCTCGAGTTGCACGACACGTGCGCCGTTTTCGCTGATCTCAACGGAGAACTGCGTTCCCGCAGCTGCGACGTCGCCCAAGCCAAAGATGGCGTCGAATGCGCCCTTGATCTGCGCGAAGAATCCGCCGCCCGAGAGCTCGATCTTCTGGTCACCGTGCATGAGCACGCTGGAATGCGGCGACACGGTGATCTGCTTTTGTCCGCTGCCTGCCGAGCCGAGCAGCAGGATGGCGGTGACGTCACTCGCGGTGATCAGGCGGTCATCGCGGCACAGTGGCATGCCATTCGTGACTGGCTTCGCGCCCATCTTGCCCTTGTCGTCCTTGCGTTCGATCCAGCTTTGTTTGACGTCCACCTGGCTCACACGCGAACCCGCGAGCGCCAGGCCATCGAGCACGCCGATGACATCGCATCCGAATACGCCAGGCGAAACGCAGACGAGCAGACAGGCGGTCAAAGTCTTCTTCATGGCGCAACTCCAGGAGCCCTGGGTTTGAAGGGACGGCTCACGACGTAATAGCCCGCGATGAGCGCGAGCCACTGATAGCCGATGTCGTACAGCACAAAGTTGTACCGCAGCAGCTGAATGAGGATGAAGGCGTGAACGGCGGCAACGAGCAGCAGCCCGAGCGGAATCGGCGTGGTGCCAATCCAGGGGACGTTGGTCTTGATCTCTGTTTTCGGCAGCATCAGGCCCGCGATGACGCCGATGACGAGCAGCAGCAGCAGCGCCAGGAAAATCCACAGCTCTCCGACATGCCGCAGATAGGTCTCGCTCGAAAGATCCGCGAGCACCCGCGCGTGCACCTGGTAACCCCAGACGGTGCCGCCGCCGGTCTCGGGTCCGACGGCGACGAGGTCGTCCGCGACGCGGGCGCCGACCAGCACGATTTTGCCCGCGTAGTCCTTGCTCAACTTCGGCTGCAGCACCACGCTCGCGTAGCTTCGCTCGATGAATGGCGATCCCTCTCCCATCCAAACCGGCAACAGTGCCAGCCGGCGGATGGTCGCCGTTTCGCTGCCCGGGGTGCAGTTCGAGGGCGAGCCCGCCACGTCGCGTACATCGACGGTGATCGGTTTCAGTTCCCTGGCGTTGCCGAAGAACACGACTTGCCGGCGCCGTGCGTCGATTCCAGGCTCGACAACTTCATTGGTGGATGCGCGCGCTGCGAGAAAGATCGCAAGTCCCATGGGCAAGGGTCGACGCAGCAGCGAGTTGTCGGTATCCGCAGTGCTTTGCACGCTCGCATCGGCCACCAGCACGCTGCTCAACATGTGTTTGCCGTCGGTGTCCTGCGGCTGCCTCGCCACTTGCACGAAGCCCATTTTCTCGCACGGCATGGCGGCGAGGATGTCGCGGTCTATGTCGGGATCGCTGCCGTAACCCACGATCACGCGCGTCCTGCCGCGATCGCGTACGTCGGCAATCGCCCGGGCGAATTCCTGTGTCCCCGCCACGGCGTCGCTGACCGATGGTGCAAACGTGATGTCGAAGGCGACGACGCTCGCGCCGGCCTCCTCGAGTGCGAGCAGCAGCTTTGCGTGCTGCGCGCGCCATGCCTGGCGACTGACCGGGTCGTCGAATGCGCCGAGCGGGCCATTGTTCTTCTGGTCGATGTAGATCACGCGCAGCTTGTCGATGGCTGCGCGATCCACCGTGTGACTCGAGAGCGTCAGGAACTGGCGTTCGAGCGCGGTATCGATGCCGATCAGGTTGAGCAGATGCACCCACTGTGCAAAGTAGATGAGCACAGTGAGGCCAAGCGCGTAGAGCGTCGCCTTGATCCAAAGTCGAATTCTTGGGGCCACTGAAACTCCCTGATTGAGCCCTCAGCTAACACTACGCGTTTGCGGCGCAAGTAGGTAGCCGGCCCGCCACTGTCCCCACACAGGCTCGCCGATGAGGCGCCCGGCGAAGATCGGGCCGACGATCCGCGCCGCGCCGTCGATGATGTCGAGGGGCGGTCCACGTCGACCGGTAGTTAGAAGATCCCCGGCTGGAAACTGCCGGGGATCTTCCTTTTGCGTGTGACCAGAACAACCCCCGCAACGGGGTCACCAGCAGCGGAAGACACCCCTTTCAACGCTCAGCCGCGAGGGACGAGGCGGGCTCCGAACCCGGCTTCAGCGAGAGGTAGTAGTCGGTCAGCAGCGGTGCGTTCACCTGCCTGACCGCGCGCTCCACCGCGCTTGCGATACACGCCTTCCGATTCATCTTTTCAATGAGTTGCCTGCCGGTGAACGGTGCGCAGACTTCTTCTGCGGCGCGTTCGATGCGCCGGTACAAAGTCTCGGCTCCCGCCGGGCGGGACAGGTCGAGCTCCGCAAAGTTGACCTTGTGCATCAGCACATTGCCTGATGAGTCGATTGCGTTTGCCGGCGCTTCTCCAAACGCCGAAATTGCGAGAACGAGACCCGCGAGGGTGAGGCGGCGATGTTTGGTGTTCATGGAAATGTCCTTCTGTTGTGCTCGCGGCGACGTTGCCGCGGTACACAAACTCATCGAGCGCGCCTTCGAAGGACATGGACTGGCGCTGGATAAGACCTGAATCCCTCTGATTCAGACGCAATTCAGGGGTTCGGGCTGGACACCTGTCAAAAAGACCGCGAATACTCCGGCAGTCTCCAAACAAACAAGCCCGACAAGGAGCTCACATGAACCGCACCAGCAACGTCGCCGCGACAGAAGAGGAAGTGAAGCAGCTCGAGCAAAAAATCCGTGAGCAGGCCGAGAAGCTCGGCGACCTGATCGTGAACTATCGTGTCATTTTGGGCGGGACAGGCATTCCGATGCCGAAACCTCCACGACCGATGATCGAGGTGGTCGGAAGCCTGACCTACTTCTCGTTTCTGCTTAACGGAGCCTACGAGATCCCGCCCCGCTGGTCGGCGTGAGGGAAATATGGGCGCGCATCAATGCGTTGCGCGCCTCCACGTCTTTCAGAAGCGCCTGAAAGTCGTTGCGATTTCGCAAAGAATCCAGGTACGGCTCTTCTTTCGCGCGCCACGAACTGCGCCAGCCGCGGTCTACGGCACGCTGCAACGCACGCATCGCGGCATCCCCTTGACCGCGCAACGCCAGCGACTCGGCACGCAATGAGTCAATGCCGTAGTTCGCCCAGCCATTTTTCTCGAGCCGGTCGAGCATTTCATCGAGACCGTCCAGAATTCTCGCCGCGCGTTTGGTTTCCCCGGTCGCGAATAGCGCGCCGGCGAGGATGATTGCGGGGGAGAAGCCGTTGCGCACTTGCTCGGCGTCATACAAGCCCGCCTCCGTGAATTCCGGCGAGTCGAACACCTTCTGTATAGCCGTGCGCAAACGCGTGATCTCGCCGGCGGTGTGATAGAGGCGCATGGCTTCGTAGCGCGTCGCCGGGACGTCTAGCGCTTCGGTTCCTTCCCGGGAAAGGTAGGCTTTGAGTCCGTCTCGACCGCGCTCGGCAAGTGCGAGACTGGCCTGTATGAGCCTTTCACGCGCCTCGTCCGTCGTTCCCAGATCGCTTGCGGCCGCACGGGCCGGTGCGACGAGATGCAGCATGAGCAGCAGGTCTATCCGGTAGAGCACAATGCTCGCGTTCGAAGGCTCGAGCTTGCTCGCTTCGCGGGTCCAGCGGATCGCCTCCGGAATATCGCCGCGCCCATCTTCCAGCCAGCTCGTCACGAAAAGTCCCCAGACATTCTCGGGCGCAAGTTCCCGCGTGCGGGCGCAAGCGCGCGCCGCCTCGTCGAATTGGCCGAGCTCCTGGAGCTGGATGCACCGATACATGGGAGGGATGAAATCGTGCGGATCGAGTTCTGCAGCCCGAGTCTGCTGCTCGAGCGCGTCGCGCGGCTGCGCCAGCAGTCCATAAACGATGCCCAGCCGCGAATGTGTGACCGCATCGTTCGGATTGCGCGCGATTGCCGTATTCAGATGTGTGATGGCGTCCTGGAGCGCATTGCTTTCGAGTGCAAGCCAACCCCTCGTCGATTCGACTTCCGCCAGGTCCGGGCTGAGCCTCTCCGCTTGTCCGAGCAGTTTTCGCACGGATTCGGCTACTTCCCCGACAGGCACCTCGCGCCCGCTGATGGTCGAGAGCTGGACTTCCGCAAGCCCGACGTATGCAAGCGCGAACTTCGGATCGCGGTCGATCGCCATGCGGTAAAGCGCCGCCGCCTGGTCTGAGGCGTCGGCCGTTCGCTTGTGGCCATAGCGGCGTGCGCGTACGTAAAACTCAAAGGCTTCACGGCTGGGCGAATTCCGATCCTGCCAGCGTTCAATCATGTCCGGAGAGAACCAGACTCGAAGCTCTTGAGTGATTGCTTGCGCGAGGGTTTGCTGGATGTCGAGTACGTTTGAGGTTACGAAGTCGAACGATTCGGAATAGTAGTGCTGGCCATCATCGGTGCTCACGAGCTGCACCGTGACGCGCAGTACCCCATCGTCCCGCCGCACCGATCCTTCGATTGCGTGCGTGACTCCAAGTGATTTGCCGATCACGCGCACGTCCTGGTTCTTGCCCTGGTACTCGTACGCGGAGGTGCGCGCGACGACATTGACCGAACGCAACTGCGACAGCCGGCCGCTAAGCTCTTCCGTGATGCCCTCACATAGTGCCGCATCCTTTTGCTCGGAGGTCATATCGACGAACGGCAGCACCACGAGCGCGGGCTTGACGTGGCGCCCGGGAAGCCACCATGAGTTGACCGCGAACAACACGAGGGCGGCAATCACAATGGCGCCGATCGCATAGCGACGTCGTCTGCCAGACGATTTGACTGGCGCCTGGACGATTGCCAGCGGCGCTTCTGTCACGGGCTGCTCGGCGCTCACCAAGGCGGCGGATGCATCAGGGTCAAGGGTCGCGAGAAAGCGATAGCCGCGGCGGGGAATGGTTTCAATGTAGCGCGGGCGCTCGGGGTCGTCGTTGAGCGCGACCCTTAGCTTGCGCACGGCCGTGTTGAGGCTGGTGTCAAAGTCGACAATGCCTTTGGGCCAGAGCCGGGCGATCAGCTGCTCGCGAGTGACAAGTTCGCCAGGGTGCTCGACCAGTTCCGCGAGCACCTGAAGCGGCTGTAGCTGAAGGCGCGTAACGACCCCGCCCTTGGCGAGTTCGCCGGTGCTCTTGGTGAGCGTCCAGCCATCAAACCTCACCTTGTCAACTGTGGCTGCCATCAAGGTTGCTATCTACGCGGTAAGCACCTCCGGCTTCAAGGGCGTTCGCCTGAAAGAGGGTAAAAACCGGCCAACCGGCTACCACGGCGCCGGCTTGTAATCCTTCAGGAACTGTCCCCACACATGCTCGCCGGTGAGGCGCCCGGCGAAGATCGGATCCACGATCCGCGCCGCGCCGTCGATGATGTCCAGGGGCGGTGAGAATCCTGCTTCAGCCTTGCGCGCCGCGTGGACGGCGGGGTCTTCGTCGGTGATCCAGCCGGTGTCCACCGCGTTCATGTGGATACCATCCTTCACGAAGTCCGGCGCGCTCGTCCGGGTCATCATGTTCAACGCCGCTTTCGCCATGTTGGTATGCGCGTGCTTATCGGTTTTCGTGGCGCGATAGAACTGCCCTTCGATCGCGCTGACGTTGACGATGTGCTTGTGAGAGCCGGCAGTTCGCACCATGAGTGGCTTCAGGCGCGCGTTGAGGATGTACGGCGCAATGGCGTTCACGAGTTGCACTTCCAGGAGCTCGGGCGTTTCGACCTCGTGCATGCGCAGACGCCAGCTGTTCATTTCGCGCAGATCTACTTGCTGCCGATCCTCGTCGAAGCGATTTGCGGGAAAGAGCGTCTCGCCGCCTCGGTAATCCTCGTCCAGATAGCGTCGCTGCGAGAGTGCGGCACTGTGCACGAGCCCTTCGCCAGGGCTGTGTTCCGTCATCGTCAACGCGCTTTGTTCGCGCGACTCTCCAAGCTTCCGGCGCAATTCGTCATGACCCGCGAGCACGCACTTCAGATCTGCCGGAAGCGCGGCGATCGACTCCGCTTCCCGTGTCAGCAGGTGTTCAAAGAATCCTGCCGGCCGGCGCACGGTCTGGCACGCGTTGTTGAGAATGTAGTCGAGGCGCGGCAGCCGTTCGGCGAGAAACCTCGTGAACAGTTCCACGCTCGGCGTGTGGCGCAGGTCCAGCCCGTGGATCTGCAACCGCTCCCGATACGAAGCGAAATCCGGTTCCCTCGAGAAGCGATCGGCGGCATCGATCGGAAAACGCGTCGTGACGATGACGTGCGCCCCGGCGCGCAGTAGTTTGAGCGAAGCCTGATAGCCGATCTTCACGCGCGCGCCGGTTATCAACGCGTAATGGCCGCTCAGGTCCGCGGTCTGTTCGCGCTTGGCGTAGTTGAAGTCGCCGCAAGGCTCGCACATGGAATCGTAGTAGCGATGCACTTTTGCAAATGGCTGCTTGCAGACGTAGCAGTCGCGCTCTCGATTCAGGCGAGGGCGCTCATCGAGATCTTCCGGCTTCGGCGGTTCCAGCCACAACGGTGCAAAGACCGGTGAGCGGCGCTGAACGCGCAAGCCCGCCTGCTCGATTGCCTTGCGGTCATGCTCCTTGGCGGCTTCCCGCTCGGCGCGTCGAAAAGCCTTCGCCATTCTGACGAGATCGTGGCGCTCGGGCTTTGCTACGAGGCCGGCGAGAGTCAGCAGTTCGCGACGTTGTTCCTGTGTGAGGCGCGTGAGGTGCGAGCGATCTGCTTCTATTGCCCGCAGCACTCGTACGGCCGCGCGCAGGTCGTCATCTGAAATGTCCATGCGCGCATTGTATTGGACCGCCGGATAAGTGGACTATCGCGCAAGGTGAAGCAGCTAGTCGCGAAGATCGAGCCTCTCGAACGCAGGGCGTTCGCGCTCGCGTTCGCGTGCAACTTCATGCTGCTCGGCAGCTACTACATTCTCAGGCCGGTGCGCGACGCCATGTCGACGGTGCTCGGCGTCCAGCAACTGCCGAACGTTTACATCGGTACGCTGGTGCTGACGCTGCTGGCCTCGCCCGCATTCGCGTGGCTCATGGACACCTTCAAGGTCTCGCGCGTGCTGCCGGGCGTGTTCGCTTTCTTGATCCTCGACCTGCTGGGCTTTTACTTCTGGATGAACGCAGGACCCATGAGCCAGGGATTCGCCGTGACGTTCTACTGGTGGTTCAGCGTCGTCAATCTGTTCATGATTTCGGTGTTTTTCAGCCTGATGGTCGACACGTTCACGCCTGCGCAAGCCTCGCGGCTCCTGCCCATGATTGCTGCGGGCGGCAGCCTCGGTGCGATCGCAGGTCCTGCGCTCGCTTCAGTCTTTGCGACCCGCATCGGCGTGAGCGGCCTGATGCTGATGGCCGCCGCAGGCCTCGCCGTCGTGATCATGCTCGTCCTTGCCCTGATTCGAGAGAAGCAGCGGCTACAGGCCGCGCAGGCAGAGACACAGGCCTCGACGATGGATCATGAACTGGGCGGCACGTTTTTCGATGGAATCCGCGCGACATTCACCTCTTCGTACCATGTGAATCAGGCGTTGTTCATCATGCTGATGACGTGGATCGCGACCATCGGCTACTTCCTGCAGACGGAAATGATCGCCAAGGCATTCGCCGGGCTTCCGGAGCGCAC
>Ga0163162_10004856_pt1 | contig 12973 bp, 12 predicted proteins | sample S55metaG_FD_115310 | JGI IMG/M metagenome (GOLD analysis project Ga0163162, IMG submission 115310) | Switchgrass rhizosphere microbial communities from Kellogg Biological Station, Michigan, USA - S5-5 metaG | ecosystem: Host-associated > Plants > Roots > Rhizosphere > Soil | place: USA...
CACCGATTCATAGATGAAGTTGTGGAAGTAGAAGTACTCCAGGTGCTTGAACTCGGTTTTGCAGGCCGAAAACAGCTCCTCGCAAATCTTCACGTGCGCGTCCATCGAGCCGCCGATGTCGAACAGCAGCAACAGCTTCACCGTGTTGCGGCGTTCAGGGCGCATCTGAATATTCAGCAGGCCGGCGTCCTTGGCGGTGTGATCGATGGTGCCGTCGATGTCCAGCTCTTCTGCCGCGCCTTGGCGGGCGAATTTGCGCAAGCGGCGCAGGGCAACCTTGATGTTGCGCGTGCCCAGTTCCACCGAATCATCGAGGTTCTTGTACTCGCGCTGATCCCAGACTTTCACCGCTTTGCCCTGGCGCTTGCCGGCATCGCCGACCCGAATGCCTTCCGGGTTGAAACCGCCGGAACCGAACGGACTGGTGCCGCCGGTGCCGATCCACTTGTTGCCGCCGGCGTGGCGTTCCTTCTGTTCCTCCAGACGCTTCTTGAACTCTTCGATCAGCTTGTCGAGGCCGCCGAGGGACTGGATCTGCGCGCGCTCCTCGTCACTCAGCGAACGCTCGAATTCCTTGCGCAGCCAGTCTTCGGGAATCAGCGCCTGCAAATGATCGTCGAGCTTTTCCAGGCCATTGAAGTAGGCACCGAACGCGCGGTCGAACTTGTCGAAATGACGTTCGTCCTTGACCAGAATCGCCCGCGACAAGTAATAAAACTCGTCCATGTCGGCGAAGGTCACGCGCTGTTTCAGCGCGTTGATCAGGTCGAGCAACTCGCGCACCGACACCGGCACTTTGGCTGCACGCATTTCATTGAACAGGTTGAGCAGCATGGCGTCAGCCTCTTAGCGGGTGCCGCGACGGCTCATGAACGCCAGACGCTCAAGCAGTTGCACGTCCTGTTCGTTCTTCACCAAGGCACCGGCCAGTGGCGGGATCGCTTTGGTCGGATCGCGTTCGCGCAACACCGCTTCGCCGATGTTGTCGGCCATCAGCAGCTTCAGCCAGTCGACCAGCTCCGAGGTCGACGGCTTCTTCTTCAGTCCCGGCACCTTGCGCACGTCAAAGAACACGTCCAGCGCTTCGCTGACCAGATCCTTCTTGATGTCGGGATAGTGCACGTCGACGATTTTTTGCAGGGTGGTGCGGTCGGGGAAGGCAATGTAATGGAAGAAGCAGCGGCGCAGGAAGGCGTCCGGCAGCTCTTTCTCGTTGTTGGAGGTAATGATGATGATCGGGCGCTTCTTGGCCTTGATGGTTTCGTCGATCTCGTAAACGTAGAACTCCATCTTGTCGAGTTCTTGCAGCAGGTCGTTGGGGAATTCGATGTCGGCCTTGTCGATTTCGTCGATCAGCAAAATGACCCGCTCCTCGGACTCGAAAGCCTCCCAGAGCTTGCCCTTCTTCAAGTAATTGCGCACGTCGTGGACTTTTTCGTTGCCCAATTGCGAGTCGCGCAGACGGCTGACCGCATCGTATTCGTACAGGCCCTGATGGGCCTTGGTGGTGGATTTGATGTGCCAGGTGATCAGCTTGGCATTGAACGATTCGGCCAATTGCTCGGCGAGCATGGTCTTGCCGGTGCCCGGTTCGCCCTTGACCAGCAGCGGCCGCTCCAGGGTGATGGCGGCGTTGACCGCCAGCTTCAGGTCATCGGTGGCGACGTAGGCCTGGGTGCCTTCGAACTTCATCTGCTAATCCTCGAACGGTAACGCCGACCTGACGGGCAGGGCGGGGGCGAAATAATCGGATGCCCGACTATAACGCGCAGCCCGGTCGACTGTGAACGCAGACGGCTTATTCAGTCTCTGAATGGGGCGTCACATGTTGACTCAGTCTCGGCCGATGGCCAGTATTCAGGTATCGCCGATTTGGCGATAGCCTCTTGGGCATGACGACTAAATACCGATTTCGCGACAAATACCGCATTCAATTGCGCGAGAAGGATCACCCGCCGCCCCATGTTCACCTTATCGGTGGCGGCGTGGAGGTGATGCTGAGCCTTGAAACCATTGAGGTGATGAGGGGCAAGGCGCCGCCACTGATTATCAAGGAAGCGCTGGCGTGGGTCTCGGCTCATCAAGCGCAACTATTGGAGGACTGGAAACGATGTTACCCATGAAAAGGCCTCGCCTGTCTGCCGTGAGCGCACTACCAGACTATCGGTTGGCACTGACTTTTATTGATGGCCAGGAGCTGACACTTGATCTGGAACGCGATGTCCACGCATATCCAGGTCTACGACCATTGCTCGATCTTGAAGTGTTTGCGACGGCAACATTGGACGACGACGGCTGGACGGTCGAGTGGCTTGAACCCGATATTCAGATTGGCGCAGATACACTTTATATGGATGCGCTGGCTCAGAATGCGGCTGATGAAAACACTCGGATTTTCATTGAATGGCGCGCCCGGACGGGCCTTTCGCTCAATCAGGCCGCTGAGGCGTTGGGTATCAGTGCTCGTAGTATCAGCCGCTACAGCAATGGTCGTGAGGCGGTGCCGCGTTCTTTGGCGCTAGCGTGCTTGGGCTGGGACTCTTTGCAGCAGTCGACAATGGCAGCAGAAGAGTCCGGTCGCTATATCGTCAATCGAAAGCCCTAACCTGCATCCGGCTTCGGCCGCTCATACCGCGCATTGAATGCCTGTACGAAACCATTACGCAAAATCTGCAAAAACGCTTCGAACGCACTGATATTTTGCTGATGTACGTTGCCACTGAGCTCAACCTTGGTGGCGAACTGGTTTTTCGCCTGATTCTTCAGCACGGTTTCAGTACCACCGACCAAAGCCTCCCAGACTGAGCGGAAGATGCTCTTGTTCTTGTTTTCCACGTCCTGCTGCCAGTTGAACACCTCGACGTCACGCAGCAGGGGTTTGATGTAGCCGTTGACCTGGGCTTTTTTGGCTTGGGCTTCGATCACCACATCACCGTGGCCGGCGTTGAAGTCGAACTTGCCGTAGGCCGATGCGAAGTCGTTCATGCGCTTGAGTTCAATGTCTTTGGCGCGCAGACGGAACTCGAAGTCTTCGAAATTGCTCAACGGATCGAAGGTGGCGGTGGTTTCCAGCGGTGCGTGGCCGAGGAGCAAGGCTTTGCCTTCGAAACGGGCGTCGCGTTTACCTTCCTTGTCGACCACGTTGGTCAGGTTATAGAGGCTGGCCTCGACATTGGTAGCGTTCATGTTGACCGGCGGTTTGGAGTTGAAATTGCGGAAACTGATTTTGCCCTCATGAATCTGGACTTCGTCGAGGGTGATTGGCAGCAATTTGCCCAGTTGCGCGCGCCAGTCGGTGCCTTGACCGGTTTGAGAATTCTGCTTGTTGGCCCCGCCATCGACGAAGTTGACTTCAGGTTTGACGAATTTTACCTGCGCCACCACAGCATGGTCGTACCACAGCGAATGCCAACTGACCGCCAGATCGATCAGCGGTGCATTGACGAATGGCACCGGTACCTTGCCGTCGACCTTGATGATCTTCAGCCCATTGATCTTGTAGGCGCCGCGCCATAGGGCCAGATCGACATCAGTGATCTGGCCCCGATAGTCACCCATGTCCGCCAGTTTGCCGTTCAGGTAGTCGCGCACCATGTAAGGCAGGGCGATGTGCAGTGCGATCAGCAGCACAACGACGACGGCGAAAATCCCTAGTGGCCAACTGTAACGACGCTTCATGACGGCAATTCCCTGACGATGTAAGCGATTGACTATTACGCCGCGTAGTCGTTCGACCCGACTGGACTGCGCCAGGCAACAGGCTTACCTTGGAACGCTGAATTCAATGCTGCATAAGGACCCAGCCATGAGCCGTATTTTCGCTGACAACGCCCATTCCATCGGTAATACGCCGCTGGTGCAGATCAACCGCATCGCGCCGCGTGGCGTGACCATTCTGGCCAAGATCGAGGGACGCAACCCCGGTTACTCGGTCAAGTGCCGGATCGGCGCCAACATGATCTGGGACGCCGAAAGCAGCGGTAAACTCAAGCCGGGCATGACCATTGTCGAACCTACGTCGGGCAACACGGGGATCGGTCTGGCCTTTGTTGCCGCGGCCCGTGGTTACAAGTTGATGCTGACCATGCCGGCCTCGATGAGCATCGAACGCCGTAAAGTTCTCAAGGCTCTGGGCGCCGAACTGGTGTTGACCGAGCCAGCCAAGGGCATGAAAGGCGCCATCGAAAAGGCTGCCGAAATCGTTGCCAGCGATGCCGACAAATATTTCATGCCGGCGCAATTCGATAACCCGGCGAACCCGGCGATTCACGAAAAAACCACCGGTCCGGAAATCTGGAACGACACCGATGGTGCGGTGGATGTACTGGTGGCTGGGGTTGGCACCGGTGGAACCATCACGGGCGTTTCGCTGTATATCAAGAATACGCAGGGCAAACCGATTCTGTCGGTGGCGGTGGAGCCGATGTCGTCGCCAGTGATCACCCAGGCGCTGGCGGGTGAAGAAATCAAACCGAGCCCGCACAAGATTCAGGGGATCGGTGCTGGCTTTGTGCCGAAGAACCTCGATCTGTCGATGGTCGACCGGGTCGAGCAGGTCACTGACGAAGAATCCAAGGCCATGGCCCTGCGGTTGATGCAGGAAGAGGGGATTTTGTGTGGCATCTCCTGCGGTGCAGCGATGGCGGTAGCAGTGCGTCTGGCGGAGACGCCGGAGATGCAGGGCAAGACCATCGTCGTGATTCTGCCGGACTCGGGTGAGCGTTATCTGTCGAGCATGTTGTTCAGCGATCTGTTTACTGAGCAGGAGACTCAGCAGTAATCCAGTTGATTCAGGTCAGCCGGGGTTCAGGATCGTTATGCTAATAAATGCTTTGTTGCGCAATGCTTAACACTGAATCTTGTGTAAGGCGGGTTTTGCCCGGCGCCGGTAGTGTTTATCATGGCCGGCTGCCATGCCGGGTAAAGGGCATTGCGCAGCGTTGTCTTTATTCAAGGAGTCGTTGATGACCTTTTCGTTAGCCGCCAAGGTATTGGTGCTGCTGCTGTTTGTGGGCAGCATCCTGTATGTGCATTTGCGCGGCAAGGCGCGTTTGCCGGTTCTGCGCCAGTTCGTCAACCACTCGGCGCTGTTCGCCCCGTACAACGCCTTGATGTACCTGTTCTCCGGCGTGCCATCCAAGCCGTACCTGGATCGCAGCAAATTCCCGGAGCTGGACGTACTGCGCGACAACTGGGAAACCATTCGCGACGAGGCCATGCACCTGTTCGACGAAGGCTATATTCGTGCGGCGGAAAAGAACAACGACGCCGGTTTCGGCTCGTTCTTCAAGAAGGGCTGGAAGCGTTTCTACCTCAAGTGGTATGACAAACCGCTGCCGTCGGCTGAAACTCTTTGCCCGAAAACCGTGGCGCTGGTCAGTGCGATTCCCAACGTCAAAGGCGCGATGTTCGCGCTGTTGCCGGGTGGCAGCCACTTGAACCCGCACCGCGATCCGTTCGCCGGCTCCCTGCGTTATCACCTCGGCTTGTCGACGCCGAACTCCGACGATTGCCGGATCTTCGTTGATGGTCAGGTTTACGCCTGGCGGGACGGCGAGGACGTGATGTTCGACGAGACCTACGTGCACTGGGTCAAGAACGAAACCGACCAAACCCGCGTGATCCTGTTCTGCGACGTCGAGCGTCCGCTGAGCAACCGCCTCATGACCCGCATCAACCGCTCGATCAGCGCCTGGCTCGGCCGCGCCACCGCACCGCAGAACCTTGACGACGAACGCGTCGGCGGGATCAACCAGGCTTACGCCTGGAGCAAGAACTTCAGCGACAAGTTCAGTGGCGTGGTCAAACAGTGGAAACGCCGTCATCCGAAGGCCTACCGCGTGATGCGGCCGGTGCTGGCGGTGGTGGTGTTGACGTTGTTGGGGTATTGGCTGTTTGGTTGAGGCTGGATGTTGTAATAAAAACCGCTCCTCGTGAGCGGTTTTTTATTGCCTGCGATTCAGCGCCGCCCAGCGAGAACGTTGGGTTCGTCTTCGATGCCTGTAATCAGTAGCTGAAGAAAGCGCTGCTGATTGGCTGATAGCTCGGAGGAGATAAGCTTTTCGTCCGTTTTGATTGATCTTTTCTTAGTAGGGGATTTTTTCACGGATTTACGCATGCTCCCGCCCTCGTTGATCATTACTTGAACAGTTTTCACGGTACTTTACTCTCCACTGCGAGGACAAGGCGGCCTTCCAAATCAAATTTGAAGCCGAGTTTTGTATAAACAGGAATTGCTCCAGGTATCGGTTCCTGAACTTCAATGCACTTACTGCCGATTATTTGCGCAAACTCATCGATGGCCATCATCGACAAAAGCGCAATACGCTTTTTAAGCGGGTGAGGCACACCGGGTCGCCCCTCCAATCGTACGACTCGAATCCGCTGGCGGCTTTTGTTCGGATTGGCGAAACACAATCCGCATAGTTGTTCTTCAAACCAGATCGCGATATCCAGGGACAAGGGTTCTCGTGACTTCCATTCGGCAATCTCTCGCCAGCAAAAATGCGGATCATCCCAACGCTCAAACGCATCTAGTGCTTTGGCATCGATAGGTTCAAAGCGTACTTTCGACAAGTCCTGTCCCGCTGGTAGCTGCAACAGAGCAGTGGCGATGCTTGCCTGCTTCCTGGCCAGCGACCGATACAACTGATAGCGCAGATAACTCCGTTCCCTTGGCATATGATTTCGAGCATTCCATGTCTCCCCATCGATAGGTGTTGCGGTTGCTCAACAGCCTATTCAGCTCTCATGCATCCGTCGCTACTGGCCCTTTGTCCAAATCATTGCAATCCATGTCCTACGCTGGTTATAGTCGGCGCTCGTGAGTCGTATGCCTCACCTTCCACCCCCTCAAAAAAGATCTGCCCAAATGCCTGCATCCCTCATCAACGCGGTAGTCGATTCAGCGGTCAACGCTGGCGTCGTGCCGTGCGGGAATCAGCAGCCCAAGCAGATCAGTCATTACCCCCCACCTGTCAGTAGCACGCCGGTGTGCGCAGTCGTATCACCGCCGGGCGTTGGCGTTTCGGGCTGATCGGCAGTTTTTGCTGAGCCCTGCGCCCGCCAGAAAAACCTACTGAATTTCAGCTTCGGCTGAGTTGGCTTCTTGCCTGACTACAGGTGGTATTCATGTTTGTCCTATCGAAAAAATCCGCGCTCGCGGCCGCGTCCACGAGCCTGTTCGTTCTGCTGTGGAGCAGCGGGGCGATCTTCTCCAAATGGGGCCTGGCCCACGCTTCACCGTTTGCCTTTCTGCTGATTCGCTTCGCGATTGCCTTGTGCGGGCTCTTGCTGCTGGCGCCGCTGCTCAAACTGAAGTTGCCCAAGGGTGGACGGCCGATGCTGTTTGCGATCGCCACTGGCGTGGTGTTGTTGGGGGCTTATCAGATTTTCTATCTGCTGGCGCTCAACACCAAAGTCACCCCGGGGGTGATGGCGACCATCATGGGCGTACAGCCGATTCTCACCGTGGTATTGATGGAGCGGCAGCGCTCGGCGAGCCGGATGTTTGGTCTGGCGTTGGGGCTGGCGGGGCTGATCATGGTGGTTTACCAGGGCATCGGTCTGGCCGGGATGTCCTGGGCGGGGATGCTGTTTGGTCTGCTGGCGCTGGCGAGCATGACGCTGGGCTCGATCATGCAGAAACGCATCACCGACAATCCTCTCGGCACGCTGCCAGTGCAGTATCTGGCCGGGCTGTTGTTGTGCGGGATCTTCGTGCCGTTTCAGCCGTTCCATTTTGATCACAGCACAGGTTTTATCGTTCCGGTGTTGTGGATGGGGCTGGTGGTCTCGGTGCTGGCGACGTTGTTGCTGTATCGGCTGATCGCGCGGGGCAATCTGGTGAATGTCACCAGCCTGTTCTACCTGGTACCGGCGGTGACGGCAGTGATGGACTACTTGATGTTCGGCAATCGCCTGGCGACGTTAAGTGTGCTGGGGATGCTGTTGATCATTGTCGGTCTGGCGTTTGTGTTCCGTAAATCCGACTAGCTGACAGGCGGGCTCACTCCCACATTGGAATGCATTCCCCTGTAGGAGTGAGCCTGCTCGCGATAGCCATTTCAGCAGCGCTAGAAGTCTAGCGGGCTGTCGCCTGCGAAGGTTTCACCACCGCCGGCTTCAACACCAGCCACAACGCCAGCGCAATCAACACCCCGCCATAAATGTGTGCCATCGACAACGGCTCATCCAGCAACAACGCCCCCCACAACACGCCGAACGGCGGAATCATGAAGGTCACGGTCATCGATTTCACCGGGCCGATCGAACTGAGCAGGCGGAAGTAAATGATGTAGGCAAACGCCGTGCAGCCCAAACCCAGGCCCAACAGCGACAACCAGACATTCCAGCCGCCCCAACTGACCGGCGGTGACGTGATCACGCTGTAGCCGAACAGCGGCAACAGGAACAACGTCGCACCGAGCATGCTGCCCAGCGCCGACAATCGGCTGTCCAGTCCACCGGCCTGATCCAGCCAGCGCCGCGCGAGGAAACCGGCGAAGCCATAGCAAGTGGTCGCGAGCAGGCAGGCGACGGCACCCATCAACAGCTGCAGGTCGAACGCCACGGGGCCGGCGCGGGTCAGCACGCCAACGCCGAACAGGCCGAGAAACACCCCGCCCAGCTTGGCAGCAGTGAGTTTTTCACTGAAGAACAACCCGCCGATCAGCACGCCCATCAACGGCGTGGTGGCATTGAAAATCGCCGAGTAGCCGGCTGGCAACACCTGGGCCGCAACGGAATACAGCGTCGCTGGAATCCCCGAATTGATGACGCCCAGCAGCATCACGGTTTTCAGTTTGCCTTTGAAATCCCAGCGCACGCGCATCAGTCCGAGGATCACCAGCAGGCCAACGGCCGCAATGGATACGCGAAAGAACCCGGTCGGAATCGTGCCGATCACTGGCGCAATAATGCGCATGAACAGAAAACTCGCGCCCCAGATGGCCGCCAGCGACAACATACGGAAAATATCGACAGGGCTCACGGCCGGTCTCCTTCCTTGATCGGGACGAGAGTGTTGCCGAGTGCCCTGACGATGGCAACCGCTATTCGGGCATTCAACTTTGCGCTCAGATCACAAAGCGTGTCACCAGACCGTTAAGGTCGACGGCCAGACGCGACAGTTCCTGGCTCGCCGCCGAAGTCTGAGTCGCTCCTGCGGCGGTCTGCGTCGAGAGGTCACGTATAGTCACCAGATTCTGATCGACTTCACGCGCCACCAAGGCCTGCTGCTCGGCCGCGCTGGCGATCACCAGGTTGCGTTGGTTGATCTGCGAGATCGACGCGGTGATTTTTTCCAGTGCCTGCCCGGCGCTGTTGGCGCGCCGCAACGTCTGACCCGCCTGCTCGGCACTGCTCTGCAAAGCGCCAACGGTTGCCCCGGTGCCTTGCTGGATGCTGCTGATCATCAGCTCGATTTCCTCAGTGGAATTCTGCGTGCGCTGCGCCAGCGAACGCACCTCATCGGCCACCACCGCGAAGCCGCGCCCGGCCTCACCGGCGCGCGCCGCTTCGATCGCGGCATTGAGCGCCAACAAGTTGGTCTGCCCGGCAATCCCGCGAATCACCTCCAGCACTTTGCTGATGTCCTGCGCCTGGGTGGCCAGGCCCTCGGCTTGTTCGGAAGCACTGAGTACCGCATCGACCAGCTCCTGAATCGAGCTGATGGTTTCGCTGACCTGTACGTGGCCGTGCTTGCTGTCTTCGTTGGATGCAGCGGACGCCTCGGCACTGGACACGGCGTTGGCCGCGACTTCATCCACCGCCGTGCTCATCTCGGTGGCCGCGGTGGCGGCTTGTTCGATTTGATCGTTCTGCTGCTGCAGGCCGCGAGTGCTTTGCTCCATCACCGAACTCATTTCCTCGGCAGCGGAAGCCAATTGCTGTGCCGATTCACTGATTCCTCGAATGGTCGAGCGCAAATTGCCCTGCATTTCGGCCAAGGCCTCGAGCAGATGCGCAGCCTCATCTTTACCGGTGCTGACGATCTGGCCGCTGAGATCACCGGCAGCAATGCGCCGCGCTACACCCAGTGCCTGATTGATCGGGGTGGTGATGCTGCGCGTCAACTGCCAGGCCAGCAGCAGCGTGGCAATCAGGGCAACCACGATGATGGTCGCGACAATCCACAATGCCCGTTGATACATGGCTGCGGCGGCATCGGCGGCGGCGTCGGCACCTTGTTGATTGAGGCTGATCATCTGCTCCAGCGTCTTGTCGAGCACAGTACCCTGAGGGGCCAGCTCGTTGCTCAAACGGGCGGCGGCCTGCTCGTTCTGACCAGCGTCAATCTGGCTGACAATCTGATCGAGAATACTCAGGTATTTGCCGACGGCCGCGTTCAAGCCGTCGAGCATCGCTTGTTCCTGATCGTTGGCAATCAAGGCTTTGTGATCGTTGAGGCGTTTGAGCAACTCATCGCGTTGCGCCTTGAGGATGCCTTTGCTTCTGTCGCGCACGGCGGGTTGGGTGACGGCGATCAGACGCAAGGATTCGAGACGGATGCTGGCGATATTCGCCGCCGCATCATGAATGCTCTCGATGCTGGGCATCCATGACTCTTCGATCACCGCTGCACTTTCGCGCAGTGTTTTCATCTGGCCCAGCCCGAACAGGCCGACCACCACCAGCAGACCGGCCAAAACGGCAAAGCTCAAACTGGCGCGCAAACCTATGCGCAGATTCCGGATAGACATCAGTGTGCTCCTTGATCTTTGAAGGGGGGGAGGTCGTCCTCGTCAGCGAGGATCTTGTTATGAGGCGGGTAATGGCGGGCTGTATATCAAAGTGCCACTATTTTGGTAAGACCAATCTGGAATCGGCGCAGACGGGAAGTGTATTTGCAGCAAAGCCGCGAACTAGACGCGCCTGATCAGTATTGGATCCGAAGCCCAGAGAATTCGCGGGCTGGCGCAGGACGGCCAGAGGGACCGACAAGGTGATTAACTGACCGAACGGTCGATTAAAAAAACTTTGCTAAAAACTGTGTCGCTGTACAACCCTGACGCAGATTTGGCAGAAATTGCACTTCACCTGCGCGCGTATCCGTGGCTAAGCTCAGGCACAGATTTCCCAATGCACGCCGAGGTCTTATCTATGCCGCAGCAATGGCCAGCCACCGACATCGCCCGCATGATCCTCGATGGCTTCGCCGATTACCGCGAGCATTTCCGGCGCATCACTGACGGCGCCCGGGAGCGCTTCGAGCAGGCGCGCTGGCAGGAGACGCAAACGGCGTCGGCGGCGCGGATCAACCTCTACGAAGACAAGGTCGGCGAAACCATCGCTCGCCTGCGTGAATACTTCGCTGATGAAACGCTGATGAACGTCAGCTGCTGGCCGCTGGTGAAAAGCGCCTACATCAGCGTCATCGACCTGCGCTTCGACGATGAGCTGTCCGAGACCTGGTACAACTCGATTTTCTGCGGGCTGTTCAGCCACGACCTGATCAGCGACGGCTGCATGTTCATCCACACCACGCGCCCGAGCCTGCGCCGTGCCCGCGCCGCACAAACCCGCACCTACAAACCGCAAGGGCAATTGTCGGGGATGCTCGCGAGCATTTTCGCCGACTACCGTTTCAGCGAGGACTACGCGGATTTGCCCGGTGACCTGCGCCGGCTCGAAGCGCAACTGCGCGAGAACCTGCCGGACTGGGTGTGCAAGGACCCGGAGCTGAGCGTCGAGCTGTTTTCCTCGGTGCTTTACCGCAACAAGGGCGCGTACCTGGTCGGGCGCATCTACACCCGCGACGAGCAATGGCCGTTGGTGATCCCGCTGCTGCACCGCGAAGGGCGCGGGATTCAGATCGATGCGCTGATCACCGACGAAGCCGACGTGTCGATCATCTTCTCGTTCACCCGTTCGTACTTCATGGTCGATGTGCCGGTGCCGGCGGAGTTTATCGGCTTCCTGCGGCGCATTTTGCCGGGCAAGCACATTGCCGAGTTGTACACCTCGATCGGTTTCTACAAGCACGGAAAATCCGAGTTCTACCGCGCGCTGATCAATCATCTGGCCAACACCGATGATCAGTTCATCATGGCGCCGGGTGTGCGTGGCATGGTCATGAGCGTGTTCACCCTGCCGGGCTTCAACACCGTATTCAAGATCATCAAGGACCGCTTCTCACCGTCGAAAAACGTCGATCGCGCCACGGTGATCGAGAAGTACCGATTGGTGAAAAGTGTCGACCGGGTAGGGCGCATGGCCGATACCCAGGAGTTCGCCGACTTCCGTTTTCCGCTGAGCAAGTTTGATCCGGCGTGTCTTGAGGAATTGTTGGAAGTGGCGCCGTCGACGGTGTCGGTCGAGGGCGACACGGTGCTGATCCGCCACTGTTGGACCGAACGGCGGATGACCCCGCTCAATCTGTATCTGGAAAACGCCAATGACGCGCAAGTGCGCGAGGCGCTGGAGGATTACGGCCTGGCGATCAAGCAACTGGCGGCGGCGAACATCTTTCCCGGTGACATGTTGCTGAAGAATTTTGGCGTCACCCGGCATGGGCGGGTGGTGTTTTATGACTATGACGAGATCTGCTTTCTGACGGAGGCCAACTTCCGTCACATTCCTGCGCCGCGCACGCCCGAAGATGAGATGGCCTCCGAGCCGTGGTATTCGATCGGGCCGCTGGATGTGTTTCCTGAGGAATTTCCGCCGTTTCTGTTTGCCGATTCGGGGCAGCGCAAGTTGTTCGATCAGTTGCATGGCGAGTTGTATAACGCCGATTACTGGAAGAGCCTGCAAGAGGCGATTCGCGCCGGCAAAATCATTGACGTTTTCCCATACCGTCGCAAAGGCCTCGATAACGAATAACTCTTTTAAAAGCCCCTCACCCCAGCCCTCTCCCAGTGTATGTACCGGAGACATGGTGGACACATGTTCGGAGACATAGTGGACGGTTTTAGATCTTCTTACCTGCCGTAACGATCTGCAAGTTCAAGTCGATTCGGGCGATACGATG
>Ga0163162_10004857_pt1 | contig 12973 bp, 8 predicted proteins | sample S55metaG_FD_115310 | JGI IMG/M metagenome (GOLD analysis project Ga0163162, IMG submission 115310) | Switchgrass rhizosphere microbial communities from Kellogg Biological Station, Michigan, USA - S5-5 metaG | ecosystem: Host-associated > Plants > Roots > Rhizosphere > Soil | place: USA: Michigan...
GCGCTCCACAACTTTTTCTTCTTCGCCATCAGGAGAAATCGTCGTGGTCAGATCGCGCATGCGCGAGTGCTTCTTACGCAGATGGTCGAGACAGAGATTGGTCACGATCCGGTAAATCCAGGTATAAAAGGAACACTCAAAGCGGAAATTCTTGAGATTGATGTAGGCCCGCAAGAAAGCTTCCTGATAGATGTCCTGCCCATCCTCGAGTGAACCGGTCAAATGAATCGCCAGGCGCAGCACGGCACGGTCGTACTGCCGTACCAATTCTTCAAACGCCTGCGTGTCTCCTTGCTGGGCGAGCCGGATGAGGCGACTGTCATCCACACGTGACGATTGCTGGTCGTCCTCGCTTTTGGGTACAAGGGTCAGTTTCGGAAGTAGCGTGGTCGGGTTGTTCAGTTCTGCTACTGGCATGGTGCGCTCCAAAATCTGTACGTCTAGCCAACAAACTTGTAACCGGTGCCGTGCACGGTCAGGATGTATTTCGGTTCTTCTGGAATTGATTCCAACTTTTGCCGCAGGCGGACGATATGTGCATCCACGGTGCGTGTTGTGGGGAAGTGATCGTATCCCCACACTTCCTGCAACAGCCGGTCGCGGCTTAATGTTTCTCCCGCGTGGCACAGGAAGTACTTCAGCAAATCAAACTCTTTCGAAGAAAATTCCAGCGCGCGGCCTTTTTTGGAAACCTGGCAGGCACGCATATCCACTTCGATATCGCCGAACAGATAACGGTCCTGCTCTTTGGGGACAGTGTGGGCGCGCCGCAGGACAGCTTTCACCCGCGCCAGAAGTTCACGAATGGAAAACGGTTTGGTGACGTAGTCGTCGGCACCGAGTTCCAGGCCGACTACCTTATCGACTTCCTGTCCGCGAGCGGTCAGCATGATTACCGGAATCGACGGCCGCTTCGACTTCAATTGCCTGCAGACATCGAGCCCGCTCATCCGCGGCATCATCACGTCGAGTAAAACCAGGTCTGGAGATTCGTCCAGCGCACGGCTCAGGCCGGAAACGCCGTCCTGCGCAGTTATGACGTTGTATCCCTCGAACTCGAAGTTGTCGCGCAAGCCGGACACCATATTGGGCTCGTCTTCAACAATGAGAATCTTGGCGACGTGTGCCTGTGTGGTCATGCCGGTTGTCCTTCCATGTTCAGCGGCAGAGTAATGATGAAACGGCTGCCGCGGCCGGGTTCGCTGTCTACGGCTACGTCTCCGCCGTGCGCTTTCACGATGTGGCGCACCAGCGACAATCCCAAACCGCTGCCCTTGGTGTTGTGCACCAAGGGATCGCCGACGCGGTAAAACTTGTCAAAGATTTTCGACTGCTCTTCCTGCGGGATGCCGATGCCGTGGTCTATGACTTCCAGCTTCACTGAACTCTGCTGGCGGTAAAGACTCACGCCGATGTATTTCCGGTCCTGCGAATACTTCAGCGCATTATTGACCAGATTCAACAACGACCGCGCGATCGACTCGCGGTCCACCCGCAACGGCGGAACTTTTTCGTCAATCTGTTCTTCGAAAGTGAAGCCGCTTTGTTCGATCTGATAGCGATAGGACTCAAGCGTGTTCCGCACCAGTTCTTTCAGGTCGGTTTCCCGGAAGTCGTACTCTTTGCGGCCCGCCTCGATACGAGAGAAGTCGAGAATATTGTTGATCAGCCCGGTGAGCCGCTCGCTCTCCTTGCGGATGGTCTGGTAGTACTCCTGCTGTTTTTCCGGGCCGGAAATGCGTCCCAGTTCCAGAGTCTCCGCGTATAAGCGAATCAGAGATAACGGCGTGCGCAATTCATGGGAAACGTTGGAGACGAAATCCGATTTCAGCCGCGCCAGGGCCAGTTCCTTGCTCACGTTACGATGTGTCAAATAAATCCCCCCGGCCAGCAGAAGTGACAGTCCTGTCAATGTCAGAAAGCTGGTCCGCATGAAGCGGTCGGCGATGGCTTGCGCAGTGGTCCCCTGAAGCTTGATTGCCATCATCATGGGAGGAAAAAGCCCTCCGACCTCTCTCTCTACTTCCGGCTGACCGCCATCCCACCCTGCCGAAGCCGCAAGCGGTTCATCGTGATTTTTGAGACGTAACATGGCAACGACATGATCGCTTTCGCTGCGATTCTGGCTCACGATTTCGTCTAGCATATGCGGGAGAAATGTGTTGCGGATGTATTCGACGTCAAATCCCATGCCTGCTAGAAACTTCGCACCGGTTTTTTGGTCGGTGACGACAAACACTGTTACCGGCTGATAGAGCATGCGCTGGTCGCCACGGATTGCCCAATTGGTGGTGGAGTAGTAATAAGAGCCCTTTTCTTCGTTTTTGGTCATTTCCTCCAACATGCCGTCGTAATTCATGATCAGCATAGGGATGGTCTTGGCAAAATCGGCAGACTCGTCGCGGAAGCCAGCGTCTTCCATACGCTTCGGTTGCGAGCGGACCACCAGGCCCTTATCGGTGTAAGCAAAAACGTGGGCGGCGTAGGGGTATTCGGCCAGCACCTTGTCTAAGGCGGCAGTGCAGACATCTTTCGATTGCGGAAAGTGCGTGCGTACATCGTCGACCAATCCACGCGCCTTCTGGTTCATGTGCTTGGCGGAAATGGTCAGTACCTGGGAAAAGTCGCGCTGAATCGCAGCCTCAACCGAGCGGTCGCGCTGAATCGAACGCAGATGCAAAGCGCCAAGAACGACCAGTGCCGCTGCCGGCAGCACAATGGCCAGCTCCAGCAGAAGAATCATCCGCGTGCGTTCGTTCCTGGGACCTTTGAGTTTCATGAAGATAGTGTAGGGCGCTGACGAAACAAAACATACTTGAAGCCGAAAGTGCAGGTGTCAAACCAAGGCAAAAAGATGTAAAAAGTTGTGAAATCGAAGGGGTTAGTAAACAGCTTAGGGCTTGGAAACAGGGGTCGCAGCGGCTGCTATGGCTGGCAGCTTAAATTCCACGGTCACTTGGGTTTGCGTCTCAACCGCACGTCCGTTTACGAAGTAGGGCTGATAATGCCATTGCCGGACGGCCTTTACTGCAGCTTCTCCCAAAACCATCGAGCCGCCCACTAACTTCAGGTCTTCGACCATTCCCTCCTTGCTGATGAGAGCTTGCAGAACCACGATACCCTGCATCCCGCTGTGCAAGGCCTGATCTGGATAGATGGGCGTCACTTTTCGCAGCAACAGCTTTTCAGCGATTTCTTCATCCAGCTTGACTGGCTCAAGGATGGAAAGTAGGGAGGGAGAAGGCTTTAAGCCAAAATCACGCACCGGGACAGCCTGTGGCGCGAGCCGCAAACTCTGCGGAACGCTTTCGTACAGGACTCGCGGAGAGGGCTGCAACGGCGATGTCGGTGCCTGCAATGTTGGCATCAGCGGCAATGGCTGGAACTGCGCGAGAGCTTCCAGCGGACGCGCCGGGCTGTAGGCCATGTTGATCTCAGGCGGCGTCCCGTCTGATTTCGGCCTGGAATCTACGGAAATTCTTTCTACACGGTCCGGCAAGTAAGACGGATCGAATTGCAACGGCGGTGCTTGCGCCATAACTGGCTGTGGGCGCTTTGGCGCAAAACTGCTCTGAATCGTCTCTCGGGTAGCCTTAAAGAACATCCTCACGGAAACCGAAAGCGCTCCGCTCCGCACCGGCCCGGAGAGAAACATTCCCAGTGCCAACAAGAACAAGCCATACACCGAACCGCGCCAGAACTTTTTCAGGTCCAGCTTGATTCCTGGTTTGCGGGAGGCCAGCGGCGTCGTCGAGGAGAACAGCGTATGAATCGAAGATCGCCGGTATTGTTCTCCACTGATCGGAACACTTTTGGGCGCAGCATTCAGGCGTTCGCCCAAGGCAACGACGTCGTCTTGAAGAGACGTCACTACATCCGCTTTTGGATTGGGGGAGGGCCGAAGCAGTTGGCGCGTCTTCAAGAACGGTACTGGTGCTTCAACTCGAGGGGAGGGCGGAGGAGGTATAACCAACTGGTTATATGGATTAGGGGCTTGCGTCGGCTCACTAACCGCGATCATCTGTTCGCGCTGAAATTTCGCAGCGAACTCCTTCGATCCCGCCAATGTCTGCCTTACCCGCTCCGGTAGCAGGGGCTTATTCAGGACTAGATGGGTACCTGCATGTTGCGCTGCAGCCGCCAGTTCAGGCTTGGACAGCGCCATCATGTACGCTTCCGTGTTCGCTTTCAGTTCCCGGGCCGTTTTCAGCAGGAAACTGGCTTCCACACCGTCATCCCAGTCGGCCACAATCAGCTCGAAACCGCGGCTGGTGAGCTTTTCCACCGCCGCAAAGATTTCCACGCATGACTCGACGTCGAAACCAAACTCGATCAGAGCCTGGTTCAACAGCCGCGATGTCTCCTGGTCGGAGGAGAAGATGAGAGCCTTGGGTGACATCACCCTCAGAGTATTTCCGCATCCGACTGTTAGCAAGTTACGAACTCCACGTTCGTGCCATGCAATGGGCCATGTAACACCCTGGAGTGGTTACCTGTACCCTAGGACAGTGACCCAGTGATTATGAGAAGTAAAATCACGGCTTTGCGGGGAAATCAAAAATTACTGACTTTGGTCCAATTTCTCCTGTGTACCAAACAAACAGGTTCATCCCTGCGTGGCGCTGATACCAGATGAGATCAAAATTCTCTTAGCGAGGCGGAGAGATCGGGGGAATAATATCCCGCTTGTTGTGCCTATAGATGCAAAAGTCGGCCGACTGGGACCCGGGGTACGGCTAGCAGTATCCTTCAGCCATTCTAAAATCTTCGCTGTAAGAGCAAGTTTTTAGGGTGGCTGAGGTTCGCGTGATGCAGAGAAACGATTCGCCACGACATTTTGGACACGCGATCAAGACGTTCTGAGGCAAGGGTCGTGCCAGTGCTCTCGAGAAAAATGGAAAAACCTGGCAATCATGTTTAGTTTCCATCGTCACACACAATTTAACCAACAAATACGGCCTTCTCCTGACGAGAACATTGCGGCCGATGTGGTATATTTTCGCTTCTCACAATAATCACCTTCATTGATTCTCCAGGAGCGATTCATGCAATGTTCAAACGTGCGTAAAACTCTGACGCTTGTTGTCATGCTTTCCGCATTGTGCGTGGGCAGTTCATATGTGTCCGCTCAAACCAAATCTGCCGCAAAACCCAAAAGCGCTGGATGTGCAGGCAAGGACAGCGGGTTGAAGCTTCCCGCGGGCTTTTGCGCCACGATTTTCGCAGACGACATCGGTCATGCGCGCCATCTTGTAGTCGCGCCTAGCGGAGTGGTTTACGTCAACACCTGGTCGGGCACGTATTACGGGAACAAGCCGTCGCATGAGGGGGGATTCCTGGTCGCTCTGCAAGACAAATCCGGCACTGGGAAAGCCGACGTGAACGAACGCTTCGGCGAGACCGAGCAGAGTGGAGGAAAGGGCGGCACCGGCATTGGAATTTACAACGGCGCTCTCTACGCGGAGATTAACGACCGCATCGTGAAATATGCATTGCCCTCGGACTCGATTGTTCCGAAGGATTCAGCTGAGATCGTCGTTTCCGGATTGCCACTGGGCGGCGACCATCCCATGCATCCCTTCATCATCGACTCCAAAGGATCGATGTATGTTGACGTCGCCAGCGCCAGCAACTCCTGCCAGGCGGAAAATCGCAAGCTGCATTCTCCCGGCGATGATCCCTGCAAAGAACTGGAAACCCGCGGTGGCATCTGGCTGTACGACGCAAATAAAACTGGACAATCGTTTTCTCCCTCGGATCGCTATGCGACCGGCATTCGCAACGGTGAGGGCTTTGCGATTGATGGGGAGGGCAATCTGTACGTAACCCAACACGGACGCGATCAGCTCCATACCAACTGGCCCGAAATCATTAAGGATCCAACTCAGGAAGCAACGCTGCCTGCGGAAGAATTGATGTTGCTGAAAAAAGGTGGGAACTACGGTTGGCCCGAGTGCTACTACGATCCGTTTGTGCAGAAGTTAATTCTCGCGCCCGAGTACGGTGGCGACGGCAAAAAGGTTGGCGTATGCGCGGACAAGACTCCTCCGGCTGCGGCATTCGCTGCCCATTGGGGGCCGAACGGAGCAGTACATTATGACCAGAAAGAATTCCCCGCGCGTTATCAAAACGGAGTGTTCATTGCGTTCCACGGCTCCTGGAATCGCGCGCCTTACGCGCAAGGCGGGTACAACATAGTTTTCCAGCCGCTGGCGAGCGGCAAAGCCTCAGGTCAATGTGAGATTTTTGCTGATGGCTTTGCAGGCGCAGTAAAAACTCCGGATAATGCGGACTATCGCCCGACTGGCCTGGCTGTTGGTCCGGATGGTGCCCTTTATGTATCCGACGATCAACGTGGGCGTATTTACCGTATCACCTATCAAGCTGGCGCCAATGCTGGCGCACCGAAATTCACTGCGTGCCCCAGCGCGGCCGCGCCCGCCGGCGCCGTTGTCAAAACTGCGGCGCAAGCTCCTGAGAGCGCCGGCTCTGACGCAGCTGTAGCACTTCCTCCGGGTGTAACCAAACAGACGATCGCTCTCGGCAATCGCGTTTACCACGGCGAAGTGGGCGGAGCTGGATGCACAGGTTGCCATGGCGATGCGGGCAAGGGCACCCCGATTGGCCCTGATCTATCGGGTAAGAAATTTTTGTGGAGCGATGGAAGCTTTGCCGGACTGATGAAAGTCATCCAGGAAGGCGTGACGAAACCCAAAAATTATCGTGCCCCCATGCCGCCGATGGGCGGAGTACAGCTGACGCCTGCTCAGGTGAAAGCGGTGACGGCATATGTGTGGAGCTTGAGTCATAAAGCGTCAAGTAGTGGGAAACAATAATCCGAGAGATCTTTTCTCGGATTATGGGATGGGATGGGTTGCCTTTCCATAAAGGCAACCCATACTTGTTGAGTCGTGTTTAAGTTCCCCCGACAATTTCTTAAGGACTGGTTCGAATCATCCCAACGAATCCATGCTAATGTCCGGAAACTGGATGGGCGAGCTCGGCTGCTTTGCGGGCAATCAGAAAATAGTTTTTTGCTTTTGTGTCTCTTTCCAAGGATTCGATATCCTTGCGGGCCACCTCAAACTGTCCGGATTTTATTTGGATCGTGTCGCGTTGTAGACGTGCACTGAATTGGTAGCCAACAAAATTCAGCTTCTCGGCTTTCACCATAACTTCATTCAGTTTTTTTCCAGCTTCGGCAAACTTCCCGCTTGCCGCTTGTACGCCGGCTGCAGCAAGAACTGACTCAAACTGAGGTTGAGATCCATTAGTTTTTAGAGAAAGGGCATGATCGGATACCACGCGAGCATCGGCCAATTTTTGTTGCGCCAGCAGTGCGTGGACAAGGGTCGCGTCTGTAACTGCTTCGTCTTCCACCGATTTGACAGTGGCAAAATCTGCAGCGGCATCCCGAGCCAGTTTTTCGGCTTCAGCCGGGCGACCTTCTTCGAGCGTCAACTGAGCCAACGCAAGCAGACTGTCTCCGACCATCTCAGGATTGCCTATCTCCTTGCGAATCTTGAGGGAATCTTCCAGTTTGGTGCGTGCTTCAGGCAGGCGATTTTCTTCGAGTAACACTCGACCCCATCCTGATAACACAAACCCAAAACCACGCTTGTATCCCGTTTCCTGATCGAGTTCGTATGCCTGCTCGTAGCATTTGAGTGCCTCGGGTAAGTTGCCGAGATCATCGAGGAGATTGCCTAGGTTGCTCAAGGTTGAGCCCATGCCACGCTTATCGCCGATTTCGGTGAATACCTGCAAGGCTTCTTCCTGCTTTTTTCTGGCGCCGGGCATATCACCCATGTACTGCAACACGCTGCCTAGGTTGCTCAGCGCGGCCCCGACTCCTGTCTTGACTCCTGTCTCGCGGTTGATGCGAAGAACTTCTTCATAGTTGGCGCGGGCGAGCTGGTAATGGCCTTGATCATTTTGAATGGAGCCGATCGCGTTCAACGACCGGGCAGCGCACTTTTGAAAACCGTATTGACGGCACATTGCAAGTGATTCGTTGAGAGTCCTATACGCAGCTTCAAAATCTCCTTTATCGGAAAGCAAGTCACCGATCAGGTTGATGCTGACTGCGGTGCTGCGATGATCCCCGGCAGCGTTGAACAGTTTTCTCGCTTCCGCTAAAGCCTCGGCGGCTTTATCGTATTCTCCCAAGCGGTCCCAGTCCCAACCCTCGTCAGAACGCGCCTGCGCCACGATGAGTTGAGCTCCGAGTGTGCGCCCTTTTGCGGCCGCGCGTGCCGCGGCTTGCTGCGAGCGCCGAAAGTCGCCCATCATGATGGCACTGCGAGATTGTTCCAGATCCACGCGCGGATCGGTCCCCAACCCCAACCGCAGGCGCAGCGACTCCAAAGTCGCCATCGCATCCTGCCCCTGTCCGGCTGACGACTGGACTGATGCCAAGTGAAGTCCGTAGTCAAGATTGTCGGGAAACGTTAGGGACAAAGTTCGATAGAGTTCCAGTGCTTTTGGCCACTCGTGATTGGCATCGCGATAACGGGCTTCTGCCACGAGCCGTTCCTCAGGGGAAAGTTGAGCGGATAGATCGAACGCCAGTTTCGCCTCTCGTTGCGCATTCGCATCGTAACCGAGAGCCGACCAGGCCGAAGCTAATGCCGAGTGCGCCATGGGGAATGCTGGATCGGCAGCAATTGTTTTTTGCAGCAAGTCACGCGCAGCGAGCGCATCGAACAGGCGCAGTTTGGCAATTCCTTCCGCATAAAGCCTTGCCGCCTTCACACTGGAGGGCATGGAAGCTCGTACCTGCACAGCCTGGTCAGCAGCGAGCACTCCTGCCTGCAATCGTTGTCGAAGACGCATGCCTGCTTCAGAGACCAAATCAAACAGTCGATCCTGGTTCCCGCTGACGGCTTCTTCGGCGATGGTTTCACCGGCGCGGGTGTCCTGCAAGCGCAAGTCGAGGCGGATTTGGTTTTTGCCTGCATGACCAAGAGCGGTGTAGGAACCCAAAACCACATAATCGGCGCCGAGGTTGGACCGCAAGCTAGTCAGGGATTGTTTTGCCAAGGCCTCTGTATCAGCTAGGGAGAGATCTCGTTTAGCGCGAGAGATTTCCTCCCCCGGAACCATGCGCAATCTTTCTCCTGCTGACAGCTCCGTGTTGAGCATTTCCGACAGAGCAGTGGAAAGCCACACTTGGTCCGGTTCGCGCGAAAGGTTCCGAAATCCCATGACTGCGACTGAGGGACGCGGCTTGACGGTAAGGTTTGAGACTATTGCTTCCTGAGGCGCAAAGTTGGATGCACGTTTTGCGTGATAAAAGTATCCGCCAATGGCTGCAAGCACAACCAGCACTGCGGCGACCGCAACCGGCAACAAGTTTGAATTCGGAGGAACTTTTTCTATGACGACACGGGATTGCTCCCTGGCCGCAATCACAATTCCCTGTGGGCTACTCGAGGGCTGATCTACACGAGACCGAAAAATGACTGGAGCAAGAAAGCGGTAGCCACGGCGAGGTACCGTTTCGATGAAGCGGGGATTGTCCGGGGAATCACCCAGTGCGGCGCGGAGTTTTTTGATGGCGGTATTCAGGCCGTCATCAAACTCAACAAAGGTATCAGCCGACCAGAGCTTCTGGCGGACTTCTTCCCTGGTGATAACCTCCCCGGGCCGCTCAAGAAGCAAGGCTAGTACCTGGAAGGGCTGGTCCTGAAGCCGAACGCGAAGGCCTCCCTTGGTCAGCACGCGCTGTTCACAGTCAGCCTCGAACAGTCCGAAACGCGCAACCTTCGCCTTCGGCGGAGAAATATCCATCTCCGACGCTCCCCAACTTAGGCGGAAATTCTAGCACGAGCGGTTCAGGTATTTTTCCTAACCGTTTCTTTGCAAGAGATTAGATGGTCAGATGCAGTCTGGAATCAGATCCTTTGACTGCCTCCCTGAATTCCCCTAATAGTACGGCCACGCTGCACCCGTTTCAAGAATAGGCAAATGGGAACAGACGGTCACGAGCGGATCACGATTGAGACTGAGCGGATTTTGATCGTTGCCCAAGGGCACGCGGCTCACCGGTGGTGTGAAAACTGTGGGCGTGAAGTGGACCTGCATACAGCCAGTGGGCATGATGCAGGCTTGGTCCCAGGCGCTCAACGGTCGGAGGCGTCAAGACCGAGTAAGCCGCGTTACTCAAGAGCCAGGAACAGGCTGGGCGCTTGCCTGAAAGCGCTATTACGATTCCTGCCTCTGGCAGGCGCTCGTGGGGATTGCAGTCATCTACCAGGAGGGTGTGGAAATGAAACCAGGTCAGAATCAAAGCACATGTCGTAAACCTTCGGAGAAAAAGTCCTTCAGGTTTATGAGGCGTATGGCCATTGGAATCGTCGTGATGGCTGGAATTGTCACATCAGTAACACTGGCCCAGAATAATGGGTCGTGGTTCAAGGCGAACGATCCCGGGCCACGCCCGAATCCCGCATCAGTTATTCCGCTCCCAGTTGATGGGTTGAACGAAAATGAAACTGCACTGTTCAATGAGAGCCTTCTGCGTGTTTCCGAACTCGAAGGCTCCTGCGACACTTGTGGGCAACAGCCGCCCAATGTTCCGCCGATCGATCCTGATCCGAGCAATCCCTTTTCTCCCAAATCGTTGGTCAATTCGGCGGGTATGAGCCCGGTCTTCAATGCAGACCAGTGTTTCATCTGCCATTCGCAACCGGCCATTGGCGGCAGTGCTCCGGCACACAATCCGGCGGAAAAGATTGCGCACCGTTTAGGTGGAACCAATACGGTGCCGCCTTTCGAACATCCGGATGGAGCGTTTCGCGAAGTCCGGTTCAAATACAACCCGGACGGCTCGCGCGACGGAGGTGTTCACAGCTTGTTTACGCTGCAAGGACGTTCGGATACCCCGAACTGCACCCTAAAACAGCCGGACTTCAGCAAGGCTGTTCGCGACCGCAACATTGCTTTTCGCATTCCGCTACAACTATTCGGCCTAGGTCTGATTGAAAGCATTCAGGATTCTGCGATTCGCGCCAGCATGAATGCCAACCAAGATCGAAAACGTGATCTCGGGATCGCCGGTCATCCCAACATGGTTCCGAACAACGGAACCATCAGCCGTTTTGGATGGAAGGCGCAAAATGGTTCGATCACTATATTTGCTGGCGAGGCTACAACGTGGAGATGGGCATCAGCAATGATGAATTTCCTATCGGCCGCAGTGAAGATCCCACCTGCAATGTAGTCTATGAACCTTTTGATATTCCGCGCACCGAGCCAGAGCTGTACAACAATCCTCTGAAAATCATGCCAGCCTGGCTCATGTTCACCGAGTTCATGCGCTTCGTGGATGGTCCGAAACCGGCCCCGTTGACCGCCAGCGCACGACACGGCAAGGAGCTGTTTGGCAAAGTTGGGTGTGCACTTTGCCATACACCATCATTCCAGACGGCAGGAACGGCGACCCCATCAAGTCCAGCTGAGGAAATTGGGCCTCACTCTGTGGCGCTGCGGGGGCAAACCGTCAACTTGTACTCCGACTTGCTCGTTCATCACATGGGGGCCACGCTCGCTGACAACGTCGTTCAGGGAAATGCCGGGCCAGACGAATTCCGCACTACGCCACTCTGGGGACTGGGACAGCGTCTGTTTTTTCTCCATGATGGACGCACCAGTGATCTGAATGTGGCGATTCAGGACCATGTCTCACGGCGTTTTTCCGACGGCGGGGACAACCCTTCGAAGGACCTCCGATCTTATTTCTACGAACCTTCGGAAGCCAACGCCGTGGTGGATCACTTCAATTCGCTATCTGAAACCGATAAGCAGGCAATCCTCGATTTTCTGAGGTCACTCTAACGATTCCCGGTCGGGGCGTCGTTGTTGGACGCCCCTTGGAATAACCCATGGCTAAGACGATAAAAGTTCTGATCGCAGTGTCAGTTCTGGTTGCCAGCGCCGCGGCTTCAACCGATCTTTTTGCCGGCAAATGGATCCTCAACACGCAGCAATCCAACTACCCTACGGGCGCATGTCCGAAGCGGATGGTCATAGAAATGAAGACTGTGGGTACAGGTATTCACTACCGCTCGGATACCACTTATGCAAACGGTGCGATGACTCGAGCCGAATACACCGCTAACTACGACGGCAAGCAGGCAATCGTCATGGGAACTCACGGAATGCTCTTGCCGGTGTTTCTCAAGCGAGTTGACCGGCACACCGTGGTCGCCTCATATACAAAAGCTCTACAGGTCGTCGCCCGCAGCCGTAGGGTCGTCTCGAAGGATGGGATGGTGATGACGATCACAACGACCGCAAAAGATAAGGCTGGGAAGAGCATTACCACGATCGGCGTGTATCAGAAAGCGGTGGAGAGGAAAAGTTCTTACGTCCATGGCGGAAAAGAAAAAGCAGCTTTGGAGAGAAATTAATAATGAGTCGGCCGTGACGCAAAGAGCGCAAAGAACTGCCGCCAGGTTGGCAAAGAAAAATCAAATGAGACACTGCTGACTTTTGTGAACTTGCCTCTTCATGACACTCCTGGGCGTCGTATTATATGGAGGTAATGGCTTATCCCATCAAAACCTGCGTTATCTGCAAAGAAGAGTTTGAACTGAAGCCCGACAAGCCCGGCTTTGCTAATCGCTGCCCGGATTGCACGGAAGCGGAAGCAACTGAAGCCAATAAGAATCGCAGCATGGATGCCGATGAGCGAAAGAATATGCGAGAAGCGAACGATGCCCGACGCGAAGCCATGCGGAACCTTTTGTACCGCAAGGACAGCTAATCCCAGAGTTGATACCACCGGAACTTCGCACCATCCCAATAAATGGTTCAAATTGTAAATGTGTAATCGTTAATGCTCGTTTTCATATGAGCAAGTTCGCCTGTCGTCTTTTACCACTCATTTTCGATATTCCATTCAGAGGGCGCCGCGCCAACGGCGTGGGGAATCCCGGAGGGAAACCGGGCAGTTGTTTGGATCTCTCCA
>Ga0163162_10004862_pt1 | contig 12965 bp, 5 predicted proteins | sample S55metaG_FD_115310 | JGI IMG/M metagenome (GOLD analysis project Ga0163162, IMG submission 115310) | Switchgrass rhizosphere microbial communities from Kellogg Biological Station, Michigan, USA - S5-5 metaG | ecosystem: Host-associated > Plants > Roots > Rhizosphere > Soil | place: USA: Michigan...
ATACTGGGTCAAAGCAGGATACTTTTTGGAAGGACTCGAAATCGTACCCCAGAATTTGCGCCATGCGCTCATTGCAGAACATGGTTCGGCCTTGGGGGCTAACCAGCCATACGCCTTCAGGCACGGCTTGAACAATCCTGCGGTAGGTTTCGTTATTGAGTTTCACGCTTTTGATCCAGAAGCATGCCGGAATTTCACCTTCGGCTTTTTAACTATTACCGGTTCCACCAGGCACACTTTTTGAAGCAATGCAGTAAGGTCGTCGATCTTATACGGTTTCCGAAGATAATATACCGACTCCGGCTCAGCTACATCTCTGAAAGCTCTGTCCCGGCCGTATGCAGTTGACAAAACAACTTTTACACTAGGCCGTATCTCCCGTAATGTTTCCAAGACCTCTTTACCGGACATCCCGGGTAAAGTCAGGTCGAGCACAACAATGTCAATCTCTGCTGCTTGGGCTTTAAACAGATCGACGCCCGCGGCACCATCGCCGGTTTCCAAAATAGAAAATCCTTTTCTCCGCAGCATATTTGCGATCGGTAGACGGAGCATGTCTTCATCGTCGATGATCAGAACCGTTGCAGTCATGTTCTGGTCTTCAAGATGTGGGGCGGACTTTACAATGTCGCCGGATTCCAGTTCAGCTTGCTCGACACATGGGAACAGAACTTCGAAACGCGAACCCGTACCAACCGCGCTCTGCACTCTAATCGTTCCGCCATGAGACAGGATGATACCTCGCACCGCGGCCAACCCCATGCCCCGGCCGGTTTGCTTGGTCGAGAAAAACGGATCGAAAATCTTAGCCTGGACCTCTTCGGACATGCCGCAGCCTGAATCGCGGATCTCTAGCCTAAGGAATTCCCCACGAAGGTTCCCTGACGATTGCTTTGGCGCCTGAACCGGCGCCAAAGTCACGGAAATCTCGCCTCCTTTCTCGCGGAGAGCATCGGAGGCGTTGGTTATCAGGTTCATCACCACTTGGCGCAACTGAGCTGCATTCCCGCGCATGTCAGGGAGGTTAGGCGGAACATCGATCTTCAACACGGCATTCTTGGTAATGGCTACCATCATCAGCTGAAGCATTTCGCGCACAAGTGCCGCCAGATCGACTGTCTCGAAGATGGCACTATCCTCGCCAGCGTACACCATCAACTGCCGTACGATTTCTGATGCCCGGGTGGCGATCGTCTTGATCGTCCTCAGCCCTTTTTCAGCGGGTGAGGCGTCGGCAAGATCCGATAGCTGCAATTCCAAGTTGGCCAAAATACTGGCGAGAAGGTTATTGAAGTCATGTGCGATCCCGCCAGCCAGTACTCCCAGGCTTTCCAGTTTTTGGCTGGCAAGCGCTTCGGCTTGGCTTGTCCGGAGATCGGTTATATCCATCAGAGAACCGATGTAGCCGGTGAAGACTCCTTGCGTTTGGAAGCGCGGAATTCCGGTGCAGATCACGGATCGGTACTGCCCGTCGGCGCGTCGCAAGCGGTATTCAATATGACACTCCCTGTGCGCTTGGAACGAAGCCTCGATTCCAGCGAAACATGCCTCCCGGTCGTCGGGATGCACTCCGGCCGTCCAACCCATGCCTAATTCCTGCTCCATGGTGCGGCCGGTAAAATCCAGCCATCCCTTATTGAAGAATGTGGCTTGCCGGTCCGCACCAGAAACGACCAGCATCACCGGCGCCGTGTCAGCCATGTCCCGAAACCGCTCCTCGCTTTCACGGAGCACTCGTTGCGCTTTAGAAAGCGCCGCGGCGCTCTGCCGGGCCCGGCGACGCTCAAAGAGAAGCGCCCCAATCAGCAGGCTCTGTAATACGATCATGGCGATCGCGGCGATGATGCGCCACTTGAACTGTTGCCACAGGCTCACGTCGCGAAGATGAATGACGCTATCCTCCGGCAGCCTGTCTTCGCTGATGCCCCACCGCTGAAGTTGACGCCAGTCGAACATCGGCGTATCCGGAGCGTTCTCGACGGGAATGTTCGAAGCCCGCGTTCCGGAGGCAACCTTCAAGGCCATCTCCGCCAATCTGGTGGTATTGGCTTCCATGGTCCAAACATAGCCGCCCACGATTCCGAGGCCGACATTGGCGAAGGACATCCCGTAGAAGGGAACTCGCGCCAAGGGGGCAATCAACTTAAGGACATCCTGAGACTCCAAGAGCTTACCTTGGCTATCCCGTGCCTGCTGCCATACGTAAAGAACGATGGATCGCTCCGGCAGGTCTTTGATTCTGACCATCAACTCTTCAAGAGGCAGGTCCGTGAGGTATGTAATGGCCGCTTTGTTTTCATAGCCCTTGAGTTGGCTCCGTGCCATGGTCTCGTAAACTTTGTCATGCTCCGGCGTTCCGCTAATGACGAACACGTGCTCTGTAGCGGGATGTAACCGCAGCGCCAGATCTAACGTTTTTTTGTAGGTGTTTACCAAGACGATTCCGGTGGCCCCAGCTCCTGACTTAAGCTGCGCCGCCCTGGGATAACTGGTAGCGGCGAAGACGATGGGAGTATGCGGAAGGAAGTCACTGCGGTATTTGAAAAGGAATTCCAAGGGCGCAGTCGCAGTAGGAACGACAACATCGATGGTGCGGCCGGCATACTTCTGCCGAATATAGTTATGCAATAACTTGGCTTGGTCCTCTCCCGGGAACCGGCTGGATTCAAGAAATTCGGAATAAAACTCGATGGGCCCAGATGCGGCTGATTGCATAGCTCCTTGAAAACGGCGTTCGAAGGCCTCATTGGCGGGGTGGTCTTTCTCATCCCAGTACAACACCAGCACCCGTTTTGGCTTTACAGACTGCTGCGCCCACATGCCCGAGGGCAACAACCAGACTACGGACAAAGTGAGCAACACCGTTCGATTTAGCTTCAATAATGTTCTCATCAAAAAATCAGCTTGATGCCAAGCTGCATCTGCCGCGACGACCCGGATTCGCCGGTTGGAAAGCGCGTGTTCGTGATACGCCCAAAGCCCGGGGTGCCAACGACGCTCCCCGGCTGGCCAAAGTTTGCATGATTGAAAAGATCGAAAACCTCGACCCGAAACTGTATGCGGATCTTCTCGCTCAGTTCAGTGTTCTTCATGATCGAACAGTCAGTATTGTAGAACCCTGGCCCGATGACCACATTCCGGCCCAGGCTGCCAAAACCCGTAACAGGCGAAAATACCGAGGTATCGAACCAACGATCTACGCTGCCGATGATCGCGATCGGTCCTCTTACGTCAGGCCGGAGCGTGTTGGCGATGCCTGTGAGTGTGCTGTTAGAGGTTACGATGTTGACCGGATTGCCGCTCTGCGCCTGCGCTATGACAGAAAGCTGCCAACCCTGTACTAACCGGTTGCTTTGGAAAGGCAGGTCATATATCGCGCGTGCGACGAAGCGGTGGCGAGCGTCGAAGTCCGACAGGCCGCGGTCGCCACGTAGGTTATAACTGTCCTGCACAACTATGCCCTGTGAGCTGAGGGAATTATAGTCTATTGACTTCGACCAGGTGTAGGACACATTAATCTGCAGGCCGTTCGCGAGCCGCCTGCTCGCCGCGACCCACAAAGCGTTGTAGCTCGAATTCCCAGTGCTCTCTGCCTGTGTGATATTGCCGATGGGAGTGCTGGGCAGTATTGCGCTCGACGGTGAGACAACCGGATAGGGTCGCGCCCCGTTGACCAGCTGATTGATGTTGCGCCGCAGGATCAAATGGGTACCCTTGGAGCCAAAGTAGCCGGCCATCACCGCGAGACCGGAGAAAAACTCGCGCTGCACGTTCAGGTTCCATGATTGCAGGTAAGCATTGTCGAACCCATGGTCTACGGTTACTGGCGCAAGTCCCGCGGCCTGAGCTAAGTCGATCGCATTCTCGAAGCGGATCGTGCCCGTTACCGCGAGCGGGATGGCCAGTGGCGGGTTTCCGCTTGTGCCCGTCACCACGCTCGTCATGGGCTGATCCACCTGGATCGCATACGCACCTCGCACAGAGGTCTTTCCGTCTTTGAATGGGTCCCAGGCGAAGCCGAGCCGGGGCTGGAGATTCTTATTATTCTGGTGGTAAATGTCGTCAAGTCCTTGCCCCAGGCGTACCAGCGCAGCAGATCTAGGGTCAAAGGCGATGAAACGGCCGTAGCGCTCGCTAGGCGTCAAGTTCCAGTCGTAGCGCAAGCCAAGTTCAAGCGTGAGGTTAGGCCGCCATTTGTAATTGTCCTGGACAAAGAGGCCGAGAGCTCCTTGCGCAATACTGTTGGACTGGTTGCCGAGCGTCACACTGAAAGAGTTCGCGGTATCGGCCAGGAATGAGGCGACGCTGGGAAAGTTGAATGCGCCGCTGCCGAGGCGGAAGTTATTATTGAGAAATTGCCGAAACTCGCCGCCGATTTTGAGTGAATGCCGTCCACACAGGCAGCTCATCATGTCGCCGGCCACAACGGTGGTGTCGCCACGCCCCGACGGGAAGACCGATGGGCCGCCGAAGTTTAGGGAGCCACCGGAAATGTTGATCTGCGGCAGTCCGATGGGCTGGGCAATGCCGTCGCGTATTCCGAAATTGGCAGGGTTGAGTAACGCATTCGGCTGCGTCGTGCTGGAGAGACGATTCAGACCAACACGTAACTCATTGATCCGATTCTGTGCAAAGGTGTGGGTTTCGTTTAGCGAGAAGAAGTGCCTGTACGGACGTTGGATGTATCCGAAATTGGGGATGGTGTTGCCCCGTAAGGTAGGTTCTGTGGTCTGGGTGAGGTCGAAACCGTAGTAACCGTGCAAGCGGTCGCTCTGACTGAGGATGTGTGTGATGTCCATCCCCCACTGACCTGCATCGACGGGCGCGGATGCTGAACCCACGAAACGCGATGTTCCCGTGGAGTCGATGATGTTCGACCGCGGGATTAGTGTGATCAGTTGCGCGATTATACCGTTGACAGCCGCCCTACGCTCCGCGTCGCTGAGGACCAGGCTGTTGAGATCAACCTGCTGCGACTGGCGCAGGCCTTCGTAGGAGAAAAAGAAGAACGTCTTGCTCCTGACGATGGGCCCTCCCAAGTTACCGCCAAACTGATTGCGTTTGAAAGGTTGGGGCTTGGTGGAATTAAGGGTAAAGAAGTTGCGGGCATCGAGGGCATCGTTTCTTAGAAACTCGAACAGTTCGCCGTGGAATTGGCGCCCGCCCGAGCGAGTGGCTAGATTGACAATCGCTCCCGAGCTTTGGCCGTATTCCGCGCTGAAGGTTGAATTGTCAATCTTAAACTCCTGAACCGCGCCGATCGAGGGTTGGAAGAGAATAGAGCTGAAGACCAAGTCGTTGAGTGTGATCCCATTGATCATGTAGTTGACCGTCTCCTCCCGATTGCCGGCGGTATTAATCGCCAGCGCCCCCAAACCCCGGCTGGGTGCGGCTGAGAATCCGCTCTGCGGCGCCGTAACCGACCCGGGCGACAGCACGGCGAGGTCCAGAAAGTAGCGCCCGTTGAGCGGTATTTCCTGGACCGTCCGGCCATCGATCACGTGCCCTACGGAAGTTGTGGCCCCATCGATCAAAGCTGTCTGAGACTTTACTGTGACTTCCTGCGAAAGATCTCCGATATCGAGATGCGCATCCTGGACAAGGGTTCGGGCAACATCCATTGTTAGTGATTCCACAGTGTACAGTCGAAATCCAGAGGCCTTTACTTGCATGCGGTAGATACTGACCGGCAACGCGGGGATTTCATAGATGCCCTCTCCATTGGTCCGCACGGAGCGCTCAATGAGAGTCGCCCGGTCTTGCACGATGATCTCTGCGCCTGCTACGACCCGACCCGCGGGATCAATCACCCTGCCGGTCAATTTACTGCCAGACTCAGCCTGAAGCAACGCCACCGCGATGCCCAGTAGCAAACCGCCGCGGAAGGGTAGGGAGAATGTTGAGAACCATACTTCCGCGCGACCTGTACGCACGAATCCTCCGACTGATGCAATACGCTCGTCAAAGATTGCTCGATTTTGCGCAATCGCCCTAGACTTTAACACGATTCTAAAGGCCTGGCTATGCGGTATCACTACCGCCAATGGAGGGCGCGGGACATGCCTTTTCTCCTTTGGACTTGGGTTGCAGGCTGGAGAACTCGTGGTCGAGAGGTGGCCTCCTCAGTCCGCACAAACAAGGAAATGCGAATGCAAGGCTCGCCGCCTTCTGGTCTGATGCCGTCGACATCCCGTTTTCGAGTCAAGATTGATGATGTGAGCCGATTGCGGGAGATTCAAAATATTTTTTATGACGTAACGTGCCGGAATCGATGGCAGAGCCACCTTTTGAGCAACCTGAGAAAGCCTATTGAACCAGCCCGATTTCGATCGCCTTCTTTGTCAATTCGGCGGCAGTGCGCAACCCCAGCTTTCTCTTGATTTTCTGCCGATGAAACGCGACCGTCTTAACGGAGACGCTCATGATATGTGCAATTTCCTTGGCGGCCCGGCCCTCCGCGATCAGTTGCAGGGTCTCGCGCTCCCGCATGCTGAGACGAAAAGTGGCGGCGCGCTCAGAATCCTGGAACGGTTCAGCGTGTGCAGTCGAAGGACCGGGGCTGACATAGATGCGGTCGCTCAGGACGCTCTGGACAGCATCCAGCAGCTCTTCAAGACTGCCGGATTTCAACACGTAACCAGTACCCCCAGCCTCAAACGCGGCTCTTACACTAGAGGAACTCGAGTGCATCGTGAAGAATAGCACCTTCGTTCCGGGCAGACTCGCTTGGATCTGGATGGCGGCGTCGATACCGTTCAATCGAGGCATCGTAATGTCCGTGATAATAAGGTCCGGTTTCAAGCGCAGCGCTGCTTCCAACAGGGCCCGTCCGTCCGTCACCGCCCCGGCGATCTCGTAGTGCGGTGCCAGAAGCGCACGGATGCCTTCGAGAGCCACTGGGTAGTCTTCCGCCAATATGATCCGAGGGCGTTTCATAAGTTATCTACCTGGGCGCTTTGTCGCAACATAATGTTACCGCTAATTCCTCTTCCAAAACACGCGATCAGGTTGCGATTGAGGAAGCCGAAGCTGCCTTTGGAGCACGGGGCAGCAAGACTTGAAACACCGTCCCTTGACCGGGCGCGCTCACAATATTAACAGCACCACCGAGGTCACGAACGATCCCTTGCACAACCGCAAGCCCCAAGCCGCGGCCCGGGAATTTGGTGCTGAAGAACGGATCGAAGAGCTTAGCTCTTATTTCTTCTGGCATGCCGCAGCCGGTATCCGAGACCTCGATCCGCACGTAATCGCCCGGGGGCAAGTCCGTCGCATTATTGGGAGCCAAGTCTCTACCTCCGCTCACTTGCGCCGCAGTTAAGGTAATCACTCCCTTCGTGTCTCCGATCGCCTCCGACGCATTGAGGACCAAATTCATCACCACTTGCCGGATCTGCGGAGCATTCCCCCGCACAGCCGGAAGGTCACCACGGAAATCCGTCCGCAAGGCCACTTGTTTTGAGATCGAGACCTTCATTAGCTCCAGCATCTCTTCCACCAGTCGCGGCACGTCCACCGTTTCATTGAGATCTTTTTGGTTCTCCCCGGCATAGATCATCAACTCACGCACGATCTCGGAGCCGCGAATGACGGCGGTTTTGATCTTTTGGAGTTCTTCCCTAGGCGCCGAGCCTGGCGCCAGGTAAGTCTCCACCAGTTCCGCCTGCGCAAGGATACCTCCCAGCAGGTTGTTGAAGTCATGGGCGATGCCCCCGGCCAGCACACCCAGGCTCTCTAGCTTCTGGGCCACTTGGAGCTGTTCTTGGTTTTGCTTGAGTTCTGTAATATCGGTGGTGATCCCGATATGACCGGTATAAACGTCCCCCGCAAAGCGCGGGGCACCCTTGGCTAACATCCAACGATACTCCCCATCCGCCCTGCGGATCCGAAAGCTGCTCTGGTAAATACGGCGGCCTGCAATGGCGGAAGAAAATTCGGAAGTAGCGCGCTCGTTGTCATCGGGATGCAGTAAGTTGGTCCACCACGTGCCCAGCATCTGCTCCGAGGTCTGCCCAACGAAGTTCAAACCGAAGCGGCTTGTGAACGTGATAGCGCCATCCGGACCGCAAACCCAGACGATAACCGGAGCCGAGTCAGCAATGTTCCGGAAGCGTTCCTCACTTTCGCGCAACTCAGCTTCGGCACGCCTGCGCTGCGAGAGATCCTGCATCGCACCGATCGCCCGCGAGGCACTCCCTGAAGGATCGCGCGCAATGTAGGCGCGGTCATAGATATACGCCCACGCGCCATCGACCCGCTGGAAACGGTACTCGCAGGTCCAGGTCGATTCGCTGCCGCTAATCGCGGAGCGGAGCCCGCCGCTCGTACGCTCGCGGTCCTCGGGGTGAATGCGGTCGATCCACCATTGCCACGATTTCGACGTCTCGGGCGGTCTTCCGTAAAGCGTCGCGTACGTCTCATTCCAGCTCACGGTACCGGTCGCCAAGTCGATGTCCCACACAGCGTCGTTCGTGGCCTGGACGGCAAGCCGAAACCGCTCCTCACTTTGCCGCAGGGCCTCCTCCATGGATTTGCGATTGGTGACGTCCATGTTGACGCCCATCATGCGCAGCGGCTTGCCCGCCGCATTCTTGAACACCTGCCACCGTGCGAAGAGCCAACGGACCCTGCCATCGCGCAGGATGATGCGCCATTCCCCCTCTACCGGCGCTCCCGTCTCGTAGGACTCCTTGACTCTCTGTACAGCCTGCGCCCGGTCATCCGCATGGAGCAACTCTTCCCAAGCCAGTTGCGTCGCTGGAAAAACCCCCGGCGGCAACTCATATAATGCCTCCAGCTCCGGCGTCCACATGTTGACTCCGGTCTCAAGATTCCAATCAAACGTGCCGATGCTTGCCACTTGCTGGGCGAAGCGCAGCCGCTCTTCGCTTTCCCGCAGAGCGGCTTCTGCACGCTTGCGCTCCGTAATGTCGATGTTGACTCCGGTGATGCGAACCGGCTGGCCGATTTCGTCCCCGAAAACTGCACCCTTCCCGAGCAGCCAGTGTACGCTGCCATCCGGCCGCACGACGCGAAATTCCTCGTCCCAGATGTACGACCGCGTGAGTGTATCCTGATTCTGAGCCCGCACTCGCTCGCGGTCTTCCGGGTGAATCAGCCCAATCCATTCGTCGTAGGTGAGCACACGTCGGCCCGCCGCCAAACCATAGATTTTGCTGTATTCGCCGGAAAACGCGATTACGTTGGTTCCCAGATCGCGATCCCATACGGCCATGTGCGCCGCACTCTCGGCGAGTGCCAGCCGCCGCCGGCTATCGCGGAGAGTCCCATACGCCCTCGCTACTAGCCACGCCAAGCCATTCGAGACAATCAGGAAAACCAAAAAAGCCGCGAGGTCGATTGGATCCCCGATTTGAAAAGTGAATATCGGATGAATATAGAAATAGACCAGGCATGCTCCGGCTATGATGGAGACAATCGCGGAGGAAGCGAATCCATCTGCCAGCGCGTGCAGGACGATGACCAATAGGCACAGCAGCACAACGCTGGCTGTATTGAGATGGAATCGGTAGGTTACGGTGAAAATGACAGCGAGCGCGAGGTTGCTGAGCGCGAACGGTGCTGCGCTCTTCCGAAGCCTACCAACCATACGGGAATGCATACGTCACACTCAGCGGTGGCGGAGACAACTGTATCACATGAAGAAGATGATGAGCATCTTTGTAACTGGCTTACCGCAAAGCAGTCATTCAGACGCATTATAATTCCAAACGGAAAAGGCCAGCCTCCCTCTTTGAAGAGGAACGCCGGCCTTCGTTTCAGAACTCCAGTGCTTGCCGGGTCCCTCAATATCAGAACGCGTACCGCAGGCCAAACTGCATCAAGCGGGGGTTCACCGATGTGCTCGTGATCGTGCCAAAACTACCGTTGACGAAAAGCGGGCCGTTGTTGGCAAAGTTATTGGGAGCCGCCGTATATCCCGGTAGAGCAAACTGGGCGTGGTTGAAAATGTTGAAGAATTCGGTGCGGAACTGGAGTGACTGGCGTTCGCCGAATTTCATCACCTTCTGAATCGAGAAATCGAAGTTTAACTGATGGGGACCGCGAACGATGCCCACGCCGGAGTTGCCGTAGTCCGTCGCGGTAGCCACCGTCGTACCCGGCTCCGGAGACGCCAGAGGATGGACGGGAGGAGCCGCGAAGGCTGATTTGTTGAAGAATCCCGGTCCGCCACTGATTCCACCGAGCCGGTCCTCGATGCCTCCTGGGGTCGCAATCTGCTGGTAGGTGAAGCCGGGGGCGAGTTGCGCACGGCTCAGACCGTTCTCTACGGTTCCGCTGCCGGGCGTACCCCAGAAGGTTCCACCACGGTTGTCGAAGAGTGTGAGAGGACTACCGCTTTGCATGGTGGTCAAACCCGACACTGACCAGCCACCCAAAATCTTTCCCGAGAAGCCGGTCGACTTATAGGGCAGTTCGTACTGATAGCTGAGGACAAAACGGTGCGGACGGCTATAAGGAGTGGCGCCGTATTGCTGCGCCATGTCCGTCGAGAGATTAAGGTTCGCCGCGTCAAATCCGACGTTGGAGAGGTTCTTACTCCAGGTGTAGGATGCCTGGAAACCCAATCCGTGGTTGAAGTTCTTGCGAACCGTGGTTTGCAGACTGTTGTAATTATTGACGCCGTCGAAACCGTTCTGCTGCAGCCCGAAAGGCAGGAATCCCAAATACGGTACGCGGGCACTGGCGTTGGCAGCCGTATTGGTCGTGATCAGCGTCCCTCCGGAGAGGGTAATCGGGTTGGTCGGGCTGACGATGCGCGCGGTGTTGACGTTATGGCTGTAGTCCAGAACGTTAATTCCGCTCGAACCCACAAATGCCAGCTCCATTACGTAGCCGGAAATAAATTCGTACTGGAGGCCCAAATTGTACTGCCGCACCAGAGGCGTATGCAGGCGATCGTAATACGGCGAATTGAAACTCGAGCCGATCAGAGTGGTGGGATTAAACCACCTAGGCAACAACGTCAATGGTCTTTCCTGGAAGGGCCGTTGCAAGCTCGAGATGTCATTCTGGGTGCCGAGGGTATCGGCGTAGGGGCGGCCTTCCTGAACGGCGTGAACTAAGCGGTTGATGCCGACGCGATCGTAGAACAGTCCGACGCCGCCACGGATAACCATGCGCCCGTTGTCGATGGGCTGCCAGGCGAAACCGATACGCGGGGCAAAATTGCTGAGCGGTACGCCATTCTGGCTGGGACGGTTGCCGTCAAACACCCTGACACCGGCGGGAATTGGTCCATGGCCGCCCGCGTTAATGGAAGCAGTGTTGTAATTGCTGGCGACAACGTAGCCTCTGAAGGCGTTGGGATTTCCTTGCAGCGTAAGGATGGCATTGTTGGTATCGAGCGCGCTCGGAATTGCGGTCGCCGGAGTGGCGGCCAGATCGCTGGCCCAGAAATTCGTGAGATTGCCGAAGCGGTCCATAAGACTGCCGTCGTATTCCCAACGAACGCCCAGGTTGAGGGTCAGGCGGGCACTCACCTTCCAGTCATCCTGGACGAAGGTATTCATATTCTTCAGCTGATAGCCGTGAATATTTCCGTTCACACTGCTGCGCTGGCAAAACAAGCAATTCCCGATACTGCTGGTGCGGGTGCCGTTGGTGGGAAGGCCGTTAGGATCCAAAGTAGAAGTGCTGCAAGGACCCGTGGGAGCGCATCCGGCGCGACCGATCAAAAAATCTCCGAAGGAGCCCATGATCAAATTGCCGCGGCCGGGGCCTCCGAATGTAAGAGGCCAACGGACGTCTTCATACTCGAATCCGGCGCGTATAGTGTGCGAACCCTTGGACCAGGAAATCTCATCCGCAAACCCGATCTGCGTGGTGGGTGAGAATGCCGGGTTCAATCCACCGCCGATGGCGAATGCGCCGCCGATGCTCATGACTGGGGGCTGCGTAAAGTCTCCGCCCGTGTTTTTACAAATAGGGCACGGAGTATTGGACGAAGCGATCGAGGTCAGCGGGCGGATGCCCACTTCTTGAGGGGTATAGGGCAACACATCGGAGCCATCCTGCATGATGCGCAGGAAGGAAGCCCGAGCCTGATTCACGATGGTGGGCGAGACGATTGAAGTCAGACGGAGCACGGCAGTGGTATTACTGCGCAGATCCTTCTGTTGGCGGCCCGGTAGTTGCCCGAAATTCCCGCTTAATTGATAGTTGAACGGGTTCGACGACGACATGAATTTGGCCTGGAGCGTGTGCTTCTGATTGAGCAGCCAATCCACATTGGAGATATATTGATCTTCACTGTATTGCCCGGGAATGCTATACAGGCGCTGGGAGGTCCCGCTGGTACCCGAGCTCGGTATGTAATAGCTTCCGCCCGGGAGCTTGACCTGCATCAGTCGCATGGCTACATCGTTAATCGGAATGGCGCCGGCTCCGCAGAGCGATCCTTTGGTTCCTGCTTGACTCACGCCCGCCGAACTGAGCGGCAACCCGCACATATTCGTGGTCACTAATTTCCGGAAAGATGCGGCGGCGGCGTCGTCGACGCCCGCCAAACTGGTGGTGCCGCGATTCAAGCCCTCCGCTCCTAGCGGATACAACAACGCAGACGTGAATCCTTGAGGCGCGATGCCATTGCGCTGGCGAGTGCCCTGGTAACTGCCAAAGAAGAACAGCTTATCTTTCTTGATGGGGCCCCCGATCGTTCCGCCAAATTGATTCTGCTTCAAGGCTTGCTTGGGGCAACTCTGGCCCGCGTTAACATATCTTGGGCAGCCATCGCGATTGTAAAAAAAGTCATTGGCGTTGAGCGCTTCATTGCGCAAAAACTCAAACAAAGAGCCGTGGAGAGCATTCGTGCCCGACTTGGTCACGACGTTCACGTTGGCGCCGGGGTTGCGGCCGAAGCTCGCGTCATAGGTGGAAGTCTGAACTTTGAACTCCTGAATCGCATCCGGATTCGGAATACCGATGCCGGTGTATAGGCCCGA
>Ga0163162_10004864_pt1 | contig 12963 bp, 6 predicted proteins | sample S55metaG_FD_115310 | JGI IMG/M metagenome (GOLD analysis project Ga0163162, IMG submission 115310) | Switchgrass rhizosphere microbial communities from Kellogg Biological Station, Michigan, USA - S5-5 metaG | ecosystem: Host-associated > Plants > Roots > Rhizosphere > Soil | place: USA: Michigan...
CTGCTATCGCCGCGATTGAATCCGGTGGAATCCGGTCCTTTGTATGCGTACCGCTGTTGGCCCTCGGCCAATTAATTGGCACGCTGAATCTCGGGTCCGAGCGCGTCGCCGCGTTTACGGCGGAATACATCGAAATCGCACAGGAGGTGGCCGACAGCCTGGCCGTGGCGATCCATCAAGCACGTCTGCATCAGGAGGTGCAGAATCACGCCGCGGAACTGGAACAACGGGTGGCAGAGCGCACTACCGAGCTTTCGGAATCGAATCTGCGGCTCCATGAGAGCGAAGAGCGCATTCGGTCCCTCTACGACAACACGCCAGTCATGATGCATTCGCTTAACGAAAATGGCTGCCTGCTCGAGATCAACCAATTCTGGCTTGACACGCTGGGCTATGAGCGCCACGAAGTGATTGGGAGACCCGTGGTAGATTTCGCTTCCCCCGAATTCCGCGACATTGTCCAGAACGTGGTGATGCCCCGCCTGGCCCGCGACGGCTTCATCAAGGACGTCGAAGTGCAGGGATTAAAGAAGAACGGCGAAACCGTGGACCTGGTGGCATCCTCGGTGGTGAAGCGCGATGCGCGCGGGAGGTTTCTCTATAGCCAGACCTTCCTGGTCGATATCACCGAACAGCGGCGGACGCAACGCGAGAACATGTACTTGCAGGAGCAATTACAAAGTGAGTTGTACTTCGAGGAAATCGTCGGTGCTTCTGCCGCCATCCAAAAGGTCTTCAACAGTATCGAGATGGTCGCGCCCACCGATTCCACGGTCCTGCTGCTCGGAGAAACCGGCACCGGCAAGGAAATGATCGCCCGCGCTTTGCACAACCGCAGCCGCCGGAAGCAGAGCGTGATGGTAAAGGTAAATTGTGCCGCTCTTCCTGCCAGTCTGGTCGAAAGCGAGCTCTTCGGGCACGAACGGGGCGCTTTCACCGGTGCGGTTACCCAGAAAAAAGGCCGGTTTGAACTCGCCCACCGCGGAACCATTTTTCTCGACGAACTTGGCGAGTTGCCCCTCGACACGCAAACTAAGCTGTTGCGTGTCCTGCAGGAGCAGGAATTCGAAAGGCTGGGCGGATCTCAAACCCAGAAAGTGGACGTGCGCGTCATCGCCGCGACCAATCGCGACCTCGAACAGGAAGTCCGCCGCGGTGTTTTCCGCGCGGACCTGTATTATCGCCTGAATGTTTTTCCCATCGAGGTTCCACCGTTGCGTGACCGCAAGGACGACATCCCCTTACTGGCGTCCTACTTTGTACGAAAGTTTTCTGAACGTATGGGCAAACACGTCCAGGGCGTGCATAGCTCCGTACAGGACCAGCTGCATCAATATGACTGGCCCGGCAATGTGCGCGAGCTCGCGAACCTGTTGGAGCGGGCCGTGATTCTCTGCCAAGGCGACGCGCTGCAGCCGCAACATCTCGCCGTCCTTAGCCGCACGCGCCCCAGCGCGGCGGCGCCAGAATCCTTACCAACCCTCGACGAAGGGGAGCGCCGTCTGATTCAACGCGCGCTACAGCAAACCGGCGGTGTCCTGGCTGGACCGAACGGCGCGGCGGAACTCCTCGGGATTAACCGTTCAACGCTGTGGTCGCGCATGCGGAAGCTGGGCATCGAAGTACCCAAAGGACGCGCAACAGGCGCTCGCGCTTAGGGCAGTACCCAAACTTCAGCACGTTTGCGGAAATCTCAACACTGTTATCCGTAGGGCCCTCCCCTAAAGCATTCGAACAATTCTTGTAGTCAATTAGTTACCAGCATTTCCCCGCCATGGATGGGATGGCACCAGCCGTGCCTTAAGAATTGTCAAAAACTAAGTGAGGGAGATGCGATGAGCCTACCCAAGTACGACGTTTTGATGCCAACTTTATTTGTAGCTCTGATTTTTCCGGCCGCGGCGGGGGGCTGGTGGCGCTACTTCTCTGGACATGCGGACCAAATAGCGAATCCTGCGGTCCACATTCAGATCGCTCTACCGGGCGCGGTTGCGAAAGCGAGCGAACCAGGTAACACCCTTCTCGCTGCACATTCAAGCGCATACCGGGTCCCCGCAGGTGCGGGCGGTCGCCGAACAACCATGGTTGCCGAGAGACCGGTGAAGTCAGCTCCTGATGCCGCCGAATTCTATATGTCGCCTAATAAACCTCAAGCGTGTGGCATCACCCAAGCATCGAGCGGCTTCGACGGATTCTATCTGAGCGCCGAAGCAGGCGAGTAGTTTTCGCTTAATTCCACCGAACGTCGAATGTACCTCATGCGGCCTCCTTGGACCGCCCGGTGTGTGGCGCAATGAATGCATCCGCCGCCCGGTATGTCAGCGCGAGCGCGGTGAGGGTCGGGTTGCCGGAGGCGGTTTGGGGAAAAGCCGAAGCGCCGATCACCCATAGATTCGACACATTCCAGTGCTGGAGATTCGTGTTCACCACGCTGTTCTCGGGCGACGCGCCCATCACGGCCCCACCCTGGATATGAGTGGTTTGATATTGGACAACGTTATATTTGCTCTTCACCGGGTGAGTCTCGTCGAACTTGACTCCAATGGCCTTCGCAATCTTCATCTGGATTTCGGCGGCATAAACTCGCTGGCGGTATTCATGCTCGGTCCAGTCGAGAGTGAATCGCAGCAAAGGATCCCCCATCTTGTCGGTGTACTGCGGATCCAGGTCCATGAAATTGTGGCGATACGCCAGGTGCTCTCCGGTGAATCCAATGCCTGAGACTTTGTCCCTCCAGGCGAGCGATGCAGCCTTCCATTCCGAGCCCCATCTGGCTTTCACCGTCCCCGCGGGGTACGCCTCGAATGAGGTGATCGGCCGGTTTCCCGAACTGCCGAGGGAGATCGTTCCGCCGCGTACAATCCCTTCCGATCCATCGAGGGCGTGATCGCCGTCGAAATCGGCAATCATCATGCCCAGCGCGCCGCTCCCCATGAACGCGTTGAGGGGACGATCGAAGAAGAGTCGCGTCCCGCTTCCTCCTACTTGGTGGGTCAGGTTCTTGCCGAGCGTTCCCTTCGCCGTCAGCGGATCGTACGGGGCGCCGATTTTTGAGAGGGCCAGGAGCCTCACGTTGTTCAAAGTGAATGTCGCAAGCACCACCGCGTCGGCGGGTTGAAAGACCTCTTCCCCGTCGGCGTCCACATACTGCACGCCTGTGGCGTGGCCGTCTTTATGGACCACGCGTCTCACCCAGCAGCCGGTTCGCATGGTGAAGGTCTTGCGGCGGGCGAGCACCGGAAGGAGAGTATTCGTGGGCTGCGCTTTCGCTCCGATCATGCAGCCGAAGCGCTCGCAATAGCCGCAATAGGCGCAGCCGGGACGCACAATCCCGTCGGGATTGCGATAAGTCTCGCTGGCATTCGCCGCGGGATGCGGATAAGGATGATATCCGAGCTTCTCCGCCGCTTCTTTGAACTGCGATCCTGCGTAGGCTGTCTTAAGAGGGGGCAGCGGATATTCGCTTGTTCTAGGCCCCTCGAAAACGTTGCCACCCGCCAGTTTTTGCCCCCGAACGTTGCCGGCCTTGCCGCTGACGCCCAGCATTTGCTCTCCGCGCCAGTAGTGAGGTTCGAGATCGTTGTAGGTAATGCCCCAATCCTGAACCGCGAGATTTTCGGGCAAATGGGCCGCTCCGAACTTTTCTCTCAAGTGACTTGCCAATACAAATTGTGTTTCGAGGAAACGAAACGAATTGCCGTTCCAGTGTTCACCGGCGCCGCCCACGCCCGAGCCGGGGAGAAACGAGCCGTACTGCCGGACCGGAGCGGAGGGCTCCCGTAGTGAGTGCCGATGCGTGATGGTCTCGTCTGCTATGTTCTGCATCAGCCGAACGCGGATTGCGTAGTCGAGTTCGTCCATTCCCTGCACGTAGTCGGAAGTTTTGCGTGGCGCGCCGCGCTCCAGAATCAACACCGAGAGAGACGTGCGGCCAGTGATTTCCTTCGCCATCGCAAGACCGGTCCAGCCGCCGCCAACGATTGCAACGTTTACAGGCTTGAGGGTTTTCATTTTCGTGCCGTCCAGTATCCTATCACTCTGGATCACGAGCTTCGAATTGCGGTCAAATTGCCGTTCGCATCTATGGGAACGACCGCTCGCCCTTCGCCAACCTGCTGGCGCCACATCGCGTAATACAGGCCCCTTTTTTCGAGCAGTTCATTGTGGCGTCCCCACTCGGCGATACGGCCACGTTCTAGAACGTAGATGCAGTCAGCATGCAGAACCGTGGAAAGACGATGTGCGATCAGGATCGTAATCGCATCGCGGGTGGCGGCAACGTCGCGGATGGTTTGGCTGATCTCTTCCTCGGTGATCGAATCGAGCGACGACGTCGCTTCATCGAAGATTAACAGTTCCGGCCGGCGCAACAGGGCCCGGGCGATCGCGAGGCGTTGCTTCTCCCCACCTGATACCTTGACGCCTCCCTCGCCGATCACCGTATCGAGCCCGCGGTCGGCGCGCTTCAGCAAACCTTCGATAGACGCTTGATGCAGAACCTCCAAACATTGCTGATCGGTCGCGTCGGGCCGGACGAACTGAAGGTTCTCACGAATCGACCCCGAAAATAGCTGAGCGTCCTGGGTGACAAAGCCAATCCGTTCACGCAGATCTTCAATGGCGACTTTGTTTTCAGGCGTGCCGTTATAGAAGATGTGACCGGATTTTGGCGCGTAGAGACCCACCAATAGTTTCACGAGGGTGGTCTTCCCCGACCCCGAAGGACCGACAAAGGCGATCGTCTCACTACGGCGGACATGGAATGAAATCTCGCTCAAAGCAGGAACGGAAGCGGTCTGGTGTTGAAAAGAAACGTCGCGAAACTCAAGTGTTTCAAGCGCAGCCAACTCAACTGGATGCTCTGGCTTTGGTTGCACTGGCAGTTTCAGCAGCTCTTCAAAGTTCGCGAGCGAAGCTTCTGTTTCACGATACACATTGATCACATTGCCGAGTTCTTGCAGTGGTCCAAAGATAAAGAAGGAGTAAATGAAAAGCGAGAAAAACTGCCCGACGGTAATGCGTTGCGTAAAGATCAGGTAGAGCATCAGGAAAAGGATCGAAGTGCGCAGCAGGTTGACGCAAGTACCCTGGATGAAGCTTAAGCTGCGCAGGTAACGGACCTTCTTTAGCTCGAGTTTGAGGATTTTCGCCGTCGTAGAGTTCAAGCGGTCGATTTCCTGTTGCGCGAGTCCGAGGCTTTTTACCAGCTCGATATTGCGTAGGGACTCGGTAGTCGCCCCGGCGAGAGCCGTGGTTTCGCGCACGATCTGCTTCTGCACGGTTTTGATTTTACGGCTCAGGATCGAGCTCAACCCGCCAAGCAGCGGCACAGTGAGCAAGTAGGCCGGACCGATGGACCAGTGCACTTGTGCAGCGTAGACCAGGACGAATACCAGCCCGATCAGCGTTGTGAAGGCGAGGTTCACGGCCAGGGCGATGAGCTTCTCCACGTCGGTGCGGACCTTCTGCAATCTACCCAGCGTTTCGCCGCTGCGCTGATCTTCAAACAGCGTGTAGGGCAACTCGAGCGAGTGGCGGATGCCGTCGGAGTAGAGGCGCGCTCCTACCTGCTGAGTAATGACATTGACGTAATAGTCCTGAAAGTTCTTGGCGACTCGCGAGACAAAGGCCACGCCGACCGCAGCGGCCAGCAGGACGCTGACACCCCGCAAAAACTGGGCGCTCGAATACTCTCGATATCGAGTGGCGTAAGAATCGATGATGTGACGGAAAATCAGCGGATCGAGCAGAGAGAAGACTTGATTAATCGCGGCCAACACCAGCGCAGCCGCGACAAGCTTCCAGTAGTTCTTAAGATAACCGTAAAGAATGACCATAAATCCTACAGGCGTCACCTCATTGTCGCTTAGGTTAGCGATCGGGTCGCCCGTAGCAGTAGGGACCCTTCAAGATCCTGCTAGGCGAGGACTGCCTTTACCACCGTTGCTTTTTCCACTCCCGTCAGCTTCATGTCCAGGCCCTGGACTTTGTAGCTAAACCTTTCGTGGTCGATGCCAAACAGGTGCAGAAGCGTAGCTTGAAAGTCGCGTACGTGGACCGGGTCCTTGACGATGTTGTAAGAAAACTCGTCTGTTTCTCCATGTACCACGCCACCTTTGACGCCGCCTCCGGCCATCCAGAAGGTGAAACAACGGGGATGATGGTCGCGGCCGTAATCGGTCGGGGATAGCTTGCCCTGCGAATAGATCGTACGGCCGAATTCCCCGCCCCAGATCAGCAGCGTATCGTCCAACATGCCTCTCTGCTTGAGATCCTGCAAGAGAGCCCATCCGCTCTGATCTACGTCCTTGGTTTGATTCGGCAGGGATCTGGGGAGATTCGCATGAAAATCCCAACCGTTGTGATAGATCTGCACGAATCGCACGCCACGCTCCAGAAGGCGCCGGCTCATCAGGCAACAATTTGCGAAAGTTCCCTTCTGGCGCGCCTCCTCGCCGTACATTTCGAAAGTATGCTCCGGCTCCTTCGAGATATCGGTCAGTTCCGGCACGGAACTCTGCATGCGGTACGCCATCTCATACTGCGCGATCCGCGACATCGTTTCGGGGTCCGCGACTTGTTCGTATTGCTGCTGATTCAATTCACGCAGGCCATCGAGCATTTTGCGACGGATGTCCGAGGGCAGGCCCTCCGGATTGTTGATGTAGAGGACCGGGTCGCCTCCAGTACGCAGAGAGACGCCGCTATATTTCGACGATAAGAAGCCGGCGCTCCACATCCGCGCTGACATTGCCTGGGTGGGAGCCTTGGGGTCGCTGTGGCTCGCATTCATTACCACGAACGCCGGCAGATTCTGGCTTTCGCTACCCAGTCCGTAGGTCAGCCAGGAGCCAATACACGGCCTTCCTCCGATCATGAAACCGGTCTGGATGAAGGTAATCGCGGGCTCGTGATTGATGGCTTCGGTGTGGAGCGAACGCAAGATCGCAACCTCGTCCACCATTTTGGCCGTGTAAGGCAATAGTTCCGAAATCCAGGTTCCGTTTTGGCCGTACTGCGCGAACTTATAGATGGAGGGGGCAATCGGAAATCGGTCCTGACCCGCGGACATGGTGGTCAGGCGCTGGCCCTGGCGGACGGAACCGGGAAGATCCTTGTTGTACCAGTCCGTCATGACCGGCTTGTAATCGAAAAGGTCCATCTGGGGAGGACCGCCGAGCATATGCATGTAAATCGCGCGCTTGGCCTTCGGGGCAAAATGGGGCAGTCCAGGCAGGCCGCCGACCGCGGATGCGTCGCCGCGAAGTTCTTCTCCTAGCATGGTCGCTAGCGCAGCAACGCCCAGCCCTCGCGCGCCGCGAGCGAAGAAATGCCGCCGCGTCTCTCGGATCGCCGTCTCGCGGAGCAGGTGCATCTTATTGCCTTCGTATTCGCCCGACATTATTTGTTCAGTACCTCGTCGAGATTAAACAACTCATTCGCCAGCACGGTGAGCGCCGCGAATTTATCCACCGGAAGGGTCGTATCGGCCTTGGATTCCCCTACCGCCAGCAGCTTGCTTGCGTCGGCCTTATGCGATTGGTAGTAGTTCAGAAAATCCGCATAGGAACGCAGGACGACTTCCTTTTCCTTCGGCGCAAACCGCCGCGCAATCAAACCGAGGCTCATATAATCGACCTGGGCATCCAGGGTCTGGCTGGAATGCATTGCATGCTCCGCCAGATTTCGCGCGGCCTCGACAAACTGCGGATCGTTCAAGCCCACCAAAGCTTGTAGCGGCGTATCAGTGCGCTCCCGCCGGACAATGTACGTCTCCCGCGTCGGGGCATCGAACGTCTCTAGGGAAGCAGGAGGTGCACTGCGCTTCCAGAGCGTGTATACGCTCCGCCGGTACAGATTGTCACCTTTGTCCTGCACATAGTTCTTGGTGTTGCTCTCCTTCATCGAAGTGGCCTCCCAAACGCCGCTGGGTTGGTAGGGCTTGGCCGGGGGGCCGCCGACTCGCGAGACTAACAGACCGCTCGCGGACAGCGCCACATCCCGGACCATCTCGGCATCCATGCGGAAGCGTGGGCCGCGGGCGAGTAAACGGTTCTCGGGGTCCTTTTGATCCTTGGATTGGACCGACGATTGGCGATAGGTCGCCGACGTGACCATCAGTCGAATGAAATTCTTCACGTCCCAGCCAGACTCCCGAAACTCGACGGCCAGCCAATCGAGTAGTTCCGGATGGGACGGCGCTTCACCCTGCGAACCAAAGTCCTCCGTGGTCTTGACGATTCCCACACCGAAAATCTGCTGCCAGAATCGGTTGACGGCCACTCGCGCAGTGAGCGGATTCGAGGGTTCCACCATCCACTCGGCCAGTCCCAGGCGGTTGCGTGGCAAGGACGCGGGCATCGGCGGCAGCACGGAAGGCACGTTGGCGCTCACCGCGTCGCGCGGCTGATCGTACAGGCCGCGAAATAGCACGTTCGCTGTGGGCTTGGTTTCCGCCCGGTCCTCCATGATCAGCGCAGTTTCCGATCGATTCTCAATCGTCTTGAGTTCCGCATCCACGCTCGCTAACTCACGAAGAGCATCGCGATACGCGGAGTCTGAGTGATTCGAGAAATACAGCCGCAGAGCCTCTTTCTGAGCAGCCGACTGCTCGGAGACCTTTAGCTTGCGCGCATCTACAATCTGGGGCCAGGCTGCTACGAGCCGCGCTTCCTCGGCGGAAATCGCGCGACTCCTGACTTCAAACTCAGCGAGGGAGCCTTCAAAAAATCCTTGGTCGCCGTCATTTCCCATCAGCAGAGGCGCATCTGTTTTTGCAGTCCCCGGCAGCGTATTGGCGACATGCAGGTATTGAATTCCATAGGCACCGCGCTCGGTGGGAACCGAACTGCCGTTCACATGCAGCGATAAACCAGTTTCCTTCCCACCGCCATCGTAGGTGAATGTCACATGGGTCCAGACCCCTTCTTTGAGGGGCGCATTCTGCAAGGCCTGAGCCCGTATGGCTTTGCCTTCGTCGCCGAAGAGTTCCATGCCCGGGACTCCCTGATCGAGAAACATCATCCAGCCGCGCCGCGTAGTTGTTCCGTTCGCGGAAACACGCGTGATTTGGCTGGCAATCGTCGAATGGTTTCCATCGCCGGTCAGGCCCGGATGGTATTTGATCTTTGGAACGTAAACCCACGCGCTGACGGAAAAGGGCTCGCGACCCGTGAAGGAGTCCACGTTCGGCAGCTTCAGTGCGGATTTCCCGTCGAACCTCAGCGCTCGGCGTCCCTGCCAAGGATCCGCATCCACGGTGATGCCTGGTTCTAGCGCGACGTCCTGCGACGTGCCTTTCAGGCTCACCCGCGCCGTGCCATCCGCCGCCAACCGAAACACTTCAGGAGCAGCTTCGAGCGGAGTCGCGGGCAAAGCGGAGTTCGAATTGAGCCACTCATCAGAGGCCGCGTTCGGAGCTTGCCGAATAGCGGTAAGGCGCGCATCCAGATCTTTGCGCCGTTGATGCAAATCGCTCCAGCGCGGGCGGTCTTCAAGCGGCGGAACGATCACCATCGGCGGCTGATCCGGCCGATTGTAATCCATGACTCTCTGGTTGGTGTTGTTGAAGAAGGCCTCCAGAGCATAGTGGTCCTTCTGCGAAATTGGGTCGAACTTATGATCGTGGCAGGTGGCGCACGCGCCGGTGAGTGCAAGAAACACGGCAGCGGTGGTATCGGCCCGATCCTTGACGTACATCACAGCCATCTCTTCTTCGATGACGCCGTTCTCACTGGTTGTCGAGTGGTTGCGATTGAAACCGCTGGCGATCAACTGGTCGAGCGTGGGATTTGGCAAGAGATCCCCGGCGAGTTGTTCGATGACGAACTTGTCGTAGGGGAGGTTGCGGTTAAACGCCTGAATCACCCAGTCGCGATACGGCCACATCTCACGATAGTTGTCGTAGTGGAAACCGTTGGTGTCGGCATAACGGGCGGCATCCAGCCAATAATGCGCGCGATGTTCACCAAAATGCTCGGAAGCCAGCAGCCGATCAACCAGCTTCGAGTAGGCATTATCCGCTTTATCGTTGACGAAAGACTCGACCTCTTCGACGGTAGGGGGCAACCCGGTCAGATCCAAGGTCACGCGGCGGATCAACTCTCTCTTATTCGCCTCTGCCGATGGCTGTAAACCATTCGCTTCGAGTTGTGCCAGAATGAAGCGGTCGATCGGATTTCGGGCCCAGGCCTCATTCCTAACGGCGGGAGGCTCGGGGCGCGCCGGAGCAGTAAACGCCCAATGCTGCTTCCACTCGGCGCCCTCCTCGATCCACTGGCGCAGCAGCGCCTTTTGCTCGTCGGTTAGCTCTTTGTGAGCCACTAAAGGTGGCATGCGCCGCCGCGGATCCGGATCCGAAATTCTTTTGTAGAGCAGGCTTTCCTGAGCTTTTCCTGGAATGACCGGAATTCCGTTGGGGCGTTGAGAGAAGATCCCCTCTTTGGTGTCCAGCCGCAGGCCCGCCATTCGTGACGATTCGTCAGGTCCGTGGCAGCGTAGACAGTTGTCCGAAAGTATTGGGCGGATTTGCCGCTGAAAGTCCACCGGCGCCGCTTGAGCGAACGGAACGGTACCAAAGTACAGGATTCCCAGTGCGCAGGCGTAGTAAAAACGAGGCCTTTTCATGATCTCGACACCCCTGACGATGGGACCAGGGTTCCCATTCCGGGCCCCCCAGATTCCCCAATCATTGTACGCCAAGCCGCCTACATTTGATTCGTCACTTCCCGCGCTAGTTGTGTCTAAGCAGGTCGATGCGCCTTGAGGAAAGAATGAATTTGGCGCACGGCCAAGGGAATCCGCTCCTTGGGCTCTTTCCAGGGGAACATGCTTACTTCGGCGTTGGGCGCGAGCATCGCGCACTCCATCGCAACGGGGAGAGGATGAGCCGGGACATCGTCCGGCAGGACCAGGATCGGGTTTTGGCAACCTCGCACGAAATCCCGCGTCACCGTGAAGACGAAGTCGGCGTTGGTGACGAACATTTTGGTCACAAATTGGTCGGTCGTCGCCATCGTGATCTCGGGCCGCTTTGCGGTCAGCATCGGACCCCAGGTGTTCCAAAACGCGCCTGGGTATTTAGGGTCGCGCATCTCCGGACGCCACCCGACGGGCTGTGCCAGCACCGCCGCGACGACACGATTCGGTGCGCGCTTCAAGAGACTCCAGATGAAGGGGCCGCCAATACAGAAACCCATCACCATGAACTTGTCGATGCCCAGATGATCCATCAGACCGAGTTGGTCGTCGGCGTAGGATTCCCACGGCCGGTCGACCTCGACAGGACCGGTGGACTGGCCAGCGGGGGCGTTGCGCAGGTCCGCCGCGATGCAGCGATACTCTCCCTTGAACTCCTCCATCGCGTTAAAGGGCGAGTTTCCGGTGAAGAAGGATATGGTCGCGTTCAACCCCCCGCCGGGAAGCAGCATCAGCGGGAAACCTGCCCCGGCCTCCTCATAGTGGATGCGAACAGGACCTTTTTCGTAGAACTTGCCCGTTGCGGCTTTGCCCGCCTGCTGAGAAAACAGGCGAGGGACTGCGGCCGTTGCTGCTGCCGCGGCGCCCGCTGCCAGTATGGTGCGTCTAGTCGAACCCATAATCTGCGTCCTCCTTAGATCGTTGGCCGGTTTGTGCTCGAAAGGATTCTAGCACAGGGCCTCTTGGCCCGGAGGAGTCTGCTCTACTGCGAACACGCCACTCCAGCAGGCGCTCCGGTAGGCGCGCCCAACCGCACAGTTTCCGCAGCTAGTTTCTGAAACGCGAGATGCTGCACCCTGGGCGGCTGCGTCGGCGACATCGTAAAGAACACCCCTACTGTGCCGTTCGCACAGGTCATATTGAGCTGGCCCCGGCGCCAGTTCTCCGGCATCACCGGCCCCGCCGCTCGGCATTCACCAACTTCATTCTTCAGCTTTTGAATTTCGGTCTTCCTCTGTTCCCCCGGCGCGTCCAGCAACAGATTCATCGACCCGATCGACTTCGCCTCCGCGTCGTCCCACTGCTTCCACAAATTCAGGATGTGTTCCCGCATCTGCGTTTGTAGAGGAGTCGGCGGCAGTTCGCGCTTCTTTAAACCGCCCGTTTTAAGCATGGCGTCCCACGCCTGGCTAATCGCCTCCGCCGGACCCGAATAAGTCAGCGACGCCATCGCGAACATGCCCACCCCGTATTCAGGGAGCCACGCCATGTACGACCCGAAACCCGGCAAGCCGCCGCCATGCGCCACAATTTGCTCAAAGCGGCAGTCGCTGGCCACACGCAGGCCAAAACCGTACCCTGATTCCGAAGCCTGCAGCACGCCGTTCGGCCGCGACACCGTCAGATTCGAAGGAGTCCACAGATGCGCCATCTCCCGGACCGACGCCCGTTTCACCGGCCCCGTCTCGGCGTCGTCCCGCGGCGGCCATGCTGATAAATGAAACGCCACATACTTGCCCAAGTCCGTCGCCGTCGTGAGTAATCCGCCCATGGATCCGAAAACGCCGTGCGGCAACGGCGGCTCTTCGCTGTAGGTCCCGTCCGGCTTCAGCCGGTACCCCACGGCCCGGCTCGCCGCCGGAACTGCTGCGAACTCATAGGTGGTGCTGTCCATGCGCAGTTTCGAAAGAATTTCCCGCTGCATGTACCTCTCGTAAGGCATTCCCGCCACCTTCGTAATCACCCGGCCGAGCAGCCCGAAAGCGTAGTTGGAATACTCGTAGCGCGTGCCCGGTGGCGTGGAGAACGGAATTCCTTTACGCAGCCACTCATCCAGTGTTGCGTCGGTCACGCTCAACTGCTGGTCTCCCCACGGATTATCTTCCGGGAACCCGGCGCTATGACTCATCAACTGCCGCAGGCGCAACGGCGGCGTGTCCCGCGTTGGTAGTTCCATGCGCGCGAACTCCGGAATCCATTTCGACACCGGTTCCTCCAGCGACAGCTTCCCTTCATCGCGCAGCTTCAGAATCGCCAGCGCCGTGA
>Ga0163162_10004865_pt1 | contig 12963 bp, 14 predicted proteins | sample S55metaG_FD_115310 | JGI IMG/M metagenome (GOLD analysis project Ga0163162, IMG submission 115310) | Switchgrass rhizosphere microbial communities from Kellogg Biological Station, Michigan, USA - S5-5 metaG | ecosystem: Host-associated > Plants > Roots > Rhizosphere > Soil | place: USA...
AGGCGACGTGGCTGGCATCAAGCTCCACGGTGCGAGCGCCGATCCGCTTGGCGTAGAAACGCTCGAGGTCAGGGCTTAACGCGTGATCCTGCTTCGAAACTGCATACCAGGATGGGATCGACTTCCACGCCGCATGCTCGGGCACGGCGCCGAAATTGTCGCCTTTGATGGGTTTCTGAGTTGCAGCGGCAACCGCTGATTGATCAGCGGGAAGATCGGCAGCGAACACCTGATGAAACAGGCCCCGATCGATGGTTACGAAGCCAGCGGAATCGACATGCTGCGCGTGCGCCAGATCAGTTGGATATTTATCGAGAAAAGCAGCGACCGGCTCACCTGCGTCGGGAACGATCGCGGCAAGATAGACCAACGCCTTGACGTTGGACTCGCCGGCCGCGGCCTCGCTGATAACCGCACCGCCGTAGGAATGACCGACAAGCACGACCGGCTCCGTTTGTGCCTCGATCGCGCGCCTGGTGGTAGAAACATCACCGGCAAAGGACTCAAGCGGATTTTCCACGGCAGTCACTAGATAGCCGTCCCGCTGCAGGATGGAGATGACAGGCCCCCATCCGGCGGCATCGGCAAAGGCGCCGTGAACCAGCACGATGGCCGGCTTGGCTACAGCGGGTGCAGCGGAGCCAAGCGCTGCAGCAATCGCTAGCATGGCAGTTGTCTTGATGGTCATTGTCGTTCTCCTGAATTTAAGCGGCTCGCGCCGTGCGGAAGGTTTCGCGCAGATCTTCCGTGAGTGCTTGCGGTTGCTCCCAGGCGGCAAAGTGCGTGCCCTTGTCGTGGCGCTTGTAGAAGACGAGGTGCGGATAGGCCTTGCGCGTCCAGCTTTCCGGTGCCTGGTAGATCTCATCGCGGAATGCGCTGACGCCGGTCGGTAGCGGAATACCTTTGGGAGCGAAGAACGGGAGCTTGCTTTCCCAGTACAGTCGCGCGGAGGAAACTGCCGTGTTGGTCAGCCAGTACAGCGTGATGTTGTCGACGATATCATCCCGGGTCAGGCCTTCATTTGCACCGTCGAAGACCCGCGCGATGAGATTGTAGCTACGGATGTCGTGATCGATAATCCATGCCGCCAAGCCTACCGGGGAATCCGCCAGCGCGTAGAGCGTCTGAGGGCGCCCGGCCATCTCCTGCGCATAGCCGAGACCATGCGAATAGAAGTCCACAAGCTGATCCCAGGCATGCTTCTCCTCCGCGTTCAGACCGGCCGGTTCGGGTCCACCGGGCAGCAACGGCCCGAGCTCAGGCGGAACGGTCGCCGGCATGTTGGTGTGGATCGCAACCAGACCGGGCGGCTGCTGAAGCGCCATCTGTTCGGTTACGGCATTACCCCAGTCGCCTCCTTGCGCAACATAGCGCCGATAGCCGAGCCGCTGCATCAAGACTGCCCAGGCGCGCGCAATGCGTTGCGGATCCCAGCCGTTGACGGCGGGCTTGCCCGAAAAGCCGTAGCCTGGAAGTGAGGGAATCACGACATCGAATGCATCGGCGGCGGTTCCTCCATGCGCGGTGGGATCCGTGAGAGGGCCGATGATCTTCAGTTGTTCGATGATCGATCCGGGCCAGCCGTGAGTGATGATGATCGGCAGCGCATCGCGATGCTTCGACTTCACATGAATGAAGTGGATGTCCACACCATCGACATTCGTGACGAAGTTGGGATAGTTGTTGATCTGCGCTTCAGCGCGCCGCCAGTCATGATGGTTCGCCCAATAGTCGGCGAGCTTTTGGATCGTCGTGAGATTGACGCCCTGTGTGGGATCGTTCTCGCGCTCTGGCCATTTGGTCGCTCTGATCCGGCTCTTGAGATTGGCAAGCTCCGCGTCGGTCGCGCGGTAATGGAACGGCCGGATCGAGGCGTCTCCGCTTGCTTGAGGCAACGCGCCCGCATTGCCTGTCGGCGCGGCGTCGCCAGCCGTAGACATTGCCGCCATCGTCGCGATCGTCCCGGCGACGGTCGAAGCGAGGAAATTGCGGCGGCCAATCATGGGATCCTGTTCGGACATGTCCTTTCCTCCTGTTTGGGTGAGGACGCGGACGAGGCGGGGAAATCTCGTCCGCGTCCTCTGCTTGGCGCGGATTGGGGGCGATCCGCGCCGAGGGAGCCGGCTCGGTTAGGCTGCGACCGCAAGCGTGACGCTGGCGTCGATCCCGTTCTGGGTCATCTTTGAATAAGGGCAGGTCGCATGCGCGCGATCGATGAGCTGCTGGGCGACATTGTCCGAAACGCCCGGAATGCTGACGTTCAGGCGCGCGGTCAGAAAATAGCCTTCGGTCTCGCCCAAGTGCAGATTGACCTCGGCATCGACAGCCGTTTCCGGAGGGAGCTGCACACCGGCTTCCTTGGCGGCGAGACCGAGCGCACCTTCGAAACAGGCCGACCAGCCAGCGGCAAAGAGCTGCTCGGGATTGGTGCCAGGGCGGCGAGTGCCGGGCGGTGAAAGCTTGATGTCGAGCTGATCGTCCGAGCTCTTCGCTGCGCCTTCGCGGCCACCGACGGTGTGAACCTGGGCGGTGTAAAGTATTTTGGCAGTCATTTAACAATTCCTTGTATCAAAAGGGAAAATTCACGCAGCAACGCTGCTCGCATTCGATTGCGAGGCTTCGTCATGTCGAATGAACGCGAGGATATCCTGGTTGATGACATCCGAATGTGTCGCGGCCATCCCATGCGGATAACCGGGGTATGTTTTGAGCAGACCATTGCGCAGGAGCTTGACAGCAAGCGGCGCGCTGTCCGCATAGGGAACGACTTGATCGTCGTCACCGTGCATCACCAGCACCGGGACGGTGATTTGCTTTAGATCCTCGGTGAAATCAGTTTCGGAGAAGACCGCGATGCAATCGTAATGGGCCTTGATGCCGCCCATCATGCCTTGGCGCCACCAATTGTCGATCAAGCCCTGCGAAATCGGCGTTCCGGGCCGGTTGAAACCGTAGAATGGCCCTGTCGGCAACTCGATGAAGAACTGGGAGCGATTGCCGGCGAGTGCGGTGCGAAAGCCATTGAAAACCTCGATCGGCGTACCGTCCGGGTTACTGACGGACTTCACCATCACGGGCGTAACGGCGCCCATGAGGACCGCCTTGGCGACCCGGCCCGGCTCAGCGCGCGCGACATAGCGCGCAACCTCGCCGCCGCCCGTGGAATGGCCGACATGCACGGCATTCCGTAGGTCAAGATCCGCCGCCAGTTCGATCACGTCCCGGGCGTAGCTGTCCATGTCGTTACCATGGTCCGTTTGCGAAGAGCGTCCATGACCGCGCCGATCATGCGCGATCACCCTGAAACCCTTGTCGAGGAAGAACATCAGCTGGGGATCCCAGTCGTCGGCGCTCAATGGCCAGCCGTGATGGAAGACTATCGGCTGCGCGTCCCTCGGTCCCCAATCCTTATAGAAGATGGTCGTGCCGTCCTTGGTGGTGATCGTGCTCATAACCTATCCTTTGGATCTAAAATTCGCGGGTTTCGCTAGCTTAGGCGGCGCGCCGGTAGCGGGGCGCCACATTCTTGTTTGAAAGCTTACCGAACATCGCCCGCCGGGCGCTTTCATATGCATCCCAAAGTCCGGCGTCCTGCAGAGCTGGGATCGAAACCAACTCGCCCCGATCGAGGTCTGCAATCGCAGCATCGACGAGATCGCCGGCATTCATCACGATACTATCCGGCAAGTTTTCCAATGAACTCCCGCTGGCGTCCCAGAAGTCGGTTGCGGTCGCGCCGGGAAGCACCGCCTGGACCTTGACGCCGGTGCCCTCTAGCTCCTGTCGCAGGCTCTGGCTGAAGGCGATGACGAACGCCTTCGTGCCTCCGTAGACGCCGTTCAGCTGCTCGGGAGTGATGCCGACGATTGAGGCAATGTTGATGACGGTCCCGGCGCCACGCGCAACGAATTGTGGCACGGCGGCATAGCTGAGCCGGGTTAGCGCATCGACGTTGAGCGAAATCATCATGCTCATGGTGTCAATCTCGGACTGCAGCAGTGGTGCCACCGCGCCGAGGCCTGCATTGTTTACGAGGATACTGAGATCGGGGTCGCTTTTCAGCAGCAACTCTACGCGCGCCACATCCAGATGATCGGTGAGATCGGCGGGGTAGGTTTCGATCTTGCGGCCGCTCTTCGCTCGGATCTGTTCGGCAACCCGCTCCAGCTTATCTGCACTGCGCGCGATCAGGACAAGATCATATCCTCGCGCTGCAAGCCGATCGGCATAAACCGCCCCGATGCCGCTCGACGCGCCCGTGATGACAGCTGTTCCTTTTTCGCTATTCATTCTGCTGCTCCTTTCGGGTTGGCCCACATCTAGAAGCCGCGCCCGCTAGGCAGCAGTGGTCTAAAGCGATATGTAGCCTCTCAAATGCCGATACTTTCGGTTAGGGGCGAAGCCGGTCGCCACGCTCCTCCTTGCTTCTTTGAGTGCACGGGTTCAGGTCTTTAGGCTCAAACGCAGACGAATGGGGGCGCCCATGGATCGTCTTGACGCGATGCAGGTGTTATTAACCGTGGTCGATTCCGGTAGTCTTTCGGCCGGAAGCCGAAAGCTTAACGCGCCTCTGCCCAGCGTAAGTCGCAAAGTCGCCGAACTGGAGCGGCACCTCGGCGCGCGGCTTCTCATCCGTACCAGCCGCAATATCCAGCTTACCGATGCAGGGAAGGCGTATGTCGAAGCGGCTCGGCAGATCGTGACGCTGGTGAGCCACGCCGAGTCGCGTGCGGCCGGCGAATATGAGGTGCCGAAGGGCGAACTCAGGATTACGGTGCCCGACGAATTCGGTCGCAGCATCGTGCTGCCGCTGGCTTACGAATTTCTGTCCGAGCAGCCGGAAATTACGCTCGATGTCGTCATTGCCAACCGGTTCGTCGAACTTGTCGACGAGCATGTCGATGTCGGCATACGTATCGGTCATTTGAGCGACAGCTCACTATACGCTGTGAGGGTCGGTTCGGTACGGATACTGACGTGCGCAAGCCCGGCCTATCTCGAACATGAAGGCAGGCCCAGAACCCCTGCGGACTTGCTCGGACACCACAGCGTTCAGCTGGGCGATTTCGAACGCGGATGGATTTTTGGAAACTCGACTGCTCCCGAGGCTGTGCCGGCACGCCGGGTCCACGCAAATGATGCCACGGCCGCCTGCAATGCTGCGATTCGGGGACTTGGTATCACAAGGCTCCCGAGCTTCATCGTCGATGAGCATCTTAGATCGGGCGCCTTGATCGAGATTCTGGAAGACTATGCCGCCGATCCGATGCCCGTGCATCTCATCTATGCAAAGCAAGGTCCTTTACCTCTCAAGGTACGCGCCTTCCTTGATTGGATGGGGCCGCGTTTGCGCAATAAATTGGCGGAGACAATGATCGAAGGCCCATAGCTGCGGGCGTCCGAGAGACAGCTTCTCATTTTCAATAACTGCACCGGTGTTCGCTCAAAATGTAAATGCCACCGAAGGAGGACCGTTCATGACGTGTCACACCATTTCGGACGCTGAAAAGATGGCAAGGCGAACTAACCTGCCTCGGGGTAAGTCGCCATTGGGTGACGCATGACCGCTGTCTATCAGTTCAAGCCGCACGAGCGACCAGCGATACCGGGTTCGCCTTATAACCCTGAACACCCGCCTGCTCGGATGCTCGCTTACGGCGTGATCGGCGCCCTTTCCGGCCTGACAGCCGGGCTTGGAAATGCCCTAGTGACGGCAAATCTGTCCTACTTCCAGGGCACGCTTGGCCTTACTGCGAAGGAAGCCGCGTGGATCCCGGCCGCCTACGCGACCACTTACATCTGTTCCAATCTCCTGCTGGTAAAGTTCCGCCAGCAGTTCGGGCTTGAGCGGTTTCTGCCGCTGATCCTCATCGGCTATGTTCTCGCCACGTTGATGCACCTCATGGTGCACGGCTTCTGGTCAGTGATGCTGTTGCGCGCCGTCAGCGGTGTTGCGGCGGCAGGCTTGTCGACGCTCGGCATCATGCTGTGGTTTCAGGCCCTGCCTGCGGCCAAGCGTCTTGCCGCGATCATGATCGGTGTCAGCATCCCGCAGCTTGGCAATCCGCTCGCCCGAGTTCTTGCGCCGTCGCTGCTTGAATGGGGCGATTGGCGGATGGCATATATGTTCGAACTCGCGCTGGCGCTGCTTACCCTGGCCGCCGTGCTTGCGCTCCCCCTGCCGCCAAGCGAGCGCACCAAGGTGTTTGAGCGCAGCGATCTCATCACGATTGCCTTGATGGTTCCGGGTGTCGGGCTGCTCTGCTCAGCGCTAGCGCTTGGACGGACGCTCTGGTGGGTGGAGAATACCCAGATTGGATTAGCCCTGATCGGGGCCATCATTCTCATCGCAGCGACTGCGGTAATTGAACATCGTCGCTCAAACCCGCTGCTGATGACACGGTTTCTCGGGCAGAAAACAATTCTACGGATTGCTGCTGCGGCATTTTGCATACGGATCATCGTCGCCGAGCAAAGTTACGGATCGGTCGGGCTCCTGGCCGCACTCGGCTTTGGCACCGATCAATTCTGGACGCTTTATGTCGTAGTCACTCTTGCTTCAGCGGCTGGGCTAATCACGGCGCTTATAACCTTCCGGCCACAAACTCCGATTCGCGGACTCCAGGCGGCTTGCCTGATCATCGCGATCGCTGCGTTTCTGGATTCCCGGGCAACAAGCCTCACCGGACCGGAGAATCTTTACCTTAGCCAAGCAATGGTGGGCTTCGCGGCTCTGCTTTTCATTGGGCCAGCCATGACCATCGGGCTAACCAGAACGCTTCTGGCCGGTCCGCAATTCTTCATCAGCTGGCTGGTCGTGTTCCTCGCGAGCCAGAATTTGGGTAATTTGGTGGGATCCGCCTTGTTCGGAACCCTCCAGACGATCCGTGAGAAATTCCACTCGCACGCGCTCGTCGAAAATATACTGCTCAATAACCCCGCAGTGGCCAGCCGTCTCGCGGGAAGCACGCAACAGGTTGCCGCTGTCGTCGTTGATCCGGTGCTGCGCTCCGCCCAGGGAGCAGCACTACTCAGCCAACGCGTAACGCGCGAAGCCAATGTGCTCGCCTTCAACGATGTTTTCCTCATCATCTCCGTGCTCGCATTCCTGCTGTTCCTGTGGGGTGTTTCGATCGAACTGAAGATGCGTCGGCGCGGAGAGATTTCGCCAATCGTGCAATTCGCCCAGGCGGCCGCGAAACAACTAGCCGCAGCACAACAAGAAGGACTTCGGAAATGAACACCGTTGCCACCTTTGACACCCAAGAAACGGTTGAACAGGCGCCCGATCGTTGGACGCCCCCATCTCCGGGCGTGATCCGCACGACAGCGATCCTTGCTCTGGTGGGTGCCGCGATCCTCGCCATTTTTTATGCGTGGCAACTACCACCGTTCGGTGGACGCTATGAGCAGACCGATGACGCCTACGTTCGCGGCCAGACGACAGTGATCAGCCCTCAGGTATCAGGCTATGTGGCTGACGTGCCCGTAACGGACTTCCAGAACGTCCGCGCAGGAGACGTCCTCGTCCGTATCGAGGACAGCATCTACAGCGCCAGAGTTGCCCAAGCACGCGCAACCGTCCTCACCCAACTGGCAAACCTGCAGAATTCAGCTCAGGCGCAACGATCGAAGGAAGCGGGCACGCTTGAGCAGGACGCGGCAATTGCCAGCGCGGATGCGCAGTTGCAGCGCGTTCAGGCTGACTACCGCCGCGTCGAGGCTTTGCTAGCCAAAGGCTGGGTGACGGGGCGCGAGCATGACACGCAGGTCGCAGCGCTTCGTTCTGCCGAAGCGCAGTTGAACCAGGCGCGAGCGGCTCGTCAGATCGGCACGCAGGACGTCCGTTCGGTCATTGTGGGCCGGGCAGGTCTCGACGCCAATGTGGAGGCGGCAAAGGCGCAGGTCCGGCTCGCGGAGGTCGATCTCGGGCACACGGTGATCCGGGCGCCTTTGGCAGGCCAACTCAGCGAAGTGGGCGTGCGACGCGGCCAATATGTCACTGCCGGCACGCAGCTCATGTTTCTGGTGCCGCGTACGTTTTGGGTGACGGCGAATTATAAGGAAGCCCAAACGCGGAATATGCGCGTAGGCGATGAGGCGTCGTTCACCGTCGATGCGCTCGGCGGCGAGCGGCTGACGGGCCATGTCGAGAATCTGGCTCCGGCTGCCGGGTCAGAGTTCGCCGTACTGCGTCCAGACAACGCAACCGGGAATTTCGTCAAGGTCTCGCAGCGTATCGCGGTTCGCATCAAAATCGATCCCGACCAACCGATGGCGAGCCGCCTGCGTCCCGGCATGTCGGTTATAGCGAGGATCAGGACCGGTGAGGATTGATGAGCGCTTCGGTCGAGCCACTGTTCAGTCGATCACAATCCTCGTCGATATCCCGCAGTTTTTGACGCAATCGTGGTGTCATCCAATCAAGGAATGCGCGCACCTTTAAGGGTAGCAATCCCTGTCGAACGTAGACAAGGTGCGCCGGCATTGGCTCGGGACGAAAGTCACCGAAAACTTCGACCAAAGAGCCAGACCGAAGCTCCTCCGTGATCATGAAATTGGGCAAGCGACTGATGCCGAGCCCGCGAACGGCAGCGACACAAGCGGCAGTTACGTCATCCGTGTGGACGCGGATGGTCGGTCGGCCTTCGCGAAAGGTACTGCCGTCGGGAAAGAGCCAGGCGCGACTGAAGTTGCCAAATTGAACGCCATCATGGCGGACAAGATCTTCTGGTCTCTCAGGATGGCCTTTACGTTCAAGATATTCCGGGCTCGCGCAGGTCACGACCCGGATCGTGCCGATCTTGACTGCGAAGAGGGAACTGTCGCTAAGGTGTCCAACTCGAACCCCCACATCCGCTCGTTCCTCGGTGAGATCCACAAAGCGAGTGGTGGTGAGAATATCGAGCGTAACTTCAGGATGCTCGTTTAGAAACTCATATGCGAATGGAAGAACCACTAGGCGCCCGAAATCTGTCGTCATCGTGATGGTCAGCACGCCCCTGGGGCGCTGATATTCGCCGGATGCTCGTAATTCGGCTTCTTGCAAATCCCCAATGAGGCGACGAGCCGCCTCCACATAATCGCGTCCGGCATCGGTGAGCTGAATATTGCGGCTGGTGCGAATGAGCAGGCGGGTTCCGAGGTGACGCTCAAGCTCGGCAACCTTCCGGCTAACGCTGGGGAGCGGCGCGTTGAGTTTGCGACTCCCAGCCGACAAGCTGCCCGCGTCCACCACTGCCAACAGGACTTCCATTGCATCGAAACGATCCATGGATGATCCTCCGCCGCTGAAGATGATGTTCCTTTTGCCTCCGAAATGTTGCCTTGCAAAGCATGCGATTTCGGGGACGACCGGTCAGGCACATGGCCGTACAATATTTGTCGTGGGTCGATACAAGCCGGCCGATCGGGAACTTTCTCAGGAGAGCGTTCCGGAAAGACAGCCCAGAGACAACTATGCGATGGCGGCTTGTCGCGCTGTCAAAAAGGGCGACACAATGGATATCGCGCGATCAACGTAGAGCGCTTTCTCTCCGACCGGTTCCGCATAATGGAGCGCTTTCGCAGCATCCTGCACCGAAGCGCCGCGTGCGATGATCCAGGTCGCGAGATATTGGGAAGCCAGGCACCCGCCTGCCGTCGCCACATTGCCATGGGCAATGAACGGCGCGTCTATCACCTCGACCCCGGCCTCCTGAACCCATGGCTTCGTCGTCAGGTCCGTGCATGCGGGCAAATCGCCCAGAAGACCCAATTTAGCAAGCAGGAGCGTGCCGGAACATTGGGCGCCGATAAGCTGGCGCGAAGGATTAAGCTCGATTTTCGATAGCATCACCGGGTCGGCAGCGATGTCACGAGTCTTGATGCCGCTTCCGATTACGACGGCGTCGGCCTCTGCAGCGAATTCCAGCGGTCGCTGCCGACGGACGGACACGCCGTTCATCGATGTCACGGCTTCCGTCGGCGACGTGATGAGTGCCGCCCAGCCTTTCGGCTTCATGCGATTGAGGATCGATGCGGCAACGAACGAGTCCAACTCATTGAAACCGTCAAACGTCAAAACCGCGATCTGCACCAGTGCCTCCGATATATGTTCGCATAAGGACAACGCAGCCCGATTGGCGGTTATTCGCCGACGCTGATCCACATTTATAGCTGCTCAGGCAGCAGCGGCGAGACGGAATTTGGCTAGGTCCTGAAGAACATTATTTTCCTCGGTTTTCTCGGCCAGGCGAAATTTGGTGATGTCGCCGATGCTGACGAGGCCCACGACGACGTTGCCCTCAATCACTGGCAAATGCCGGACCCGCTGCTCCGTCATGACCTTCATCGTTTCGATGATGCTGTCGGAGGGGGAGGCCGTTGGCACGTCAAGGGCCATCACATTATCCACAGCCATGTTCAGTAAAGCGGCGCCAAAGGCATTTACCCCCATTATTACGTCCCGTTCCGACAGGACGCCGATGAGGCGGCCGCTTTCCGAACGTACGACGAGGGCGCCAACCCGCTCGTCGCTCATCCGCAATAGGGCTTCGGCAATCGAGTCACTCGCTGACACGGTGACAAGCTTCTGACTCTTGTCCTTGAGGACATCCGAAATGCGCATAGTTCTTCTCCTCCTAAGCCCGCAATGCGGGCCGGTTGCTGATGAAGAAGATCTATCCCCGCTGGACCAACAGCAAAATCAGCATAAGATAGGCCGTTACGTTCGAGGAATTCGATATGATATCGGAACCCGGCACACCCACGCTGGATCAGCTGAAGGTGCTCCTTACCGTGGTGGAAGCGGGCAGCTTTGCGGGCGCCGCTCGAAAGCTAAACCGCGCAACTTCGGTGATCAGCTATTCAATCGCAAATCTTGAAGCACAGCTGGGCCTTATACTGTTCGACCGCGAGACAACGCGCCGGCCGCAATTGACTGAAGCGGGACGGATGGTGCTTGCCGAAGCGAGACTGGTCACAAATGGCATCGATAACCTGCGGGCAAAATCCAAGGGCATGCTGCAGGGGCTCGAATCGGAACTTCACATCGTCCTCGACACACTTTTGCCCGAGCATCGGGTCGTAGATGCGCTGACAAGCTTCCGCGAGCATTTCCCGACGGTGACCCTGCGCCTCTATGTCGAGTCGCTGGGTGGCGTGATCAAGCTGATCCTCGACCGTGTTGCGACAATCGGCGTCGCCGGGCCGCTAGTCCAGGCCGACGGCATTGAAAGGATAGACATAGGCAGCGTCCAGTTGGTGCCTGTCGCCGCCCCCCACCATCCTCTGGCGATGGCAAAGCACGATGTGCCGGGCGCCGGGCGCGAGCATGTTCAATTGGTCCTCACCGATCGTTCGACCCTGACGGGGGGACAGGACATCGCCGTAGTCGGAACCAGCACTTGGCGACTTGCGGACCTCAGTTCCAAGCACATGCTCCTCAAGGCCGGCATCGGTTGGGGCAACATGCCAGTCCCGATGATCGAGGACGATCTGGCGACTGGCAAACTGGTGAAGCTCGACATGCCAGACAATATCAGCGCCAACTATAGAATGGACGCCATCTATCGGACAGACACGCTCCCAGGCCCCGCTGGGTCGTGGTTGATCGAGCGTCTCCGCAATCAAGCCAATAACCTGTCGTCAGCCGCCTAGTTGGCCACCGGTAGCGGCTCATAATCGCTGACCGACGGCACCTGCAAACGACAGCAGATCATAACAGCCTTTTCTAAAAAATCGAACTTAACGGTCGACGCTATTCGGCTGTTTCGATTCATCGGCCAGTGGCAAATCTTCCTGTGCCGGGGAGGCTCTGCCGACCGTCGCGACAGAAAGGAAGCACCATGTCACAGTCCGCATCGCGCAACTCAGGCTGGATAGGCCAGTTCAATAGTGCCCGAATTTTCGTGGTCACCTTCAACATTATGCTCGTCGCCCTCGCCGCCACGACCGTGTATGTTCGGATTGAACGCGTGCTTGAAGACGCGCTGCCGTCGGCCTTGGTTACCATTCTCCTCGGCCTCGTCATTTTTTCGTTCGTTCATCGTGAAGATGGGAGGCACCCATGAAGTGGCTCCCGATTTTACTAACCCTATGCGGGTTCAATATGGGCCAATCATTTCAAATCGCTGCGATGATCGAATCGATTTGGATCACGGGTTCATTTTTTGCCGGGCGAAATCTGCATTAATTTTATATGGCAATTGCGTTTGCCGCGACACCGAATAGGCCCGGTCAAGCTGCGGATCCGGTTCAAGAATATGTCCAGATCTGTCCGCAATGGCTTTGCGGCATAGGAGGAATCGAAATGCATCCGCTACGCAAATTGCGAGAATCCGGTAGCGCTACCCCAGCTCAAGTGGCAGCGTTGCTCGCTGAAAACGTCGTTTTCAACAGCCCGATTCTTGCGAGGTCAATCCAGGGCCGTAAAGCCATCGCGGCAATCTTTGCCCAATCGAGTTCCACGCGCGGTTCCGGCGCCTATACAGCTGAACACAAGCTCGATGCGCGCACAACCTTCATGCGCTGGGAAGGAACCATGGACGGCCACAAGATCGAAAGCCTCGAGGTGATTGTGGACAATGACGAAGGTTTGATTGTGGAGCGCACGATTGCCCTGCGCCCTTATCCAGCGGTGAAGCTGTTCCGTGACGCCCTGTATGCCTCGCTCAAGGACAAGCTGCCACCCGATGTTTGGGACTACCCGGCGTCCTGACGTCGCAGTGAGGCTGATTATGACCGGTACAAATCGGCGAATTCTGCACCCGCCGACATAACGGATGTTCGGCTGCACCGATCTGAAGTCTGTAACTTGCCATTCCTTCATCCGACAATGCGTCGGGTAGGGAGGCTGGGCTTGGGGACATTGCGGGCCGTCTTCTCCCGGCGCTCCGGACGCCGATAGCGGCCATCGGGCCGCACCGGGTTGCGCATTAAAGTTAATCACGCACTGAGGTGCCGATGTTCGATCATGCAGAA
>Ga0163162_10004869_pt1 | contig 12960 bp, 12 predicted proteins | sample S55metaG_FD_115310 | JGI IMG/M metagenome (GOLD analysis project Ga0163162, IMG submission 115310) | Switchgrass rhizosphere microbial communities from Kellogg Biological Station, Michigan, USA - S5-5 metaG | ecosystem: Host-associated > Plants > Roots > Rhizosphere > Soil | place: USA...
AAAATGAAAATTGATGCCGCAAACCTTGAGTTGTTAACTAAGCTGATAAACACCTTTGTGGTTGACGTGCTTGGCTTACAAAACGAGCAGGCCGCTAATGACGATCTCCCTAAAGTGCTAAACTTTATTGTTGATCTGCGCAGCGGCGCAAAAGCCAATAAGGATTACGCCACTTCAGATAAGATCCGAGACGGGTTATCGCAAATAGGGTTCCAGTTAAAAGACAGTAAGGAAGGCACTACCTGGAGCAAAGCCTAATGTATCAAATCATATTTTAAAGCGAGTTGTAGTAGCTGAATAATTTAGCTAATGCAGCATCGCTTTTAAAATTTACAGAGTTTTTCTTGATATAATCCTGCACCTGGGCAGCTTTATCGTTCATTGCAGCAAGTATCGTTTTTTGGTTAGGCTTGATCTTAGCCATCTGGTTATTGCTAAACAAGTAGTAGACATTGGCCGAAAGGAATGACTTTGTAGTAATTTGGGAGCTGAAATCTTTTGACTCAACAACCCTTTTCTTGTAGCATCTTAACAGTTTGATCTTCCCTTCGCCCACAACCAGGTAAAATGTTTTTACAGTTTGATCATCGGCAGCAGGGAAGCCGCTGCTGAAACTGGGATCCGTGATATCACTCTCTTCAATTGTAGCATCCTTTAGTGAAAAGCTTTTAACGGGATCAACAAATGACAAAATTGACGAGTCCTTGGGGTTTTTAAACAACAATTCATCACCGTACAAATTATAGTTTAAAATGGCAGTAGCTGTTTTCCCGCTTGCAAAGCTAACGGTTCCGGTTACCCAATTATCGCTTAGTAAGGGGCTGCCTTGTATTTCGGCATAGGTTTTTAAGTAATATGGCCTGCCCGAGTAGTCAGAAAGATATTGGGCTTTAGCCTGTAAGCAGAGCAACACAAGCACAGATACACAGTACAGCTTATACTTTTTCATGAAGGCAATTTATATTGGTTTAAACAAAAACTGATAACATTGGTTATGAAGTTAAGTGTTTTTTTATTGAACTTCATTATTAAGTAAATTTAATTATTTACCTGTATTTTATATGATCAAACCCGCTCTTTGCAATTATTCTCCCATATCTTCGTTTCAGCATAAAACAAAAATGGTGCAAATGTTAAATGATACTATACCGTTTCACGCATTTTGACTATTGCATTTTCGACTTAAAATTTATTACTAAATTGCTCCCTAAAACCCGAATATAAATATGAAGAAAATAATATTAGCTGCTACATTTATTGGTTATAGTGCTTTTGCCATAGCGCAGGACGCTGTTAATGTAAACAAGGTAGTTAGTGTTGAACAAGCTTTTGATAAGTTAGTTGAACGTAAAGGAATAAAGGATGGCTTTCTTGCAGTTGCCGATCCCGAAGGCATCATATTTAAGCCCGATGCAGTAAAGATTGTTGATTTTTATAGTAAGATCGATAAGCAAGCCGGCAAACTTAGCTGGGAGCCTAAATTTGCCCGGATCTCGGCCAATGGCGACCTGGCATTCACCGCCGGCCCTTATGTATATCAAAACGGTAAAACTGATGACGACAAGGTATATGGCGACTACGTATCTGTTTGGCGTACTAATTCTGACGGTAAGCTAAAGTTACTTATCGACCTCGGCATCCAGCACCCTGAAGCCGAAGAAGAAGCCGTTACTGATTTTAAAGAACCTGATCCGGCACAACGTTCAGGTCCAAGTAAGGACCCATTTGGTGCCAAAAATGTTATCATCGGTACCGATAAAACTTTTAACCATGGTTTAACCCTATCGGCAATGGCCAGCTACAAGGAGTTTTTAAGCCCCGAGGGCCGCTATTATTTTCCTGGCTTTCCGCCAATGACCGGAACCGACGTGGTGATGAAGTTTATTAACAATGAGGCCATCAGCATCACCGCCGAAACTACTGATGGCGGCAGGTCTGCAAGTAATGACCTGGCTTATACTTACGGCCACGCCCGTATCACCAAAGGTAATGTTGTGGGCAACTACAATTACGTGCGGGTATGGGAAATTGACAAAGCTAAAAGATGGAATATCCTGCTTGAGATCTTCTCTCCCATTGAGAATGAATAGTATTATTTCATGATGCATAAGTCTGTAGTCTAAAGCCATATGTTCTAAGTATTGAAAAAAGAAAAATCAAACTTGTGACTTTAGACTACAGATTATTGACTTAACAATAATTGGCTGGCGATCCGGGATTAATTCGTAAATTGAATTTTCGCAATCTCTATAACGATGCGTTACTATACCATCCAGCCACCGCCCGAGTTGAAACCCTATGTAAGATTTTACTGGGTGCTTGAACATGAACTGGGTGCAGATCAGTCATCATATATTTATCGCTCCGTTGCTGATGGTTGTACCGAAATGGTATTTCATTATCGCTCTGCATTTGATGAACTGACAGACAAAATTGGACAAAATGCAGGCCCCTCCGGCATCCAGTTCCAAACCACACAATACCGCAGGTTTATTACAACAGAAAGCTTCGGGATTTTCGGTGCCTATATCTACCCTTTCGCTGTACCCTGTTTCTTTAATATCCCAAGCAGCCAAACCAGTAACCTCGCGTTTGATTTCGATACTTTTTTAAACCGCCCCGGCCGCGAATTGGAAGAGCGCATTATTCTGGCTTCAGATAATTATAAGCGCGCAGAGATCCTGTCTGCATTTTTAACGGCCCGCCTGCGTCAAAATGGCTTAAAAGACGAGAGAATGGCGATAGCTATCAGGGACGTGATCCATAATAAACAATACAGAACAGTTGGCCAGTTAGCCGATGCTTATAACCTATCGGCAAGGCAATTTGACCGTAAGTTTAAGGAAGACGCAGGTTTTAGCCCCAAAACCTATATGCGGTTGGTACGCCTGCAGGATGCGCTGCGGCAATACAGTACCAATAAAACACTAACCCAGATAGCGCTGGAATGCGGGTATTACGATCAGTCGCACTTTATTCATGATGTAAAAGAATTTACAGGATATCATCCGGGGTATTATTTCTCGGGCAAGGCCGAGGGAACGGAATACCGGGATTCATAATGTCCGGTTTTTACAATTTTGAGGGTTGTGGGAGCGCTAATTTTGAATAAAACTTTAACAAGCTATGTCAACAATAAACATTCCCGAAAACTACCAGGCTATAATGCCTTACCTCGTTGTTAAAAACGGCGCTAAATTTATCGACTTTACCCAAAAGGTTTTTAACGCGACCGAACAGTTCAAAACCATGCGCGATGAAAGCACCATTATGCATGCCGAAATTAATATAAACGGCAGTACCATTATGTTTGCCGATTGTACCGACACCTATCAACAGCAAAATGCTGGCATGTTTGTGTACGTGGAAAACTGTGATGAAACTTATCAAAAAGCATTGGATAACGGAGCAGAAAATATTATACCACCGGCCAATCAATCATATGGGCGCAGCGCAGGCGTAAAAGACCCGTTTGGAAACACCTGGTGGATCACCAATCCTTTATAAAAAGGATCTTCATAAATCATTACCTGCTCAATGCTGGCATTTAATCAGCCGTAAATGTAAGGTTCAATGAAATAGCTATCTCGTCGGTAATAACCTTGTTTTTTAAGGCCGAAACGAAATCCCATGCCTCCCGTTTTGGCTGCATATCGATATTCCACTTAACGCGGTCAATTGTGGTATTAGCCGTAGCGCTGATGATCTCTTTCTTTTTAACGATGGCTGCTGAAAATTCAATGGGGTTCGCGATCCCTTTTATGGTAAGCACACCGGTCACTTTAAAGTTAGGAGATTGGCCAATGCGTGTAATTTCCTTAACAGTCATGGTTGCTTCCGGATAGCGTTCTGTTGCAAAAAAGCCTTCTTTTTTTAACTCTTCATCTACTTTTTTATTCCCGGCAGCATCGGCATGATCGGTACTGTACATGGCATTCATATTCAGGATAAAGGCACCGGTTTTAGGTTGGCCAGCAGCCGTGTAATCCAGGCTGCCTGACTTAAAAAGCAGATAGCCGTGATGGCCGCCCATCGTTTTGCGGGTATCCCATAAAACTTTACTTTTTTTAATATCTAAGTGGTAGGTTTGCTGAGCATCGGCAGAGGAGCAGCTCATAGCCAGCAACAGGATAATCGTGTATATTTTCAACATTGTGTAATTGATTTATGGAGCAAACCTACTCAGCTACAGTTCGTTTGCTGTAATGGTTATTGTAAATAAAATTGTAAACTTTGTAAATAAAATCCTCATGAATATGGCCCGCTTCAAATCATCCATGAATAAGAACACCAAACGCTTGCTGGGGCTTGGTTCCCTGCTGCTCTTGACCATTTTATGTGTGGCTTTCAGCTTTACCGGAACCGATGATTTTGAGACGGCCCGGCAGGAAATCCTGCTCCGGAAAATTGGACATGAGGTACTGTTATATTCGGGCGATAGCACATCGCGGGTGTTGCCGGTAAAAAAGGTTGCAGAAAATGAATACCAGCTGCGGTTTGAGAATGAATTTTCTTTTCAGCCCGATTCGCTTGAAAAAGCAATCGGCAGTTCGCTGGCAAAGGAGAACCTCGCTAACGATTATATTGTGAACGTTTTAAATTGTGAGGGAAAAGATGTTGTATTCGGCTATGCCATATTCAAAAACAAAAAAAACAACATCATGCCCTGCTCGGGGCGGAAACAGCCTAAAAATTGCTACGTTATCAACCTCAAATTCAAAAGCCAGGGATGGAGTATACCAAAAAAAGGCTATTTAATTGGCGGGATACCCTTATTAGCATTTATCGGGCTCATAATTTCAAAATCGGGTAAAGGAAGGAAAAAATCAATTGAAAGCGATCCTACTCCGGGCAATGATCTTAAAATAGGTGACATTCTATTTAACCCGGATAGTCGGCAGCTGCAAAGTGCCGGAATGATTACCGAGCTTACCTTAAAGGAAAATAAACTGCTGCTCATTTTTGCCTCGTCGCCAAATGTGATCATTGAAAGGAGCAGGCTTCAAAAAGAGATCTGGGAAGATGAAGGCGTAATTGTTGGCCGGAGCCTTGATGTGTTTATATCAAAACTACGCAAAAAGCTGGAGCATGATCCCGCTGTAAAACTGGTTAATATACACGGCAAGGGATATAAGCTGGAAATTAACGCATAACTACTTTGTAGTTCCAACTATATAACCCAACCATCCCAGGTACAATAACCCGGCTTTTTGCAAGTAGTATTTGCAATCGGTAACGAATGGCTTCAAACCAATCCGTCAAAAAAGATACAGGATTTATGGTATGCAGGTAAATTTTTAAGGAGGCTTCAACTGCCCCGCCTTTAATTTGCTACTTTTAGGGGCGCAATGAGCGTTTGTTCGGGATAGGCATCTAACCCGATTTATTAAAAACAGCCCTGCATCTTCAGCGTTTTATTAATCACCATAATTGAAAAACAAAATGAGTAAAATTACAGTAAAAGACGGAACCGAAATTTATTACAAGGACTGGGGAACCGGGCAACCATTGGTTTTTCATCACGGCTGGCCTTTATCTGCCGATGACTGGGATGCCCAGATGTTCTTTTTCCTTGAACAAGGCTACAGGGTAATAGCACATGACCGCCGCGGACATGGCCGCTCAAGCCAAACCGATACCGGCAACGAAATGGATACCTATGCAGCTGATGTTGCTGAACTTGTTGAAGCGCTTGACCTGAAGGATGCTGTCCACATTGGCCACTCTACCGGTGGTGGCGAGGTTATTCACTACGCTGCTAAATATGGAAAAGGCCGTATTGCCAAAGCTGTGCTGATCAGCGCGGTTCCTCCCGTTATGGTTCAAAGCGAAAGTAACCCTGATGGTGTTCCGATTGCTGTATTTGATGGGATCCGCGAAAGCACTGCAACTCAAAGAAACCAATTTTACCAGGACATTACCCTGCCGTTTTACGGCTATAACCGCGAAGGCGCTAAAGTATCACAAGGCATCAGGGACAACTGGTGGCGTCAGGGCATGATGGGCGGTATAAAAGCACATTACGACTGTGTTAAAGCTTTTTCGGAAACTGATTTTACAGAAGACCTTAAAAGCGTGGATATTCCCGTACTTATTTTGCATGGTGAAGACGACCAGATCGTTCCGTTTGCAAACTCGGCACTAAAGTCAATCAAGCACTTGAAAAACGGCAAGTTGATCTCCTATCCGGGTTTCCCGCATGGTATGCCTACTACAGAGGCAGCCACCATCAACAAAGATCTTTTAGCTTTTATTAAAGAATAGTTTTTTATCAATTACTGTATTGCACAAATGGCTGTCCCGAAAGGGACGGCCATTTTGTTTATGTCTATATACTAATGATCTATCCGAATCTCATTTTGCACGTACATCTGAAAATTTGCTATTGAAATGTTTCTTATTTTTGAGTAATGCATCCGGAATTTGAAACATACCTGCGATCAGGAGGCGATATGCCCGAAGAAGCCATCCGCAGGATCAGTGACCTGGCGGTGCCACGGAAGTTGCGTCGTAACGAGCTCGTTTTTAGTGCAGGCGAAATTTGCCGGCACAAGGTTTTTGTTATGAGCGGGCTGCTGCATACCTTCAATATTTCTGCCGGAGGTAATCAGCATATCCTGCAATTTTCGCCGGAAAACAGCTGGACACTTGATGTTGAAAGTTATGACCGCCAGATACCTTCGCAAGTGAGTATAGGAGCAGTAGAACCAAGCATGATACTTAGCTGGCAAAAAAAAGATTTTGATATGTTGTTGGCCGAAGTACCCCAGCTTAAAAAATTTGCCGAAGACCTTATTGCCCGCAACACCCATTACAGCCGGAAACGGATCCTGCTTTCCTTAAGCGCTACGCCGGAAGAAAAGTACGAGGATTTTGTACAAACTTTTCCAAACTACCTGCCCCGGTTACCCCTTCGTATGATTGCCGCATATCTGGGTATCTCCATAAAAACCCTTACCCGGATCCGTCACGCACAGCTTCAGCGCTAATTGAAATTATGGTCAGCTGACCATTTTTAGCGACTTTTTATTGATGAATTTTGCATTAACAAAATCATTAATCTATGCGTGTATTTGTAACCGGAGCCTCCGGGTTTGTAGGCTCAGCAATAGTAAAAGAACTTTTAGGGACAGGTCACCAAGTACTGGGCCTTGTCCGTTCAGACAAAGGCGCTGAACAACTGGCATCAATCGGTGCCGAAGTTTATCGCGGCGATGTCAACGACCTTGAATTTATTCAGCAGGGCGCTTCCGCTTGCGATGCCGTGATCCATACAGCCTTTAATCATGATTTTTCGCAATTCAAAGCTAACTGCGAGGCCGACCGAAAGGTGATCAAAGCCCTGGGCGACGCACTGGTTGGAACAGATAAACCTTTGGTTATTACTTCAGGTGTTGGTCTTTTAAATTATGGCCGTTTGGCTACCGAAGATGATGTACCGCCTGCAGCATCTGATGTTATTCCAAGGGTAGCTTCAGAAGAGGCAGCGGCAACTGTCGCTGCAAAAGGAGTAAAGATTTATACAGTACGCCTGCCGCCAAGCGTACATGGCGAGGGCGATCACGGTTTTGTACCGATGATCATTAATATGGCCCGGGAAAAAGGAGAATCGGTCTATATAGCCGGGGGAGATAACCATTGGCCTGCCGTTCACCGTTCAGATGCCGCAGTTCTATATCGCCTGATCATCGAAAAGCAGCCGGAACTCCGTGTATTTCATGCCGTAGCTGAAGAAGGCATCGCTTTCCGGGAAATTGCGGAAGCAATTGGCGAGGGCCTGCATTTGCCCGTGCTTAGCAAAACCGGCGATGAGGCGGCGGCACATTTTGGCTGGTTTCTGCACTTTGCCTCAATGAACTGCCCGTCATCAAGCGAAAAAACACGGGCGGCCTTAAATTGGCAGCCTACAGCAACAGGGTTAATTGCCGATATTGGCGCTGCGGGTTATTGCTGAAATAGTTTTTGACCAACTGGTTAACTTGAACTTGCTGAATTGGAAAATTTGGCGGGCTGTGATAGCGACAGAAGACTTACGAAGTTTTAAAAACTTCGTAAGTCTGGATTTTGCTGAAGATGAAACGACATTAAACTAAAGCGGGGGGGGCATGCTGAGGCTCTCGAAGCATGGCGGGGTGGCCTCTGCGCGCGACCCTTCGACAGGCTCAGGGTGACAGCCCCCTTTGCTTAATGTCATTTCTCTTTCACAGTCCATGGGATTTAAATACTACCCATGACATAATTAAAAAAGCTGTCATCCTGAGGTACGAAGGATCTTCTTCAACAAGCATGGCCGCTATACAAAGCGAAGAAGATGCTTCGTACCTCAGCATGACAAAGGGCAAATGTCATTTTTACCTCTTCAGAGTCCAACGGATTTTACCTACTCAGCATGACATAGGGGCAAATGTCATTTTCACCTTCAGAGTCCACCGGATTTAAATACTCAGAATGACAGGGTAGATAGGCATTGGTTTAGAACCGCTAACTAACTAAACCACGTATAACATCATAATAAGCATTGCTTACAGGCAACTCAATACCCGCCAATTGCACTTTACGATTTTGTATAGACCTTATTTTGTTCACCGGCACAATATAACTTCGATGAATACGCTGAAACTTAGCAGAGGGCAATTTTTTCAATACATCTTTTAGGGGCATTAAGGTAAGCACCGGCTTGTCGTTGGTTAAATGGATCCGGATATAATTTTCCATACTTTCAATATACCTGATGGCGCTCAGGGCGATCTTTATAACCCGGTATTCCGATTGCACATACAGGCTTTCATCTATATCATTTGGTTTGCCTTTCGCCTCGTTTTTGTATTGATGAATCATGAGCGCTTTTTCTACTGCGCGCGTAAAGCGTTCAAGTTCTATAGGTTTTTCAACAAAATCTACGGCCTCCAGTTCAAAGCCTTCATAAGCATAGTTGCGATAGGAGGTAGTAAAAATGATCATCGGTTTTAAATCCAGCGACCTGGCCAGGTCAATACCGGTAATATCGGGCATATTGATATCCAAAAAAATCAGGTCGACCGATGTGCTCTTTAAAAATTCGGCTGCCGAAATTGCGTCTTCAAATGTTCTGATGAGTTGCAGGCATGGGAACCGTGATACATATTCACCGATGAGCCGTAACGCTAATGGCTCATCATCAATGGCTATACATTTTAAAGTCATAGTTAAGTGTTTAAAGTTAACTGAACAATATACTCCTGGTTGTCATTGCTGATATCTAATATATGCCTGCCGTTATATAAATGTTCTAAACGGCGGCGTGTGTTTTTGATCCCGATCCCGGTACCTTCATATTCGCTGTTATTTGAATTAAAAATCCGGTTCTTGCAGTAAAAAAACAAGCTTGTTTCACGGATAACTAATTTGATGTCAATCGTTGATCCTTCGTGTTTGCTAACACCATATTTGAAGATATTTTCAATAAAGGTCATTAGCAACAGTGGTGCTATTTGTTTCCCGTCAGTGTCGCCATCTACCTCAAAATTAACAATGGTAAGGCTACCGGTGCGCAAACGCTGCAACTCAATATAGCTGGTAATACAATCAATTTCACGTTGCAGCGGCGCCAAATTCCCGGTTATATCTTCAGTAACGTAGCGCATGATTTTTGAAAGCCTCATAACGCTGTCGGCAGCGTGTTCATCCCGGGTTAAAACAAGCGTATAAATATTGTTCATTGTGTTGAACAGAAAATGCGGGTTGATCTGCGCTTTTAAAAAAGAGAGTTCGGCAGTTGCTTTATCTGCTTCTGCCCGGGCAGCCCTTTGCTCGGTAAGCAGCCATCTCCGGATGATCTTAGTGGCTGCGCTAAAGGTGAGCAGTGTAAAAAAAATAAAAAAACTGGTAATATCCAAGGGCTGTTTAAATGGCGACCTGCTTAAAGGCCTGTCGCGATATGATGGCAAACCGGGACTTTGCCCCGGCGGCCCCGGCTGATAGTCTTCACTGCCTCCCTGACCACGGTATGGATAGCTGGGCAACGGCCGGTTACCGTTCTGCTGTTCCCTGATGTGGAGCAGGCGGTCAAATGGCCGGATGCAAAATACCCCAAACAGTAAAAAGAATGCAAAGAAGCCGTAAGAGACATATTTTTTGTTAAGCAGCAGCCATTGAACAAAAAAAGTGTTACTATAAAAAACGACCATAAAAGTAAGTCCGAACAGCCAGTAGTTAGCGTTACGCAAAAGGATCATGATATCCCCCGACCCTTTGCCGCTATGCAAAAAGATCAGCGGGATAGTCATGAGCGTTATCCAGCCAGCAAAATGCAGGATAATGGAGATCGTTTTAAATCGAGACATACAATAAAGTAACACAATCAGTTTTTACAGGAAAACAAACAATCGATGACCGGGCTAAATGTATAGATGAAACACCATTACAATTACCTGAAGGCTTAATTCTGCCCGAAACGAACATCGGCAGAAAAGCGCCGATTTGAAGCATAAATGAGCCGTTCACCATTAAAAAATAGCCACTCATCTATGCCTGCTATCCTAAATTAAAATTTGCCGTTACATTTACACCGGGTTCAAAAAGTGCCTGTGTATTTACGCTATGCCAGCAGAAGTACACACAGGGTGCTCTATGCAATTGATAACATGAAATTTAAAATATCGGCACTAAACATATTACTACTATTGAGCAGCGGGCTGTATGCGCAGCAAAAAACTATCTCAGGAACGATCATCGACAGTGCTACACGTGTGCCAATTAACGGTGTTACTGTAGTTTTAAACCCTATAAACAAAATAGCTATTACCGGCGAGACCGGCCATTTCTCCTATAGAAACGCGGGACCTGCGGTACAGTCCCTTACAATCACTGCCGTAGGCTATCAAAAAAGAGTGATTTTACTTACCGGATTCGGTGTTACCCCGCTGATCAGCCTGAGCCCAAAGCAAACTTTATTAACCGATGTCGTGATCATTGCCAATAACCTTAACCCTTACAAAGCCATCAGCGAAACAGATATAAAGTTGCGCGGTGTTTCTAATTCGCAGGAAGTGCTGCGTTTGGTTCCGGGCCTGTTTATTGGTCAGCACCAGGGCGGCGGTAAGGCTGAACAGATTTTTTTGAGGGGATTTGATAATGATCATGGTACCGATATCAATATGAGTGTTGATGGCATGCCGATCAATATGGTATCGCAGGCACATGGACAGGGCTATGCCGACAGTCATTTTATCATCCCGGAAACAATTGAAAGCACCACCTATCAAAAAGGCATGTACAATGCCGAAAAAGGTGATCTGGCCGTTACCGGGTTTGTGAACTTTAACACGGCCAACGCCATCAGTTCAAATCAAATCAAAATAGAAGGCGGGCAGTATAATACCTTCCGGATATTTGGCATGATCAACCTGCTCGGTGAAAAGGCCAAAGCCAATAACCAATCGTGGTATGCCGCTTCAGAATACCGGTATAGTGATAGCTATTTTGATAATCCGCAGCACTTTAAACGTTTTAACTTTTTTACCAAATATCATGGGCGGTTAAATGCTAATAATTGGCTAACGGTCAGCTTGTCGGCCTTATCCAGTTCATGGAAAGCGTCGGGCCAGATCCCGGAAAGCGCGTTGAACGATGGTACAGTCGGATTTTACGGTGCACTTGATCCTAATGAGGGGGGAGTAACATCACGCATCAATGTGAATGCACAGCTTTTAACCGAGCTTTCAAATCATGATATTGTTAAAAACCAGTTCTATTATTCACGTTATAAGTTTGATCTGCATACCAATTTCACGTTTTACCTGGTGGATACAGTTAATGGCGACGAGATCCGTCAAAGAGAAGCACGCAATCTGTATGGCTATAACGGCAGTTATCGGCACGAAAGCTATATCGGCAGCACAAAACTAACAACGGAAGCGGGAGTGAATGCCCGGCTGGACATGACCAAAGGTTCGGAACTGTCACATACCGTTAATAACTTCACGGTTATCGATCCGATTAAATTAGGTGGCATTACCGAATTAAGCGCCGGGGCTTACCTGAACGAGATATTTCAGTTCAGCTCAAAGTTCTCCGTGAATGCCGGATTAAGGTTTGATCAGTTTTATTACCGGTATAATAATAAACTGGCTACTGATAGCACACTTAACGGTATTGGTATCTATACCGCGAAGAACAATGTAGTAAGCCCCAAGCTAAATTTTTATTACCAGGTTAACGATAAAACCCAGCTCTATTTATTAACAGGAAAAGGCTTCCATTCAAATGACACCCGGGTAGTAGTAGCGCAGGGCGGCTTGCAAACCCTGCCCGCAGCATACGGTGCCGATCTGGGTACAGTGTTTAAACCGGCCAAAAACTTGCTGTTCAACGCGGCCTTATGGTATAGTTACCTGCAAAAAGAATATGTATACGCCGGCGACGGAGGTTCGGTAGAGTTTAGCGGTCGCACCCGCCGCATTGGTTTTGACCTATCCGGACGTTACCAACCAATCAAATCCTTATATTTTGATGCGGATGTAAATTATGCACACGGGCGTTCGCTGGATGACCCGGCCGGGGCAAATTATATTCCTTTAGCACCGGTTTGGAGCAGCGCAGGCGGCATAACTTATATTTTTAAAGACGGCTTTAACGGAAGCCTGCGCTACCGGTATCTTGGTAACCGTGCAGCAAATGCCGATTATAGCCTGGTTGCCAAAGGCTATTTTGTTAATGACCTGGTATTGAACTATACCCGGCCCAAATATGAGATTGGCTTAACGATAAATAACCTGTTCAATGTGCAATGGAAGGAAACTCAATTTGAAACAGTGACCCGTTTAAAAAAACAGTCGCCCGTTGATGGCATAGCTTTTACCGCAGGGACAAAGTTTGCCGCTTTGCTGCATCTTAGTTATTTCTTTAAATGAAAGTTGTTTGAAAAACAAACAAAAAACATGTCATTGCGAGCGAAGCGTGGCAACCGCACGGAAGCATAAC
>Ga0163162_10004874_pt1 | contig 12947 bp, 22 predicted proteins | sample S55metaG_FD_115310 | JGI IMG/M metagenome (GOLD analysis project Ga0163162, IMG submission 115310) | Switchgrass rhizosphere microbial communities from Kellogg Biological Station, Michigan, USA - S5-5 metaG | ecosystem: Host-associated > Plants > Roots > Rhizosphere > Soil | place: USA...
CAGTTCGGCTAGCTTGCGGGTGATCCTGGAGAACAGGCCGGGGAACTCAATCGGGATCCCCTGCCGCTGGGCCGCCGCCACATACTCAGTTGCGGTGTTGATCCGAAAATCCTTGCCGGTAGTCTTGGACGTCCCCGTAATGTGTCCGTTCGGGGTGGAAGTGACCTTGAAGGGCCGCGGCTTCGGGGTGATTGGCTGCTGATATCCGTCGCCAGAGTAGACAAGGTATGCCGGGGTGAAGCTTTCCTTTGAGACAACGTCAACATCGCCACTGCGGTGCACGACGACCTTGGCGACGTTGCGGCCGAGGGTGAGCTTAGGGGTTTTGTCCGTGGCGATGTAGACCAGCGCGTCTCCCGTGTCTGTGATGTTCATGCGATATACCTCGCTACTTTCGTGTAGGTGGCGCGTCGGTCGGAACGCTCGCGGTCGGTGAGGGCGAACCATTCAGCCTCGGTGAGCCCGTGCGCGGAGGCGACAAGGGCGTCCGGTGCGTCAAGGCGGGACGGGGCCGGGTTGGGGTCGTCGGCGATCAGGTGACGGGCGACGAATGCGCGGATCCAAGCTTTCATGACGTCCTTCTTTCATAGTCGGCGGCGATCTGCTCGGCGGTGTCGGCCAGGATGCGCAGGTCAGCCGCGATGGGGCTGGCGGGGTCGGCGTCGATCCGTGCGGTCAGCACTTCACGGCACCGTTTAGCGGCCGTCACGACAGCGGCGGCCGAAGCAGGGTCGATCGTCGGCGCGCTCATGCTCCCCACCGACTTTCGATCCGGGCATCTTCGCGCTGGGATTCGGCGTAGTCGTCGGCTTCGTTCTGGGCGCGGGCGGCCAGGCATTCGGTGCACTCGTCACAGTCGCCGTCCTCGCATTCCTCGACGGCGTCCGGCGGCTCCATGTTCTCGTAGGCGCGCTGGGCAGACTCGAAACCCGGGATGTTCATTTCGTCCAGCCTTTCGGTGCGGTGTTGAATCCTTGGAAGGCCACTGACATATGCCGGTGGATTGGACGGTTCGCCATCCGGTCGGCTCCGTCATATGAGCGCGTCCGGAAGTTGCAGAGGTAGCACTCCCAGCGATACCAGTACTTTCGATGGAGCCACCACCATGGGCGTCGGATGAAGACGTGCGCGCATCGGGTGCTCATGACTGGCCCCGTTCCCACGCCTCGGCCAGCGACTCGTCGTCAAGGTGTTCGAGCTCGGCCATTACCATGTCGTAACGTCGAGCCCACGGGATGGCGACGGCGAACCCGATAGCTAGGACGAGGACGACTACAAACGATGCGTTCATGCTGCTGCAACTCCTTTGTTGATGCGGCGCCGCCATGTGCGGAGTACGCCGTGCCTGCGGGTGGTGGTGTTCGATGTGGTGTAGCCGGCGCCCTCGATGAAGCCGAGGTTGCGGGCGGCGGCGAATGCTGCGCCGACCTGGTTGGGATGCGGTGCGGGTCGCATCTCGCGGCGAAGGTCATCGGCAGTGAAGGTATGGCCGGCGTGGGCGAGGCCGATGATCGTGGCCAGCGCGTCGGCTGGCCAGTCGACGTCTTCAAGGGCCGCGGCGATCATGCGTCGTCGCCGATCAAGTCCACGCGAGCCCACACGCCACCCCGGCATTCGTAAACGCCGTCAATCAGGTTCGAAGTGTCGGCCTGATGCTGCCCGGAGTTGCCAGCGCCGCCGCTAACTCCAGCCTTCTTTGCGATGTGCCAAGCCGCGGGCCAGCCGTCATGCTGATCCTCGCGAGGGGTGAAGATCGAGCCTGACGCACCGAAGGGCCAGTTCTCATTGCCGACCAGCGGGTGCTTCTTGCCGATGCTCACGGCGGTCACTCCGACCTCTGAGGCGATGGCGAGAAGTTCCTCCGTCTTGGCGGCGGCGCGGCGCAACTTCACAGACAGGGCTTTGAGGTCCGACTGTGCGCGCTCGACCTGGTAGGCGATGCTCTTGGCGCTTGCTTCAAAATCCATGGGATCATTCCTTTGTTAGATGGGTACGAAAAAGGCGGTCACCGGGGCATGGTGGCCGCCTTACTTGCTGGGGCTGGTTACGCGCACATCCTGGAGAACTCAGTCCGCAGCGTGTGGGCGTCGGATGTGTTGGCGTTCTCTGCTTCGCGCATCATCTGGTCATAGATCGGCGTGTCGCTCATGTGGTCCTCTTCCGTGTGGCGTAAGCGGTCAGGTCGTCTTTGAGGCGGATCTTGCGGGCCATCTCCATGGCGGTGGCGATCTCGTCCGGGGTTAGCGCGATGTTGCCGCGGAGCTTCTTCGGGCGGGGCTTATTCCCGGGGATCGGCTGGGTGGCCAGGTTCCGGCGGGTAGCGCGGTGTGTGCCAGTTAGCTCGCTCATGCAGCCACCGCCAGGCGTGCGGCATCCACTTTGCGGGCCGCTTCTTCGCCGGTCGGGTCGCTGTACTGGATGAAGCGTGCGAGCATCGGGTCGAACTCGCCGCGCTTGAACTTGTCCGCCAGCTTGTCGGCGCGGGCCTTCGACAGGTCCTCGCCGTTGTCGGCGGCAATGGTGAGTAGTGCGTCGCGGATGTCGTTCTTACGTGCTGTGCGGTCTACGTCTTTGAAAAACACAGAGCTCTCCCTAGGTAACTCAAGTCTCGAAAGACAAGAGGGGCGATTCGGTGGGGTGGTTGCCCGATATGGGCTGGGGTGGTGCGGCCGGCGCTTGGCGCTGCGGCGGGTGGTGCGGGTGGTGCTAGGCGGAGAGTTGGCGGAGTGCTGCGGCGATGCGGTCTTTGTCGTTGTGCGTGAAGAGTGAATTGCGCAGTGCGGTGGCGGCTGTCGCGGCTAGTTCGGGTGTGGCATGTGTTCCGCCGTAGTGGTATTCGCCGAGGTGCGATACCCGGACCATCCACTTGCCTGTCTTGCGTACGTAGGAGACTCCCAGGTGGCCTGACTTGTTGTTCCGGTAGGCGCCGGCCATGTTCTCGCTGTTCTGCTTGGGCGTCGCGGCCCGTAGGTGCCTCGGGTTGCAGCAGGCCGGGCGGTGGCAAGTATGGTCTACCTGCATACCCTCGGGGATCGGCCCGACGCTGAGTTCGTAGGCGATCCGGTGAGCGGAGCGGGTCTTCCCGTTGTATTTGAAGTGCCCGTAGCCGTCGCGGTCCTTGGAGAGCTTCCAATTCCAGCAGCCCCCGCCAGCCTGGACGTTCGACCAGAACCGGGCTTGTGCCTTTGCGTCCATGGCTACTTCCTCGGCGCTTCGGTGGGGAGCGAGGTAAGCCAGTCGGTGAGCTCGGCCGCTAGGATGACTGGTTTCCGGTTCGCGTACCGGACGGTCAGGTCTTTGTTGCGGATTGCTTTGCGGATCGTGTCGAGGCTGTAGCCGGTCGCTTCGGTCGCTTCTTCTAGGGAGTAGGCGAGCTTGCTCATGCTGACACCAGCTCGGCGGGGTTTGTCTTGAGTGCGTCGGCGATGCGGCCGACTTCCTGGACGTTGAATGTCCCTACGCCTTTGAGGCGGCGGTTCAGGGTAGTTTGGGAGATCCCGGCGGCTGCGGCGAGTGCGTTTTCGCTGGTGCCGGACTGGTCGAGTGCCGCCTTGATGCGGGATGCAATTTCTGCGTCTGCGGCGATGTTGCCGTTGGGGTTCTTGTTAGCCATGTGACTAACATACATAGTCGTACGACTAAGTACAAGTACATACTCGGACGAATCCAAGTAAGTTACATGCGTGTCATCCAAGTAGCGAACGGCTTACTCGATTAGCCGAACTGTTGCAAGCTGCGTCCAAACCGCCGTAAAGTTAGCCGCATGACAACTTACGGCGAGAGTCTGGAAGTGGCGCTCTCAACACAGATACGGGTAGAGCTCCTAGAGCGGGGCATCGGGCAAAAGGACCTGGCCGAGATGGTCGAGATTCATCCTGTAACGATGAGCCACTACCTCAAATGCAAGCGGTCAATGCCGATGCCGGTCTTCTACCGCATAGCGGAAGCGCTGGGGATCAGTCCTAAGACATTGATGGAGCGTACTGAGGCTCGGATCCGGCCAGAAGCGTAGACGGGAGGACGCCGGCCGCGGCTGCAGCGTCTCCCAGCTCGCGGACGGTCATGGCCTCAATAGTGATGTCCTGCAAGGTTCCCCCCAAGGGATTATTCGAAAGTATGTTCGATAGTTCAAAGACCATACGCCATTCCTCCGACATTTCGGAGGGGTGGCGTTCTTGGTATCTGCCATACGGGATTAGGGTACCCGCATGGGGTCTGAAAGTTTAAATTGGAGTTGTGCCGCGCATGGCTACGTCGTAGCCTTGCATATGAACCCGCAACGCCCATATGGACATTGCGATTCGTTCGGAGCCATGCAGGTTCCGGTGGGAGTTTTTGAGTCATGAACGGATAGTCTTATGCCCATGCCATCTGGGAAAATGCAGGAGTCCGGGCCTTTTGCGCGGGCTATCTCGGCAGAGATTCGCGCAACACTCGCCCGCCAGCGCCTCACCGTAAAAGAGCTCGCACGCCAGTCCGGGCTTTCGGAGAGCTACCTGGGCAAGAGATTGCGTGACGTGGCACCGCTGACACTAAACGACGTCGAAGCCGTATGCGGCGCGCTTGGCGAGAACCTGCTGGCATTCGCGGCGGCCGCCCTTGAAACCGCCAGGGAAGCCGACGGCGAGCAGTAGACGGCGCAAAAAAGGCCCCGCCGTATTGGCGGGGCCTGATCTGTTTTGCGGCCGTTAGGCTTCGATCTGCGGCCGGAGCAGGGACGATAGCGCCTCCATGCCAGCGTTGAGCCGGTCGGAGTCCGTGCGCGTTCGATAGCTGCGGGTCATGGCCCTAGTGGAGTGCCCGACTATGGCCTGGATGATGTCCTCGGGGACGCCGGCAGCGTAGAGCAGATCGACGGTCGTATGCCGGGCGCCGTGCAGGACGACGTCGGTCGGTAGGCCGGCGGATCGCATAAGGCCTTTCCACGCCTTAGTTACTCTGTCCGGATCCCACGGACGGCCGTCCTCATGGAAGACAAGCCCGTCCGGGTGCGCGTCTTGCATGTGCAGATCAAGGATGGACTTTAGCGGCTCGACTAGCGGGATGATCCGCCAACCAGAGGACGACTTTGGCCGTGTTAGGTACAGCGTCGACTTGATTTGCCGATACTCGAAGTCGGCCGGCGCCTTCGATATGTCGGTGATGCGTTGCAACTGCCAGGACAGGTCGAGGACGTCCGTTACCCGGTCACGTTCTAGGCCGATGATCTCGCCGCGGCGTGCCCCGGTGAGCAGGTACGTCGCCCATAGTGCCCGGTCGGCTCGTGGCGCAAGGTGGGCGAGTAGTTCGATCGCTTGCGCCGTCGTGAGTGCTTGCTGCTCAACTACTCGCTTGCGCGGCCGGGCAACCATGTCGCACGGGTTTGCGCTGATCTTCCCTTCGCGGAGTGCGGCGCCGAGCATCACGGATAGTGCGTTGTGCGCGAGCAATGCATACGTGCTGGAGAGCATCACGGTTCCGTCCGGCAATTCCCGCCCGTCGCGCAGCTTGGCGTCCTTCGGGGTTGCGGCCATGACGTCATGTAGCCGGCGGACGTCTTGGGCACTGAGCTTGCCGAGCATCTTCTTGCCCAGCAGCGGGACGATATAGCCGTCCACTACGGTCCTGTATCCGGCGAGGGTGCGCGGCTTGATGTCTTTGGGCGCGATCTTGTCGAGCCAGTGCGCGGCCCACTTCGCTAGGGTGATTGATGAAGTCGGCAGATCGCCGGACTTTGCAAGCTCGGCCTGGATCTTCCGCATCTCGGCCACGACAGCGGCCTTGTCTTTGCGGGCGACGACTTTACGCCGTCGCTTCCCGTCGAGCCCGACGGGAAGTTCGATCGACGTGCACCACATCCCATCGCTCGCCCGCTTGTAAACCGACCCCTCACCCTTGCCGCGTGCCATTCGCTGCCCTTTCGTTGAGCTAATTCCCCCACTATAGCCATTGCTGTAGCCATTGCCTACGACTTGTGGAAGCTTGCACCGCTAGCACTGGCGCGGATTGCCGCGTAATTCCGGGGGTTATCCACTCCGAGTGTACTCGACCGCACGACTCATAATCGTGAGGTCGGGAGATCGAGCCTCCCCACCGCTACCCTTGAAAATCCCCGCTACGGCGGGGATTTTCTTGTATCCGGCGAGGGTGCGAAATGCCCCCACTGTAGCCATCGCTTTAGCCAATGGCCTAAAACTGTAGCCAAGTAGCGAGCTGCAGCGACCCCGGGGGATTTGAACCCCATTGTGAGAGTCCACTTTGAACGCCGAAAATCCGTGCCAGCACTGGGAAGCAGGCCCATTTTGGCCGGATTATTGAAACCGCAGAAACCGCCTGATTGGGGGTGATTCGACTGTAGATCCCCCCAATGGGGGGATGGTCCAGCATACCCCCAGGGGTAACGCAAAAAGGCCCCCACCCTCCGGGGAGGATGGGGGCGTCTCGCTTCCCTTTGCCCTAGACTCTGGGCATGGGGAAATTCAAATGCATCTGTGGAAAGTTCAAACTGCCCAAAGCAAAGCTATGCTTCGACTGCACGTCGGGAGCCCTAGCGCGCCAGCACAGAGTTGATGCCAACCGACCGCCAGAGCCGGTAGACGGCAATGGACTTCCAGACCTCGCCGGCCGTCACGCTGGAGACGGGGCCGAGCGCACCCTGACGGGTCATGTAGGCCTTCGATAGGTTGCCCAGATTCACACCGCCCGGGACACGGTCCTCGATGGCGGCGAAGATGTCCTGGGAGTTTTCGCCCCAGTTACCGACCGACTTTTCAAGGTCCGGGAGGTGGAGGAGCGCGGCGATGGTTCCGGCCGGTTCCCACATGTAGATCGTGTCAGATGGGATCTTCCCGAAGTAGGTCCCGGCGTTCAAGGTCAGGGCGTAGTCGGTCACGGCGTAGGTCATCGAACCGACCGTGAAGGTGTCGCCGTTGACGGGGAACATTGCCGGGTAGGAGCGTTTGACCTTTGCGCCGGTCACGGCCCAGGTCAGCGCCCACTCGACAACCATGCCGGCGGAACCGAAGCGGTATGTCACGGTAACGTCGGCCTGCTTCGTGGCCGGTGTGTCGGGGTGGTAGAGCTCGGACTTGCGGACGATGGTCACGGCGCCGTAGCGGCGCTCAGCGGTGCCGAGCGTGACTTCCTCATTGTCCACATACACGCGGAACGACACTGATTTGTCGTAGCCGTGAACGTTGCCGATGAGCTGCGAGTTCGTCGACCCGTTGGGCGCGTAGTCGTGGGCGTACTCGTAGGCCGAATCGAACTGTGACAGGGTGCGGGTAGCCGGAAGCAGTTCTGCCGTCGCGGTGGTCACGGTCGTGTCCGTCTTGGCGTAGGTGAAGCCGGAGACGTAGAGCCGGATGTCGGATGACTGGACGTTCTTATATCCGGTCAAGGTCATGCGGACGACATGCGCCGAGCCGGGCGCGAGGCCGTCGGCGATGGCATAGTGCCGGTCGTAGTCGATGACCGATGTCGGGGCCGTCGCCGCGGAGTACAGGTCGAGGACCCGGTCGGTCGGGTTCAGGGTGCCGCCGTTCGCGACCAGTGCCGTCGAGACGAGCTTGCCCGCGTCCACGAGTTGCTGCGCGGTGGGCAGAAGGTTCGCTTTCGTCGCGTCCCCGTCCACCGTGACCAGTGCTATGCCTTCGTTGGACACGGCGACGGTGCGGGTGCCGACGCGGATCGCGCCGACCGGGGCCGTCCACTCCACATAGGCGCCTACCGTGGCGTTGTTCTGGTTGTAGGACCCGCCATAGCTGGCCGCGTTCGCCGTGTTCCCGGACCAGCCCGTCGAGGACAGCGTCACGGAAGCGTCGAGATGGTCGACGGACAGCCACGGCAGATCAATCGCGGACTGGTTGAGCTGGAGCAGGGAGAACCCGCCCGGGGGAGGGGAGCCCATCGCGGCGCTGTCGAGGAAGTCGTAACGCGCCCACTGCTGCCCCTGGACCCGCTGTGCAACCTGATACTTCGTCGCACTGATCTTGATTACGGTCGTGTCGGTGGTCGGCTGGGAGAGCCTGAACAGGTGGTCGCGTTTGCGGGCCGCGGTGGCGTCCGGTGCTGTGGTCACAGTGCTCTCCTAGTATCCTGCCGGCATGTTGCCGACCCATTTGGTGTAGTTCGCCTGGCGGTCATCGCTCTCGACGATCCAGAGTTTGCCCCGGGCGGTCGGGCCGAGCGCGGTGATCGCGCCCTTGCTGGTCGTGCTGATCGGGTCTTCCCAGACGACCGTGAACGTGTAGCCGTCCGTGGTGGCGAGTACCTTCGACTTGCCGGTGTTCAGTTCGGGGGCGAACGGGAATAGCGCGGGCGCGTCGTCGCCTGCCCGGACGGCGCGGAACGGAAGGTGTCCGAGCCAGGCCAGCGACACCGAGTTGTCGATCTGGTAGGCGACTTCCGGGGTGTAGGTGCCAGCACCCTTACCGGCGGTGCGGGGGATGCGGAGGACGCCATTAGGCTGCCCGTCGGAGGCGAACAGGACGCAGTTGGGCAGGGCGAGGATGCCGACGACCTGAAAGTCTCCGGCTGCAACGGTCGTGGTCTGCGCCGTGGACCAGTTCGCGCCCAGGTTGTCCGAGTACAGGATCGATGACGTGTCGTCGCCGTGGGTCAGCCAGATCCGATCCCAGTACGGGTCATAGCAGACGCCGTGGAGGTGGTTGCCGGTCCCGGTGCCGAGGTCGTAGATCGTCTTCCACGTCTGCCCGTAGTCGAGTGACATGTAGCAGTAGCGGGCGTTGCCGTTGCCGCCTGGCTTCGGGCCGTACTCGTTGACCAGCACAATGTTCTTGTGCACGCTGAACGACCACGAGTTTGAGAAGAACACTCCCGGCGAGGCGGCGGTCTTCGTTTTCTTCCATGTGGCGGTCTGCGGGTTGGTGCGGAACCCGGTGGAGACCCAGAGCTCGGCCTGCGTGTTGACGCCGCCGGAGCTGACGAGCACTTCGCCGTTGTCGAGGTCGCGGACGGCGATGATGTCCTTCGTGATTTTCAGGCCGGGCACGTCGATCCATGTGGCGCCGTCGTCGTCGGTGTAGCGGAGGGTGGTCCGGTAAGCGGCGAAGATCCTTGTGCGGGTCGCGTCCATCCAGCAGGCCGTGCGCCCACCATCATCCACCGGGGAAGCGACCAGTGCCGCCGCGGTCTGGGTGCGTATCGGCTTACTGAGCGCCGCGGCCCGGATATTGGCGGGAAGGTTGACGTCGGCGACTTTGAACGCGGCCGGCGGGGTGAACGTGTCATCTACCGAGACTAGGCGGGTGGTCATTAGCTGTTTCCAATCAGGTAGAAGCCGGGGGTGGACGGGTCGGGGGTGACGGCGAACGCTGCCCATGCCGGGCCGGGTGTCGCCTCCGGGGCGAGGGTGGCTGGGTCGACTTGGACGAGGTCGGCGTAATTGACGGGCCCGGTCGCGGGCACATTGACGTAGATCGTCCGGCCCGGGATGCCCGCAATGTATTCGTCGATCCGCCACGCCCAGCCCGGGCCGGTCGGCGCGAGGTCGACGTCCACCACGCCGGCCACGAGAGTCGCATGGAACGGGGACGGGAGGACGGTCACGTCGCCGACCGTGCGCCGGTCGGTCGGCGTGAACTGGAGCATCCCCCGGGATGGGGCGAGCGCCCCATCCGCGGAGGGCCCGGACAGGGCCACATGAACGAGAGTCATCGGAGTCTCCTAGTAGACGTTGTCGCCGGGGGTAGCGGAGGAACCCGCGGCGATGCTCATGAGCCCAGCGTCGGATGCCCAGCCGGTCGCGAAGATGTCCTTGACCTTGCCCTTGGTGCTGGTGCCGTAGATGTCGATCGCCGAGGTGTATCCGTTGGCGTCCTTGGGGATCCGCATGTTGCGGATGCTGAACTCGGATCCGCCGGAGATGGAGAAATGCTTTTGCCGGATCGCGTCAGCCCGGCCATTGAGGATGGAACCGCCACTAACGTCGATGCCGACGCAGGCGTTGTAGAAGTAGTACCCGCCGCCGTGGCCATCGACGTCCACGTCCCGAACCTTGATGTCAGTGCACGTGCTGAAACGGGCAATGTAGGCGCCCAGGTTGATGAGCTGCCCGCCACGGATGTTGAGCTTGTTCACCCGGAAGGCGTACAGCAGGCACCGGGCGACATTCAGGTAGTTGTCGACCATGGACAGGCCGACCGCGTCCTGGATGTAGGCGAGGTCTGCGCCCTTATCCCCTGAGACTCCGGGGGTGCTGAATGAGTCCTTGAGGGTGTTCGTGTGGATCCGGATGTTGCGGGCGTTCTGCGTCTGGGTTCCGCGCAGGTTGATGACCTGCTCGTCGGCGTCGTTCGTGAAGCCCTCGAAGATGTTGTCTTCGATGAGGATGTTCATGATGGGCATTGGCGTCATGGAGACCGACGCGGCGCCGGCCACCGCCACGTTAGCCATCGATGTCCCGGTGCTGATCGGGTAGGCGCCGATGACCCGGGCCGCCCGGTTCGAGACGTTCTTGAACTTGTTCCCGCGGATCTCGACGTTGCGGGCGCAGAAGAAGTGAATCCACCCGCGGGTGAGGACCGCGAAGCCGTCCGTGATGGTCGACGTGTCCGCGCCGCCCTCGACATAGTTGTTGATGAACTTGATGTTGTCGAACCATGAACCGTCGACGCGGGAGTGTGAGCCGATCGGGTTCGGCGCCGGGTACGGGGTGACGCCGACCGTCTGGGGCAGGAACTTCGAGTTTTGCACCGTGACGTTGATCGTCGGGAGGCCGTCGAAGCTGGCCGTTGCGTCGTAGCCGCCGCCGTCAGCCATGCTGTAGTCGATCTGGATCGCTTCGACGTATTCGCGGTTAGTGGCCGCGTTGAAGCCGGAGACAGTGCAGTCGTCCACGAGGATGCCGTTGCAGCCCATCAGATCGATCGCGTGGCCGCTGATGACGGCCTCGGTCCAGTTGCATTTGCGGAACGTCACGTCTTGGGCGTGGTGGAGTGTCACGGAAATGCCGTTGCCGGAGCCGGGCCCGACGAACCGGCCGCGGAACGACAAACCCTCAAAGGTGACGTTGCGCGCCGAGGAGCCGTAACCCTTCGGGCCGCCGGAGATCGCATGGAAAGTGATGTAGGTGGAGCCGCTGAGTCCGTACTTCCGGATCGTTGCTCCGTAGCCGATGATGCGGACGTTCGAGCGGAGGATCACGTAGCCGAACAGGTGGTAGGCGCCCGGCGGGATAAGCAGTGTGCCGCCCTTGCCACCGTTCCAAGCCGCGTCCATCGCAGCCTGAAACGCCGCGGTGTTGTCCGTGCCGCCCGCGTCAGTAGCGTCCGCAACGGCAAGGTAGTCAAGGACGTTGACCATGAGGTCGCCCTTGCCGACCTTGCCGGCCGAGCTGGAACCCGGTGGAAGGTTGACGTCCTTGACCTTGATCGACGGCGGAAGTGTGAGGTCATCGCCCACTGAGATAATGCGGTCCATGCTCAGACTCCTGTCAGGTAAAAGCCGGGATTGGCGGGATCCTCGACTAGCTGCCCGCCGGAAGTGATGAAGTAGAGGCCGGGGTTGCTCTGGTCAGGCAGGATCGAAATGCCCGACGATGCCGCGGCGTCCGTGGCCGCCTTGGTAGCTGCAGCGGCGGCCGTTGCCGCGTCCTGCGCGGATGAGGTAGCTGACACCTGCGCCGCCAGGGCGACGGACTTCATGCCCTCGTAGGACGTGAAGAACCCGGACAGCTCGCCGCCGTACCATGCGACCCGATCTAGGGTTGCGTGCATGAACGCCGAGGCAAACCCGTTTGCGTTGACGGGGATCGGGTTGGGGAGGGGCGAACCGTCCGGGGTGGTGATCGCGATCGGCGTTCGGGTCGCATCGCCAGGCTCGAAGATCGTCACGCTCGCGTTGCTCGCGATGTTCTCCGGGTTCGACTGGTCCGCGGCGAATATTTGGTCAAAGGTGTAGGCCATAGTGGGGGCTCCTTTAAATGCGGAAGGCCCCCACTAGGAGGGCCACTGATGGTGGAGCGAGCCCGGCGTCGTCGCCGCCGAAATTGTGCGGGAGTTATTATCGATCTTGACAAGCGTGCTAGACCAAGAATGTTACGCCGGTTATTTTTGTGTGACGGCGCTAGGCCGAATGCTTCGCCGGGTAGAAGGGCGTCTTCGCGGAGCCGAGCACGGCGCGGGTCAGCCAGTCCGGCAGCCGCGGCTCCAGCCACCGCCAGAGCGCGTACCACGCGCCGATGATGACGGCCGTGATGACTGGGAGCGCGACGTCAGCCAAGCCCCGCAGATCGTTCTCCAGCGGCGAGAGGATCGGCAGCACGCCGATAAGCCAGGCAATGACAGCGCCCCACAATGCGGGGACGACAGTGCGGAGGATCGCGGTAAGCATCACGGCTTGACCTCCCCCTTGATCGCGTCGAGGTTGGAGTCGCTGTAAGCGAAGACGTTCTCCGGCGTGGTAACTCCGGTGCGGGTGCCGCCCTTGCGCTCGATCGGCGCCTTCAGGAAGCCCTTGACCGTCTTGCCGGGGACGGCCGAAACGGGCGCGTCGAGGTATTTGGCGCGGGCGTTGATGAGGCGGGCGGCGGCGAGAATTTCGGCGCGCTCCTTGTCGGTGTAGGCCATGAAGATTTCATCCTCTTCTGTCGTTGTTCCTTGGGGGGCGATGGCTGCGGATCCGAAGTACGGTTCGGGGCTGGTGCGCCCGTAGATGAGCCCGCCGCCGGTCTTGAAACTGAGGTCCACTAGGGCTTCGACGTGAAGGTGCGGTGCGACGCCACCAGTGCCGCCGGAGAGGCCGATCTGCTGGCCCTCGCGGACCCTGTCGCCGACGTTCATGCGGGCCTCGGACAAGTGCGCGTAAACGCCGATCCAGCCGTCATGCTGGATGACTGTGACGATGCCGGGGAATCCCTTGTAGAGGTACCAGCGCTGCCGGTATCCCCAGTTCGATTCGTCGCCGGGGAGCTTCGTGCCCCAGTCCGCCCAAAGGACAGTGCCCGC
>Ga0163162_10004876_pt1 | contig 12940 bp, 14 predicted proteins | sample S55metaG_FD_115310 | JGI IMG/M metagenome (GOLD analysis project Ga0163162, IMG submission 115310) | Switchgrass rhizosphere microbial communities from Kellogg Biological Station, Michigan, USA - S5-5 metaG | ecosystem: Host-associated > Plants > Roots > Rhizosphere > Soil | place: USA...
GAAAAGGATGCTTTTGCCCCTTGCAACAAAGTCCGCGATGAGATTGGTAATGGTCTGGCTCTTGCCCGTGCCCGGAGGACCCTGTATGATATAGCTATAGCCCGCACGACTTTGCAGGATAGCTCTTGTTTGGGTCGGGTCCGCCTGGATGACATGATGCCAGTCGTCCGTTCTGTTCAGATCGAAAGGATGCTCTTTAAAGGTCCTGGGCTGCTCGCTGAACAACGCGTCGAACACCGGATGCTGCAGCTGCTGATCGATCACCGTATTGTAATCCCGCACCAGGCTCATCTTCTTGTAGTTGAAATTCCCCAGCACCATATGACAAACATCGAAATCCCAGGAATAGGGATTGTTTTCGCTTTCCGTCAGCTTGTAGAGCTCCGCTTCCCGGACAGGAGAATCCCGGACGACTGGACGAACCACTGTTCCATGATCCCCTTCCCCGACAGCCGGACGAACCGGAGGTTCGTTGTCCGAAGGACCGACATTGGATGCTTCCATCAGCCGTTTAGGAGGCGAATGCTTCCCATCCCCCTGTACCAGGAACTCCAAAAAGCCCTTCTCCGTCCCGATCCTTTGACGGAAGATCTCCAGCCCTAAAGGCTGATAGTGCTCCGGTTTATAGCTGTAGGGGATGTGATGGCGGCTGCTCAATCCGGGCTGACGGCGCAGCCGCTTCCGGTAATTATTTACGGTCTGCCTGGCCTCGCCATGGATCAGCCGGATCCGGGGCTTGCTGATATAGTTCAGCACGATACCCTGGTTGGCTTCGTCTATCTGGGCCTTTACGGATTGATAGAACTGGGCCGGGTCTGTTTCATCCAGGTCTACGAGGTCCGGCAGCCGGATACCGTACAGGTCTTTCAGCTGCCCCGCCAGCACCGGGTTTACCTCGGCCGCATTGTCCAGCACCTTCAGCACATAGTGGTCTTCTTTTAGCTTCTTGTTTTTTTTCAACGACACCGGCAGCAGCAGCAACGGGCTTTGTATGCGCTCGTTGGGATCCTCTTTCAGGTTGTGCCAGTTGAGGAAGGCGATCACCAGCTTCAGCTGGTTGAACCCATATTCCTGTATGGCCCGCTGCGACTCCACCCGCACGCGATCCAGGGAGGAAGGCAGGTAGGCATGATCGTCGAAGCGGAGGTACTTGTTCAGCACGATCTCCTTCATGCCGCGGAACTTTTCGGCCAGCTCATCGTTCCAGGTAAATAGATGCTCCGGGCGAATGCTCTGGTAATGCAGCACCACCGGCACGCTGCTGACCGTCAGGTTCACAAATCGCATATTCGGCTTGTAATACAGGAGCCTGTTCCGGCGGCTGGTATCGAACAGCCTGTTGCGCAGCTTATTCAGGATAAATGCGTCCCGCTGCTTTAGCTCCTTATTGATCCAGCCCGCCACCCGGCTGAGGTCGGTTTGTTTTTCAGGATCGTAATCCCGGTAATGCTCCAGATGTTCGATCAAATCGTAGAGGTCTTGCGTACGGCGGCTCCTGTCCAGCTCCGTCATCTCCGTGATCAGCCTTGCCACCGTGGGATGGAGGCGATCATTATATTGTGCCGGGCTGGTTCGTACACGGGCGAAAGACACCAGGTCGTCCGGATCATAAAGGTCCAGTCCCAGGGCCATGCTGCCAAGGATCAACCCCAGGCAGAAAATATCCGTCTGCGGATCATGATGGCCCGGCAGCTGCTCGAAACATCGATAGCCGGGTATATAGGCAGGGTAGGACAGTGGCTGCCCGGGATCCAGATGCACCTGCAGGTTCTCCTGCTCGATGGAGTCCTCTCCCGCATCGGCACGGAGCTTTATTTTGCCCACCACCTCGAAGTTCCCGGATTGCACGGCCGGAAAAAGGGCCAGCACACGGCGAAGGGCATACGAAGGGGCATGGGCCTGCTGCTCATCGATATCCAGGGCCTGCTCCGTAAGGAACAATGCCTCGTCCTTTCCAAAAGGCGCCACCAGGCCCGCCTCATGGAGACCGCACACTTCGCGGAAAAGGGGCAATACAAATGCGATCACGTCATCCGTGGTATATGCTCCTTCGTCGAAGGCGCTTCGCAGGAATGCTTTAAAATAAATTCGGTTACTTGACATAGTGGTCTCGGATTGATCCTCCATCCTCCTTTAAGGAGTCAAACGCAGCTATCATCTGTTGCCGCTGACGCTCCCATTGTTTATCGGTATAAGACAGCTCTTTCTTTATGACGGGCTCGAAAACTTCCAGAAGGCCCAGGTCCCCCGCAAGCCGTAAAGCATACCCCGCCGGCACATCCTCCAGGTCCGGGTCCGCCAGGGCAAAATCCAGCAGGACATAGGCAAAATATTCCCGTATGCTGCCATGCGCCCCGCCCAGGAAAGCCTTTAATTTTTCAATGTCGCCTCCCTCCGCCTTTGAAAGGTCTTCCCCTTCCAGCGAAATATCAGCAAAATATTGTTTGGCCAGGCTCACCACCGGCGCAGACCTGAACCACTTTGGCCGGAGATAATACACCAGCAATCCTTCCGTAAGCCCGGACAGGTTCTTTTGCGCCAGCACATCCAGCCGGTCCAGCTCCATGACCCCCTCGATCATCTGTGTAATGGCCGGATCAACCCCCGCCTCCCCCGAACGAACCGAAGATTCGTCGTCCCCCGCTTGCCGGTCCCCCCAAAGCTGCAAAGCCCTCGTACGGATGAAATTCTCCGGGTGGGTCAGCGATGCCGACTGGACCAGCGGACCCCCGGCAAAAATGGCTTCTGCCTGCCGGATATAGCTGTCCGCATGCACCACGGAAAGCCCCGTAGCCATCTTCAACAGCATCGTTATCACCGGCCTGGGATCACCCAGGACCCCATACGCCGCCCGGTCACAAAAGATCTCCGTATACAGCCGGAACAGTCGGGCCGTTTCATACTGGGCCGCCTCACTGTCGGGACTGTTGGCGATGGCCATAATGATCCGGTCGGAGATCTCCAGCTCCCCGTCCAAAAGGGAATTGAATTTTACGTGGGCCAGCTCATGGGCGATCAACGCCAGCAGCTCCGCTTCATCGAGGATCTGCAATAATCCCCCGCTGAACACGATATGCGCTTCGTTCGCCAGGCAGACAATGCTGGCATTCAGATCCGGCTCATGGGTAATTGCCTGGTAAGCAGTCACCGACACACCGGTAAGCCCCAATTTCTCCTGCGCGGTATGGATCTTTCCATATAACAGCGGGTCACCGCCGGCAGTAAACTGGTAGGTATTCTTCAAAAGCTCCGTCTTAAAGGCAGCCAGCTGCTCCTCCCTTTTCGGGGCGGCAGCAAAAAATGACCAGATCCCGGACTGCCCTTTGAAATAGTCCCGGATCTTAACATGGTAAGGCAGCGGTTCGGATAACATAAGTGCCTAAATTAACTAAACTTACCCTCAGTATCAATACCCTTCCGGCACTTTTAACAACCCATACAACTCCCTTCCTCAAAAAAACTTTAGCTCAAAGCTCACCGCTCACAGCTCAAAGCTTTTTAATTACCTTCGCACCATGAGCGACTATATCAACGGCCTGAACGAACAACAGAGAGAAGCAGTATTGCACAAGGATGGACCGATCATGATCGTGGCAGGAGCAGGCAGCGGCAAGACAAAAGTCCTCACTACCCGCATCGCCCACCTGCTCGCACAGGGAGTGGATGCATTCAACATACTCGCCCTCACTTTTACCAACAAGGCGGCCAAGGAGATGAAAGAAAGGATCGAAAAGATCCTGGGTAACTCCAATGCCCGCAGCCTCTATATCGGGACTTTCCACAGCGTATTCGCCCGCGTCCTCCGGGGCGAGGCCCATCGGCTCGGCTACCCCAGCAATTTCACCATCTACGATACGGATGACGCCAAAAGCGTCGTGAAGACCGTCGTCAACGAGCTGAACCTCGACGACAAGCACTATAAGCCGAATGTGGTATACAATCGGATCTCGCAGGCTAAGAACAGCCTGGTGGGCCCCGCCGAATATGCCAATGATTACGCCATTCAGCAGGAAGACATGCGGGCCAACCGGCCGGCTATCGCCCAGATCTATGCCGCCTATGCCCAGCGCTGCTTTAAGAACGGGGCCATGGATTTTGACGATCTGCTCATCAAGATGTACCAGCTGCTGAAGGAACACCCCGAAAGCCTCCATAAATTTCAGCACAAGTTCAAATATATCCTCATCGATGAGTACCAGGATACCAATCCCGCCCAGTACGAGATCATCAAGCTCCTGGGCGCCGCACATGAGAATGTCTGCGTGGTAGGGGACGACGCCCAGAGCATCTACAGCTTCCGTGGCGCAACCATCGAGAATATACTCCAGTTCCAGAAAGACTATGACGATGTAAAGGTCGTTAAGCTGGAGCAGAATTACCGCAGCACCCAAAGCATCATCAAGGCAGCCAACGAAGTAATAAGGAACAATAAAGGGCAGATACCCAAGAACCTCTGGACGGATAACGCCGAAGGGGAGAAGATCCGCCTGGTGCGCATGATGACGGATAATGAAGAAGGCAAATACGTTGCCGACACCATCCAGGAACAGAAGCTCCGCAACCATTTCAACAACCGCGATTTCGCCATCTTATACCGTACCAATGCCCAGAGCCGCGCCTTTGAAGAAAGCCTGCGGCGGATGGCTATTCCTTACACCATGTATGGCGGCGTCAGCTTCTATCAACGCAAGGAGATCAAGGACCTGATCGCTTACCTGCGCATCATCGTCAATCCCCGGGACGAAGAATCGCTCAAACGGATCATCAACTACCCCACGCGGGGCATCGGCAAAACCTCCATCGACCGTGCCGTGCTCGCTGCCAACGAACACAATATCACCCTGTGGGAAGTGCTGGAAAAAGCAAGGGAGTTCGGATTTAAAGCCGGCACCCTGGAGGCAGTAGAGAACTTTGTGCTGATGATCCGCAGCTTTGCCAGTATGCTGGCGACAAAGAATGCCTATGAAGTAGCCACCCATGTAGGCAAACAAACCAATCTCGTCAAAGAGCTTTTCAACGATAAGACCACCGAAGGCCTCGCACGGTACGAGAACATCCAGGAATTGCTGAACTCCATCAAAGAGTTCACGGAAAGGCCGGATGAGGACGGCGTGCTCGATGAAGAAGTAAAAGGCCTGGGCAACTACCTGCAGCAGATCACGCTTTTGACCGATGCAGACGAGAAAGACCCCAACGCCGATACCGTAAAGCTAATGACCATCCACGCCGCAAAAGGCCTCGAATTCTCCTGCGTGTTTGCAGCCGGCCTGGAAGAAATGCTGTTTCCCAATGCCATGGCAATCAATACACGCGAAGAGCTGGAAGAAGAAAGAAGATTATTCTACGTCGTCATCACCAGGGCCAAACAGAAACTATGGATCACTTACGCCAATACACGGTACCGGTTCGGGCAGCTCGTCCAGAATGAGCCCAGCCGGTTCATAGAAGAGATACCCTCCGATTTTATGGACCGCAGCTTCGCCGGCGGCGGCGCCCGGAACCAGGGCACTTTCGGCGATAGCAGAAGCGCTTACGACCGGATGCATGGCGGAAGCTTCGGCAACACCGCATCACAGGCCGAGAAAAAATACGGCCCGCCTCCAGCCAAAAAAGATACCAAGCCCGCTTACGTCCCTCCCAAGCCTTACATGAAGACCATCGAACACAATCCGAGCCCTGACTTCGTCGCCAGCGATACCTCTGCGCTGCAGATTGGACAAAAGGTCGAACACCAGAAATTCGGGTTCGGAGAAGTGGTCAGTATGGAAGGATCTGCGCACAATCCCATCGCAACAGTGAAGTTTCAGTACAATGGCGAGAAGAAGATCATGCTGAACTACGCCAAACTGCGTATTGTGGAGTAGTCACAACGGGAATTTTTCCCGGCAAGGGAAAAATTCCGGAACGCTATAACCACAAAGGAAAAATTTACCCTTGCTAATATCCGCTGAGGGTCGGGTAATTATTGATTTTAACAAAAGTTTGCTACCTTTTACCCATGACCGAAATGTACAAGATACAGCCTGACGGATTGTATTTTGTAACCCTAACCGTAGTTGGCGGGATCGATGTTTTCACCCGCCACGAATATTGTGATCTGCTGATTGACAATCTGAATTACTGCATTGAGCACAAGCGGCTACGGGTATACGAATATGCCATCCTACCCAGTCGCCTGCATATGATCGCAGGCGTCGAACAGGGAAGATCAAATCTTCCCAAAGTCCTGAGGGATCTGAAAAGCACTTCAGCTAAACAGATCCTGCGGGCCATTGCTGAGCACCCCACCGAGGCCCGCAAAGAATGGCTTCTCCGCCTTTTTCAATTCTTCGCCAACCGGTATCAGAACGACTCGGAACATCATTTCTGGCAATTCGGCAATCAGCCCGTGGACCTCGAAAAGTTTGTTAAAAAAGATCAGCCCTTCCCATCCCCACTGGACAGCCTTATGAAAGAAAGAATAGTCGATAACCCCCTGCACTACCTTTATTGCAGCGCCTGTCCCGGGCAAAAAGTGAGATTATTCCAGCCCGACCCCGGCATCCTCCCTTAGTAATAAAAAATTAAGGCACTTAAACGAACATGTAAGGCCCGGATTTTGTAACTTCAGTAGCGAACCACCGGTTCACTGGCCAAATCCCCCTTCCCACACCTGTCAGTACCCTCTATTTATTTTATCACATAAATGAATAAATACTTATGCTGGCAAACGATAAGCACCTCGGATCACGGGAAGCCTGTTATTTCCTCACATTGAATGTGGTAGACAGGATCGATGTTTTTACAAGGCCCGCCTACAAACAGGTAATAGCCGACGCATTGAACCATTTTGTGGAAATTGGCCAGGTCTCCATCTACGCCTGGTGCCTGATGACCCACCACCTCCACCTGCTCGTGAAAACCCCCGAAGGCAGCGGCCCCGCATATTTTGAAAGGGATTTTAAGAAATATACCACCCCGGAAATATTGAAGGCCATCGATGTGGAAATGGACCTCCGGAAAGATTGGATGCTGCAGCGCTTCGAGGACTTTGGTAAATCCCTCAAACGCATCGAAAAATGCCACCTCTGGCAAAATTGCAGCAGCCCCTTGCACGTTGACGCTACCCAGCCCGACCTGCTCATGTCCCGGATCGAGCACATCCACGAAAATCCCGTACGGGAACGGATCGTCGACCTCCCCGAAGCCTATCTCTTTAGCTCGGCACGCGATTATGCCGGGGGAAAAGGACTGGTAAAAGTGAAAGTGGCGCAACAGCCCGGCATTTCCAAGATCAAGCTGCTGTCCGCTAACTGAGTGAGCCCTTAAGGGCCTCCACCGTCTTTTTTTCACTGCCGACAAAGATCTTGCCGCCCACGAGGACCACCGGACGCTTGAGGAAGGTGTATTCCTCCAGGATCAGTTTGCGGTAATCCTTCTCTGTCAACTGCTTATCCTTGAGCCCCAACGCTTTATACTTTAAAGACCGCCGGCTGAACAACGCTTCGTAGCTGCCCGCTTTCTCTTTTAACAGGTCCAGCTGCGCCGGCGTTATCTTCTCCGTCTTGATATCCTGCAGATCAAAACCCTTCTCCTCAGCCCCGATCTCACCCAGGATCCGGTTGCAGGTGCTGCAGGTAGAAAGACAATATATTTTCTTCATGGCGCGAAGGTAATATTTTCACCTTCCCGGCGACAAATGCCAGAACCAACGACTTATTTTTGTAAAAACCCGCAGTTTGCAGGCGCCCCACACACAGGAGGAATTTGTGAAGCTGGTGCAGGAGCACCGGGCCATGCTGTATAAAGTGTGCAGGCTCTATTGCTTTTCAGCCGACGACCGCCAGGACCTCTTCCAGGAAATAGTCATCCAGCTCTGGAGATCCTACCCCCGCTTCCGGGGCGAGTCCAAATTCAGCACCTGGCTGTATCGCATCGCCCTGAACACAGCCATCTCCAACCTCCGCAAACAACGCATACGCCCTTCCCCCCTGGACGTAAATGAAATGCCCACCCCGCTGCAGGATATGAGCTATCCCGGAGAGGAGGAGGAACAGCTGCAGCAGCTCTACGCCGCCATCGATCGCCTGTCGGAGATCGAAAAAGCGCTGGTCATGCTCTACCTGGAAGATCGCTCGTATGAAGAAATGGAAGAGATCCTTGGTATCAATCAAAACAACCTGCGGGTAAAGATGAACAGGATCCGCGAAAAATTACGTAAAATGACAAAGGAGGCCACTTATGGAATTAGATAGCCTGAAATATGCATGGCGCACCCTGGCGTCCAGACCCGTTCCGGAGAATAGTCCCGGACAGATCCGCGCGCTGCTGCAGCAGCGATCAAAAGGTCCCGTGGCAAAAATGCGGCGTAACCTGGTCGGAGAGCTGCTCCTTATCCTGGTCACCTATACCCCTGCCATCCTCTTTTATTTTCTGGAATTCGACGGAAAGCTATCCGGCATCGCCTGGCTCTTTATCCTGTTGGTGATCATCCTGGCCGTCTATTTCCATCGGAAAAGCCGGCTGCTGAACGCAATGCAGTGCGCCGAGTTCGACATCTGCTCCAGCCTGCGGCAGCAGGTCGATACCCTGAAAAGATACATCCGTTTCTATGTCCGCGCAGGCACCGTCATGATCCCTGTCATGGCCATCCTCTCCTGGCTCATCATCCGTTGGAAATTCCCGCGCATGCCCGGAGCAGACCTTTTCTATCGTATCAGCGGATCACCCTGGTGGCAGCATCCCCTTATCTGGCTGGCCATGCTCATCCCCGTCACAGTAGGCGTCTATTTCCTCAATGTTTGGTATGTGGGCCGGCTGTACGGACAGCACATCCGGAAATTGCAGGACCTGCTGCGGGAAATGGAAGAGGTGTAGTAACTTCCCCGTAAAAATAGCCCATGAGAAGAACATCACTCATCTTCAGCCTCCTGCTCCTGCTCGCCGTCCCCGCCTTCGCACAATCACCCGACGAATCCGCCATCCGCCAGATCCTGGCCGACCAGACCACCGCCTGGAACAAGGGCGATCTCGACAACTTCATGAAAGGTTATTGGAAAAGCGATTCCCTGACCTTCATCGGGCAGGCCGGCATCACCTACGGCTACACCGCCACCCTGAATAATTATAAGAAACATTACGACTCCCCCGATAAGATGGGCGAGCTGACCTTTACCCTCCTCAAGCTGGAAAGGCTTTCCCCCGAATACTATTTCGTTGTTGGCAAATGGCAGCTGAAAAGAAAAGCCGGAGACGTCGGCGGCGTATATACCTTACTGTTCCGCAAGATCGATGGTCGCTGGGTCATCGTGTCCGACCATAGCAGCTGACCGAGGTGGTCGCAATTTGCGACCGCCTCGGTCAGACCTTTTTACTGAGGGATTAATCCTCTTCAATAATACTTTGGTATCCAATCCGCCGTCTATTAACTTGCTCCACCGGGACCAGCATTTGTTTAAGATACTCAATAACAGCCTGTACATCTACCGTGTTTTCCATGGTCTGTCTTTCCAACTTTTCCAGTTTCAGCAGGATCTCCTGATTAGTCATAAGCATTTCCCGCATCAGGCTATAGATCTTTACAATCTGAATGTTGACCTTTATAGCTCTGTCGCTATTCAGGACACTGGCCAACATAACGGCTCCATATTCAGTAAAAACATACGGCAAAACAGTTGAATATTTCAACCCTTCAAGGTGGTCGCATTTTGCGACCGCCTCGTCCTTTTCCTTAACTGTTAATTGAATCCCAGTCATACTGGGATCACTGAGTCCATTGAAAAGACATTATACCCGAAGTAAACATGAAGTCTTTCGGAAACCGTTTAATATTACGTTTCACCTGCTCATTCAGCCTTTTGGTAGGCACGCCATACAATTCAGCGAGATCCCGGTCGATCATCACCTTTTTCCCTCTTATAAGTAAGATTTTACTCATCACCAGCTCGTCAGGGATAACGAGCTCCTTTTTTCTCTTTGCCATAAGATAAGTTTAGGCGGCAAACTTATCCATATTATTTCCTTCGAAAAAACGAAATTAGAGACCGGCGACAACCCTTTCAGAGGTGGTCGCAATTTGCGACCGCCTTCCTCCAATCCCTCACCTAATCAATTCACCAGCAACTTCTTAAACTCCAAACTATCCCCATTAAAAACATCAAAATCCACTCTCGTAACAATCCCGTTCACCCTCCCCAGCTCACTGTGCTGCCAGAAGGTCCATTCCCTGTACGTACGGGGCCGCTCCTTTTGCAGGTAATGCGCCACCCACAAGGGAAAACCATCAAAGTCATCCTTCAGGAACTGACGGTAAAAATCAACATTGGTATAAACGATCGGCGTGACATGATAATACTCCTGTATGGTCAGCAGCCAGTCCCTGGCCCTTTCCCGCAGCTTGTCCGCCGGCACCCCATATGTCTGCTCGATATCCAGCACAGGCGGAAGGTCACCCGGCGACAGCTCCACGGAATTGATGAAATTCTCCGCTTGCGCCTTGCCGCTCTTCGTAGCCAGGAAAAAGTGATAAGCTCCCCTCACCAGCCCCGCATGCTTGGACTTCTTCCAGTTGCGCTGGAACAGCGCATCTTCATTGCCCAATCCCTCCGTCGCCTTGATAAAGGCAAACCCCAGCTGTACATGCCCCACCCGCATATCCCGCACAGACTCCCAATCGATGACATCCTGGTATTTGGACACATCGATGCCATGAATAGTATAATTAACAGGAATATCTATCCCGAATTCAGGATAGCGGACAAAATGGGCCCTTCGCTCTATCCACCAGTCATATGCCGCAAACCCCAGCATGACGACCATCCCAACTCCCATAGATAATAATATGATCTTCCAGGCAATATATTTGTTCGATGCTTGCGCCATAACTGCGGATGCAAACCTACACTAAAATGCCTAATTTTACTCTTGGATGCCTGCATTTAACCGTAACGATACCATCAACCTTTTATCCAAGCTCACGCCCCGGCGCCTGTGGAATGGAACAAAGGTGCTCAGCAGCTACTATTTGAGCAAATTCACCGGTAAAGCGATCCAGTGGGGCTATCCCGTCAGTATTTCCTTCGAGCCAACCACCTCCTGCAACCTGCGTTGCCCGGAATGCCCCAGCGGCCTGCGGTCCTTCACCCGCCCTACCGGCATGCTGCAGCACGATTTCTTCCGGGACACCATCGATCAGCTGTCCAAAGACCTGCTCTACCTGATCTTTTATTTCCAGGGCGAACCCTATCTCAATCCCGCCTTCCTGGATATGGTGGCTTATGCGGCGGGAAAAGGGATCTATACCGCCACCTCCACCAACGCCCATTATCTCAACGATAAGAATGCAAAGCGCACGGTGGAGAGCGGTCTCGACCGGCTCATCATTTCCATCGACGGAACGACCCAGGAAGTATACGAACAATACCGCGTCGGCGGTAAGCTGGAAAAGGTCCTGGAAGGAGCCCGCAACATCGTCAAATGGAAAAAAGAGCTGAAAAGTAAAAAACCTTTCGTCTTCTTCCAGTTCCTGGTCGTAAAGCCCAACGAACACCAGCTGGAAGATATCAAACGCCTGGCCGCAGAAGTAGGCGTGGACGAAGTCCGGTTCAAGACCGCCCAGGTCTATGACTACAGCAGCGATCCCAACCACCTCATTCCGGACAACGAGAAATACAGCCGCTATCGTAAGGACGATGCCGGCAGCTATACATTCAAAGGTTCCCTGGACAACCATTGCTGGCGCCTCTGGCATGCTACCGTCATCACCTGGGATGGACTGGTCGTCCCCTGCTGCTTCGACAAGGATGCGCAGCACAAGCTGGGCGACCTGAAAGGCCGGCCATTTAAGGAGATCTGGCATAATGAACAATATGCGGACTTCCGCCGGCAGATCCTCCAAAGCCGCAGGAACATCGACATCTGCGCCAATTGCAGCGAAGGAACAAAAGTATGGAGCGACTAATGCCGTTATCCGCTTCCATATCGACCCGCCTGCGCCACCAGCATGAATCCCTTCGGGAGATCACCCGGGGCCTCGCCGAAACAGCACTCAGGCAACGCATCAACCCCGACAAATGGAGCGCCTTTGAACACATCGCTCACCTGGCCGCCTATCAGCCCGTCTTCATCAGCCGCCTGGAAAAAATGGCGACGGCGCCGGCCCCTTCCTTCGAACGATACGTGGCAGAAAAAGATCCGCAATTCCCCACCTGCCTGGACAAATCCTTCGCAGACCTGGTGGAGCTGATATCCGCGCAGGCCGCACAGGTCAATGCGATCCTCGCACACACGAATGATGCCGACCTCCTGCGTACCGGCCTCCATCCCAAATATGGCCTGCTCACCGTCACACAATGGACAGAGTTCTATCTCCTCCACGAAGCCCACCACCTGTTCTCGATATTTATGCTGACGCAGGACCTGCGCACAGCCCGCGTGTAGGCCAGAACGAATATTTCTGTACATTTACAAATTACCATTACTGTACAGCTAACCATGTCGCTTGAAAATGAAATAAACCAGCGAAAATTCCGTAACGAATTTCAAAAATCCGCGATCAATCTCATCTATACGAATAATTGGATGGCGGAGAAGATGAATAAGCTCTTCGACGAATGGGATATCACTGCTCAGCAATTCAACATCCTGCGCATACTCAGGGGCGCGGGTCAGCCGTTATCTACCTTACAGATACGGCAGCGGATGCTGGACAGGATGAGCGATACCAGCCGGATCGTGGATCGCCTGGTGAAAAAAGGACTGGTGAAAAAAAGCACCTGCAAGCTGGACCGCCGTCTGGTGGACGTCATCATAACAGATAAAGGAAAAAAGCTCCTGGAAAAGATCGATCAATACAGCGACCAGATGGACGCCATCATGAAGAACCTTACAGAACAGGAAGCGCAAACATTGAATGAATTGTTGGATAAGATAAGAAATGCAAAGGATGAATAGATTGTACCGA
>Ga0163162_10004877_pt1 | contig 12939 bp, 9 predicted proteins | sample S55metaG_FD_115310 | JGI IMG/M metagenome (GOLD analysis project Ga0163162, IMG submission 115310) | Switchgrass rhizosphere microbial communities from Kellogg Biological Station, Michigan, USA - S5-5 metaG | ecosystem: Host-associated > Plants > Roots > Rhizosphere > Soil | place: USA: Michigan...
GCCATCAGCGCGACACTGATCCCGAACACCGCGACGCCGATGGGACGGGCCTGATTGCGCAGCGACAGCTCGGAGAGGATCCAGTTCCAGTCGTGGATCAGCCCCTCGGCCAGAAGCGGCAGAGCCATGTCGCGACCGTCGGCGACGTAGATCGCCACGTCGGTCACGCTCTCGCCGACCCAGAACAGCATCGCGGCCGCCGCCGCCGGCTGCCCGTGCCAGACGAAGTAGCCCGTGCAGATCGCCGGAATCAGCACCTGGTTGAGCGAGCCGCCGAGGATGCCGAGGAAGCGACCGAAGACGCCGAAGATAACGTGGCCGGCCTCGTGGAACACGAGATCGACGAGATGCACGAAGGCCAGCAAGCCGCCGTCGGCGGGTGTGAGCCCACGCGCCAGCACCATCGCGCCCAGGATGAGGAGCGCGAGCAGGCCGGCGGCCCGTCCCAGCACCGCGCTGCTCACGCCGGGCGCCACCGCTCGATCACGTCGTGGCGGGCCTCGACGGTGATGCGTCCGGCCTTGATGACCAGCACGCGCGGCGCCATCGTGGCGATCGCGTCCTCCGCGCGCAGACAATCCCACACCACCAGGTCTGCCCGGCAACCCGGCGTCAGCCCGTGGTCCGGCCGCCGGAGCAGGCGCGCGGGGTGGGTGGTGATCGTATCCAGCAGCGAGCGCAGGTCGGCCGGCGTGCCCATGTGCGCGGCGACCGTGGCCAGGAACGCCATGTGGGTAAGGTCGGCGGTGCCCACCGGCGTGAATGGGTTGCGGATGTTGTTGGAGGCGAGCGCGACGGGCACGCCGGCCGCCAGCAGTCGGCGCACCGGCGTGAGACCGCGCCGGGGGTTCATCTCGTCGTGCCGTCCCATCAGGTACAGATCGGTGGCGGGAAGACAGATGACACCCAGCCTGGCGCCGGCGATCTCCGCGATGATCTCGTCCTGGCGGTACTCCGGCACCGCCGCTAGCTCGGTGAGGTGGCCCACCGTCACCCGGCCCTGCCAGCCCGTGCGCACCGTGTGGGCGGCGATGTCGCGCACGTGCAGGTGGTCCGGCTCGTCGGCGAAATCCGCGTGGAAGTCGGCGTCGACGCCGAAGGCGGTGGCGAGCGCGAACACGATGCGGATGTGCTCGAGGCCGTCACTGTCGTTGTACGGGCACCCGCCGACGAGATCGGCGCCCATCGTCAGCGCCCGCCGCAGGAGGCCCTCGGTGCCAGGCGCCTTGACGATGCCTTCCTGGGCGAAGGCGCAGATCTGAAGATCGAGCGCCGCCGCGTACTCGTCGCGCAGCGGCAGGATGGCCTCCATCCCCGCCAGCCCGACGATGGGATCCACCTCGACGTGAGTGCGCATCGCGGTCGTCCCGGCCCGCACGGCGAGGTCGAGCACGCGGCGGGCCCGCGCGCGGATGTCGTCCACCGTGAACGCCTGCTTGGCTTTTGCACTCAGCGCCAGCGCCTCGGCCAGCGTGCCCGCGGTCGTCGAGACGCGGTCGCTGAGGAGCGCCTTGTCGAGGTGGATGTGCGCTTCGACCAGACCCGGCGTCAGCAGTCGGCCGCCGAGGTCGAGGCGCTGGTGTGCCGGCCGCGCCACGGGCCCGACCTCGACGATTGCGCCGCCGTCGATCGCGACGTTCACCACCTCATCGCGGTCTGGCAACCGTACGCCGCACAGCAGGAGATCGACGGCGTCGCCGCTCACACGCACCTCCGACGCACTCTATCACCCGGTGGACTTGGGACGCGCACACGGGCACTCTGAGTCGCGGGACGATGACCCTGCCTCTGGCCGGCTACCGCGTGCTCGAGCTCGCCCACCTCATCGCCGGCCCCGTGTGTGGCATGTACCTGGCCGACATGGGCGCCGACGTGGTCAAGATCGAGCAGCCCACCGGGGGTGACGCCTCCCGGACGACGTACGGCACGCACTACGGCGGCGGCGAGAGCGCCGTGTTCGTCACCGTCAACCGCAACAAGCGCAGCGCGGCGATCGACCTGGCCCGACCCGAGGGGCGCGCGGCGTTCGAGCGGCTGGTCGCGCGCGCCGACGTCGTGCTCGAGGCGTATCGCGGCGGCGTGGCCGAGCGGCTCGGGATCGACTGGGCGCGGCTGGCGCCGCTGAATCCCCGCCTCGTCTATTGCTCGCTCTCCGCCTTCGGCCCCGAGGGACCGTGGCGCGAGAAGCCCGGCGTGGACATGCTCGTGCAGGCAATGGGAGGCGTCATGGCCGTGACCGGCGACGCCGACGGGCCTCCGGCGCTCTGTGGTGCGCCGGTGCTCGACACGATCGGCAGCCTCATGGCCGGACAGGGCATCCTCACTGCGCTGCTGCATCGCGAACGTACCGGCGAGGGCCAGCGCGTCGACGTCTCGCTCCTGAACGGCACGCTGCTCGCGCACGCGGCGCGTCTGTCGGTGTTCCTCGCCACCGGCGAGGAGCCGGGCCGCTGGGGCAGCGGCCACCCCTACCTCGTGCCATTCCAGGCGCTCGAAGCTCGCGACGGCTGGGTCTATGTCGCGGTGTGGGTGGATCGGCTGTGGACGCCGTTCTGTGAGGCCATCGGGCGCCCGGACCTGGCCGGCGATCCGCGATTCGCCACGCGAGCCGATCGCCTCGGACGGCGTGCCGAGCTGAACACGCTGCTCGCCGAGGTCTTCCGTGCGCACACCGTAGGCGAATGGATGAAGCGACTGGAGGCGCGCGACGTGCTCTGCGCGCCAGTGAATCGCTACGCCGACCTGCCGTCGGATCCCCAGGTGATGGCCAGCGGCATGCTGGTCGAGCAAGAGCACCCGCGGGCCGGCCGGCTCCGCACGCTGGACACGCCCATCCGATTCAACCGGACGCCTGGGGGGATTCGCACCCCGGCTCCCGCACTGGGCGAACACACCGACACGGTCCTGACCGAGGCGGGTCTGGCCCCCGCGGAGGTCGCCCGCCTCCGCTCCTCCGGCGTCATCCTGTGAACGTTGCAGCAGTTGACGGTGTGCGGTTCTGACACACGAGCGTCAAATCGTCACAGCGGCGCGGCTCTACTCGGGACGAACTCAGGGGGCCAACGCACCGCCCGCAGTACCTGCTCCTGGGTTGGCCTCTACCGGTGAGCCGCAGGCTTCCGTGGCAACTCGCTTGCACGTCCGGCGCGCGTGTCAAAGCGGGTCCTCGTCGTTGACGACCTGTCGTACATGCGTGATATCCAGGTCCTCATCCTGAAGGAGGCCGGCTATACGGCGACCGCGGTCGCGGGGGCTCGCGAGGCGCTGGACCGGCTGGCCGAGCTGGCTCCCGATCTCATCCTGCTCGACCTGTCGATGCCCGGGATGGATGGCCGCCAGTTCCTCCGCCGACTGCGCGCACTCCCCCAGTGGAATACGCTGCCGGTGATCCTCACGACGGGCCGCACGGTCGAAGAGGTCAAGATCGAGTCCGAGTGCGAAGTGCTGTCGAAGCCCTTCAGTGACGCCGCCCTGCTCGACCGCGTTCGCCGCTTGATCGGCGACGCGACGAGCGAGCACTGCCGGGCGGGTTAGCCTCCGCTCAGCGCCTCCAGCGCGGCCGTGAAGCAGCCGAGTGGCGCGCGCACCACGCCCGCGCCGACCTGCCCGGTGCCGGCCCGGCGGCCGGCGATGCCGGTGTTGATCAGCGGCGTCACACCCGTCTCGACGACCCGTCGCACGTCCACGCCGACCGGCGTCCCGCGGTCGTCGAGCGTGGGGATCCGGAAGATCGGGTGTTCCCCGATGCAGATCTCGCGCATCGCCTCCGTCGTCGCGAGCGCGTCGGCCAGGCCGCCCACACCCACGAAGCCCGCCACCGCGGGCGAGGCGGCCATCGCCACGCCACCGAGGCCGATCGTCTCGACAATTGCGCTGTCGCCCATGTCGGGGTTGGCGTCGGCCGGCCCGAAGCCGGGGAAGTAGAGGCCGACCGGCGTCTCGACGGGCGCGGTGAACCAGCGCTCGCCGAGCGCCGACACACGGATGCCGAAGTCGGTCCCGTTGCGCGCCATCGTCGTCACCAGCGTCGATCCGGCCACACCCGCCGCAGGATCGGCCATCGCCTTGCCGGCGGCCATCGCGAGGTTGAGGAAGAACTGATCGTTGCCGGCGACGAACTCGGCCAGGCGGGCCAGCGCGTGGTGACGACCGCCGACCCGGGCGAGGTGGGGCATGAGCGCCCGGGTCAGCAGGGCGGAGGCCGCGAGGTTCCGCTGATGCATTTCATCGCCCATGCGGAGCGCCTGGGCCATGAGCGTGCGGAGATCGAGACCGCCGGCGGCGCGGAGCCCGGCGCCCAGTAGCGGTCCGGCCTCGGTGGCGAGCCAGCGCAGTCGAGCCACGACGCTGTCGTCGTTGGCGCCGAATCGCAGGACACGGCCGAGGCCTTCGTTGATGGTGGCGTGCGCGCGGTTGCCGCGGCCGCGGTTCTCGACCACGAAGACCGGCATCGAGCGCGTGATGATTCCCGTCATTGGGCCAACGGAAGCCCAGTGATGACACGGCTCCAGACGGATGTGCCCGTCCTCGACGAGCTGCCGGGCCGCGTCGTCGTTGGCGGCCCATTCCTCGTAGCGAACGGCACACAGCACCGCGGCCTGCATCGGCTCGCACATGCGGCCCCACTCGATCGGCGGTCCCGAGTGCAGCACCACGCGCTCGGGCAGCTCGAGCGCTTCCCAGGCTGGGCGGCAGTCCAGCAGTCGCGGCTCGCCGCCGACCAGGCGAGCCAGGGCCTCGGCGTTGGCGCGCTCGATCGCCTCGGCGCGCTCGGCCAGGCGATCGAGCATCGCCACCAGACGCGGATCGCCGCCCGCCGGTGGTGACCACGCGAGCTGGACCACCGGCACCCCGAGCCGCGAGAGCTCCTGGGCGAAGAGATCGAGGCCGACGCTGACGACGCGCGGGGCGGCGCGGAGGAGATCGGTCATCGTCCGGCCGGTAGGGCGGCCGCGGTCGGTGGGGCGGCCGCGGTCCGTGGCGCGGCGGGCGCCGAGGCGTCACGCGCCCGCACGATCAGCATCACCTGCCGGCGCACGCGGAGACAATCGAGGATATCGATGCTGGCGCGCACGCGGTCAGTGAAGCTGTTCCACGCGCGCTCGGACAGCAGCGCGACCGGCCGGTCGGGGCGCGCGAGGAAGGCCAGGAACAGCGGCTCCGTGCGCACGGGCGTCAGCTGCCGCCCGAGGTACACGTCGACGGAGAAGAAGCGACCACCCAGGACGCCGACGTCGCCCCCCTTGGCGTGGCGCTCCACGAGCCTCGCCAGCTGCGGGAAGTCCTGCGTGCGGTTCACCCACTCGTTATGGATCCACACGCCCAGCGAGAGCATGACCGCCGTGGCCAGCGCCACGCCGGGGACGAGCAGGCGTGGCCGGTACTTCAGCAGCGCCCAGCACTGGAAGACGACCAGCGCGACGCCGGCGATCCCGAGCAGTACCGCGCGCCACCACAGGCCGGCCGCCGCCATGGCCTCGGCGGGATCGAAAAACGGCGCCGCCGTGATCGCCAGACCCGCCAGCCCGCCCACCGCCACCAGCGTGCCCACGATCGGAATCGCGCGCGTGCGCTCGGTCCCGCGCTGGTCCGCCCACCAGGCGATCAGCAGGGCTGCCGTGGGGAACGTGGGCAAGAGATAGCGCGTGCGCTGGTTTTGGGAGAGCCCGGTCACCACCAGCGGCACGAGCCAGGCGAGGAACGCGAAGCGAAAGCGAGCGTTCCGCCACTCGGCGCGGACCCAGAGCAGCGGGAGCACCAGGAGCGCCGTCCAGGGGATGAGTCCCCGAGCGAACTCGGCCACGTAGTTGAGCAGGCCGAGCGGCTTCGGCCCGCCCAGATACCAGTTGAGCCAGTTCTGCACGACCACGTTGCGCGCGAAGGTGCTGGTGCCCGCGATGAGAAACGGCACGAGCCAGATCGCGCTCACCGCGATGAAGAGCACGGCGCCGAGCTTCGATCCCAGCCGGCCGAGCCCTCGCCAGCCGTCCTCGGTCAGGATCCAGGTGAGGACCACCGCCAGCGGCAGCAGGCCCGCCGGGCCCTTGGCGAACACGCCGAGAGCGAGCGCCGCGTAGAACGCGGCCAGCATCGCCCGGCCCGGCGGGTGGCTGATCGACGCCCAGAACGCGGAGAGCGCGGCCAGGCCGAACGTGATCACGATCATGTCCGGCAGGAGGATCTGGCTGTGCGCGAAGAATCCGTACGACGTGGTCGTGATCAGCCCGGCCCAGATGCCGGCGCGCCGGCCGAACAGCTGCTGGCCAAGCAGCGTCGTGAAGAACACGGCGGCGATGGCGGCCAGCGCGATGGGCATCTGCGCCGTGCCCTGGGTCACCTGCCCCCCCGGCGTCGAGAAGACCCGGATGGCCCAGGGATAGAGCAGCGGCTTGTTGCGGTAGCGCCGGTCGCGCACGTGCGCGTCGAACCAGGAGTGTCGCTGCATCATGTCCTGCGCGAGCACGGCGAAGCGGGCTTCGTCACCCGAGACGATGACCCGCCGCCCGACGGGCGGCAAGACGAGGAGCGCGGCGAAGAGGACCACCAGGACCGCGCCGCGGATCAGGCCGCACGGCGCCGCCGACGCTTCACCCGACTCGGAGGACATCATCGGCGCGCTCGCCCGGCGTGCGCGGCGATCAAGGCGGCCAGCCGCGCCGCCTGCGCGTTCGAGTCCATGACGAGGACGCCGGCTCCCCGCAACGCCGCCACCTGACTGGAGCGTACCTGCGGATCACGCTCGGTCCCGATGACGCTGGTGACCACCACCAGACCACGGCGGGCCGCGGCCGCCTGGCGCCGCGCGGACTGCAGTGCGGGCAGTAGCTCGCCGGCGGGATCGGGATGGGCGCCGTAGCCGAGGACGACGTCGAGCAGCAGGACGGCGGTGGACGGATCGCGGGCCTCGCGCTCGATCCACTCGCGGCGCATCGTGCCGTCGATCATGGGATGCGGGCGCCCCACCGTGAAGTGATCGTCCCCCAGATCGACGACGCGGTGATCCGTGCCGTCGCCGTCGACGCCGGGGGCCACGTTCGACAGCCGCGCCGCCAGCAGCCCCCGGGCCTCCCAGGCCAGCGTGCCGCCGGCGTAGACGCCGCGCACGAAGCGCTGCCCGGGCGCCAGCGCCCGCCCGCATTCCTCCACCAGCTGTTCCACCTCAGCGGCGGGCAGCGCCAGCTCGACTCCGCCCGGGGCTTGACCACGCGCCAGCGCGGTGGCGGCCAGCGCCGCATCCTCGAGCGTGGCGGCCACGTGCACCCCGCGAGTGGCGGGGAATGCCGTCGAGCCCATCAGGCTCACGACCGTCGGCTTGGCGAGCGCTGCGACGGCGGCGGCGAGACGCTCGACGACGGATTTGCCCGGAGGCTTGCCGACGATCACCACGACCTCGGTGGCGACGTCGGAGGCCAGGGCCGCCAGCGCGGCGAGGGTCATGGCGCCGCCGACCTCGTCCGACAGATCGCGGCTCCCGACGCCGATCGCGTGGGAGACGCCCTCACCGGTAGCGGCCAGGCGGCAGGTGATTTCCTGCAGCCCGGTGCCGGAGGCGGCGACGAGACCGATGCGCCCGCGCGGGACCGCGTTGGCGAAGCCGAGCGGCACGCCGTGCAGGATGGCCGTCCCACAGTCCGGGCCCATCACGAAGCGGCCGCGCTCGAGCGCCTCCCGCTTGAGCGCGACCTCGGTGGCCAGCGGCACGTTGTCGCTGAAGAGCATGACGTCGAGCCCGCGACGCAGCGCGGCCCGCGCCTCGGCTCCCGCGTAGGGACCGGGTACCGACACGAGCGCCAGCGTGGCGCCGGGCAGCGCCCGCAGCGCGCCGTCGAGCGTGCGCGGTCGCGCCCGGGCGTCGGCGGCAGCCGGGCGGGCGGTGAGCGCCGACTCGGCGGCCTGCTGCGCGGCGTCGGCCGCCTGCGCGGTGTCGGCGACGATGGCGATCACCAGATCGGTGGGGCCCGCGCGCTCGCCGTCGGTGGTCAGCAGCGCGGCCCCGGCCAGCAGGGCGCGGTTCGGCGGTGTGCCCATCATTGCGGCGGCGCGGGTGACGCCAGGCACCGCCTCCATGTCGCGCGTGAGACGCATGAGCGTGACCGAGTCGTGGTACGCGTTGTGGCGGATGAAGTTCCAGACCGGCACGATCACGCGGCTCCGGGGATGGGGAGGCCTGTGGCGAGGCCCTCCAAGATCGCGCGACTCACTTGGGCGGAATGATCCCGTACGCGCGAATCTTGCGATAGAGGTGGCTGCGCTCGATGCCCAGGCGCTCGGCGGTACGCGTCATGTTCCAGTCCTGGGCCCGAAGCTCGGCCAGGATGTAGGCCCGCTCGAAGCTGTCGCGCGCCTCCTTGAGCGGCTTGCCCTCGCCAAGAGCCGGCGCCAGCTCGCTCTTGGGCCTGAGCGGCGGAGGGAGATCGTCGGGGCCGATGCCGTCGCCGGGCACCATGATCACCAGCCGCTCGACCATGTTGCGCAGCTCGCGCACGTTGCCCGGCCACTCGTAGGTCATGAACCAGGTCAGGGCCGCCGGCGCCACGGTCTTCAGGCGCTTGCCGTTCTCCGCGCAGAAGACGCGGATGAAGTGCTCGACCAGCGCCGGCACGTCCTCCTTGCGGGCCCGCAGCGGCGGCACCTCGATCGGAATGACGTTGAGGCGGTAGAAGAGATCCTCGCGGAACGCGCCCTGCGCGATGAGCGAGGGCAGGTCGCGATTGGAGGCGGCGATGACGCGGACGTCGACCTTCAGTGTCTCCCGGCCGCCCACCCGCTCGAAGGCTTGCTCCTCGAGAGCGCGCAGCACCTTGGCCTGGGTCTTCAGGCTCATGTCCCCGATCTCGTCCAGGAACACCGTGCCGCTGTCGGCGGTCTCGAACTTGCCGCGGCGCCGGGCCAGGGCCCCGGTGAACGCGCCCCGCTCGTGCCCGAAGAGCTCGGACTCGATCAGCTCCTCGGGGATGGCCGCGCAGTTGACCTCCACGAAGGGCGCCTCGCGCCGCGCAGATAGGGCGTGAATGGCGCGGGCCACCAGCTCCTTGCCGCTGCCGTTCTCGCCGTGGATCAGCACGCGCCCGGTGCTGGGCGCGGCGGTGGCGATGTGCTCGCGGAGCCGGCGCATCACGTCGCTCTCGCCGATGATCTCGGCGCGCTCGTCGAGACGGGCCCGTAGCGTGGCGTTCTCGCGCTCGAGCCGGCCGTGCTCCAGCGCGCGGCTCATCGTGATCAGGGTCTTTTCCAGCGACAGCGGCTTCTCGATGAAATCGTAGGCGCCCAGGCGGGTCGCCTTCACCGCGGTCTCGATGGTCCCGTGGCCTGAGATCATCACCACGGTGGCCTCCGGGCGCAGCCGCTTGAGCTCGGTGAGCGTCTCCAGGCCGTCCATGTGCGACATGAAGATGTCGAGGAAGACGAGGTCCGGCATCTCGTCAGCCACCGCCTTCAACGCATCGGCTCCGGTGCCGACCGCGGTCACGCGGTAGCCCTCGTCCTCCAGCACGCCCCGCAGGGCCTTCTGGATGGCCCGCTCGTCGTCGACGATCAGGATGTGCTCGCCGGCCACGCTACGCCTCCACCGTGGCCGGGGTCCGCGCCACCGGCAGGTCGATGACGAAGCGGCTGCCGCGCGGCTCGTTGTCCTCGATGCTCACGGTGCCGCCGTGCTCGGTGGCGATCTCGCTCACGATCGGCAGCCCCAGCCCCATACCGGTCACCTTCGTGGAGAAGTGGGGCAGGAAGAGCTTGTCGCGGTCCTCCAGCGGGATGCCGGGACCGCTGTCGCTCACCACGATGCGCACCCGGCCGGCCTCGGCCAGGTGCAGCGTCTCCACCGCCACCTCGCCGGTGCCCCCCACCGCCCCCACCGCATTGTCCACGAGGTTCAGGACCGCCCGCTTGATGTGGTCGGGGTCGACCTCGAGCAACGGCAGATCCGCGGCGTGACGGGTGGTGAGCGAGAGCCCGGGGTGCGAATCGCGATAGAGGCTGGCGACGCTGTCGACCAGCGGCCGCACGTCCGTCGGCTTGGGCACGAAGGCAGGCATGCGGGCGAACCGCGAGAACTCGTCGACCAGCCTGCGCAGGCCCTCGACCTCGTGGATGATCGTCTCGGTGCACTCGGCCACCAGCCGCTGCTCCTCGGGGTCGCGCCGTCCCAGCCGCCGCCGCAGTCGCTGGGCCGAGAGCTGGATGGGCGTGAGCGGGTTCTTGATCTCGTGGGCGATGCGCTGGGCGACTTCGCGCCAGGCCGCCAGCCGCTGGGCCTTCAAGAGCTCGGTGAGATCGTCGAACACCAGCACCGCGCCGGTGTACTCGCCGGCTTCGCCGCGCAGCGCGGTGGCGGCCGCCAGGAGCGACAGCCCGGCCCCGCTGCGGCGCAGGTGCAGCTCGACCGCCGCGCTGGCCGCCCGAGGCCGCCGCGCCCGCTGCACGAGATTCACGATGTCCCGCCCCTCGGGCCCGCTGAACAGCTCTTCCAGCAGACGGCCCACGCTGGCCTCCTCGGCGATGCTGAACATGCGGGCGGCGGCGCGGTTGATGGTCGTCACCCGGCCGAGCGAGTCGAGGGAGACCACGCCGGTGGTGATGGCCTCCAGCACGGTCTCCGTGTACCGGCGGCGATCCTCGAGCTCGGTGGCCTTGTCTTGAAGGTCGATGTAGGCCTCTTCCAGCTGCCGCTTGGACTGCCCGAGGTCGTCGGTCATCCGGTTGAACGATTCCACGAGCGTGCCGATCTCGTCGTCGCCGCGGGCCTGGACCTTGTAGGCCAGGTTGCCGGCCGCCACCTCCCGTGTGCCCTCGGCCAGCTGCTCGATGGGCCCGGTGATGCCACGGGCCAGGTGCAGGCCGAACCACGTGAACGAGAAGACGACGATCAGGGTCATCAGGAGAAAGAGCAGGATGTAGATGCCCTTGATCGGGTTCTTCAGCAGCTTGAGCTGCTTGTACTCGAGGAACGCCTGCGAGATGCCGCGCACCTTCTGCTCCAGCCGCTCGGTCACGTGGCTGCCGATCACCACGGCGCCCACCACGTGACGCTCGCCGCCGCGCGTGGACCATATGGGGGTCACGGCTTCGATCAGATCACCGCTGGCCAGCTCGCGTACGGTGGTGACCTCCTGGCCGGCCAGTCCGCGGCGCAGCTGACTCTCGCTCAGATCCCGGGTCGGCAGATCACCCAGGATGGGGTCCTTGACGTGGACCAGCTCCTGGCCGCCGGCGTTCAGCACGGTGACCGTGCTGATGCCCAGCAGGTCCTGCTGCTCGACCAGGAACGCGGCCAGCGCCTCGCGGCGCTCCTCGGCCAGCAGGTTGTCGCGGTCGATCACCCGGCCCATGTGCTGCCCGTGACGGATGGCGGTGCGCTCGAGGTTGGCGTAGTACGTCTGCGCGACCGACAGTGCCTGATCGAGCGGGCGTTCCACCTGCGGCTTGAACCAGCCCTCGATCGACTTGTTGATGAAGTTGGAGGCGATGACGAAGATCAGCGCAGCGGGCGCCACCGCCAGCACCAGGAAGGCCAGCACGAGCTTGGCCCGGAAGCGGGCGCCGATGACGTTCTGCTTGCGCTCGAACCACACCTTGGCCAGGTTGCGGAAGAGCAGCACGAGCAGCAGCAGGAAGACGATCAGGTTCAGGTTGAACAGGGCGAAGATGACGATGTTGGAGGCCACCGGCAGCTCGGGCGCGAAGACGCCCAAATCGAAGGCGGCGGCGCTGCCGATCAGCACCAGGAAGCTGGCGATGATGACGACGTTGCGCTTGCGACGGTTCTGTTCGCTGAGCAGCGGCATCGCTACTGCACCGGCACTAGCGTCCGGTACTCGGACTGCCGCATGGTCTGCTCCGCGGTCCCGGCCATCCGCGAGACGAACGAGTTCTCGCCGTTCAGCGCCGTCTCCGCGTGCACGCGCACGTAGATGATCTCGGCCGGATCCATCGCACCGGCCGGGGTGAGCTTGAGCCCGCGCAGCTCGGACAGCACGCGCAGCGCATCGCGCATGTCGCGCGTCAGGTGGGGCTCCCGGGTCTCGCCGCGCACCGCGCTCACCTTGTACTCCTTGGTCACCACGTTGTAGCCGAGCTGGCGCTCGACCACGCGGCTCAGCAGCAGGTTGTCGCGCCAGTAACGCTGGTACTGCCACAACTCGACGGTGTAGCGGATATGGGCCGGGATCCCGCTCTGGATGCCCTCGTGGAACGCCACGGGGATGGCGCCCAGCAGGGCCACGTTCACCGTGAGCTCGTGGTCATTGAGGAACACCTCGAGGTCGCTGATACGAAGGTCCGCGCTGGCCGGGGCCACAGCCGCGAGCACCGCCGCCGTCACCGCCACCGCCCACAGCGAACGCACGCGAGCCGGCGCATGCATACGCAACGCGCCATTATAGCCCCCACCCGCCCCCATCCCCCCAGCCACCCGCCGACGCCCGAGACCGAAGGGCCGCCGCGCGAGATCGAGCCCCCAGTCGGGCGGATGGAGGTCGCCCGGGTAGTCGAATCGCGCGAACCGACCGAGAGGTCACACGACGAACGAGTCCAAAGTCAGACGGAAGCCCTACGCGCGCTCAGGCTAGACCTGTACGCGCAGCGACACGAAAGGTCGTACGCGCAGCTATACGGGAGGTCGTACGGGCAGTCACACGAAAGTCTCGCGGGCTCCAGAGGGGCGGCACGGCTCCGCCGGGCCGTCCCGAACGATTGGGGGTTTGGGGGCCATTTCGTGGCCCCCAATTCAAATAGCCGCGAGACCGGGCGCGAAGCCCTCGGCGCGCTCGACGGGCTCGAGCGCGGGAAGCGCGCGAAGCACGGCGCCGGCGGGCCGGCGCTCGAGGCCGAGCGCGCGCTGCACCGCCACCACCAGATCGAAGTTCAGCGCATGCCCGGCGTTGCGGGCGATGACGTGGCCGAGCAGGGGACGGCCGAGCAGGGCCAGGTCCCCGATGA
>Ga0163162_10004882_pt1 | contig 12932 bp, 12 predicted proteins | sample S55metaG_FD_115310 | JGI IMG/M metagenome (GOLD analysis project Ga0163162, IMG submission 115310) | Switchgrass rhizosphere microbial communities from Kellogg Biological Station, Michigan, USA - S5-5 metaG | ecosystem: Host-associated > Plants > Roots > Rhizosphere > Soil | place: USA...
GGAATGAATTGGTTGGATTAGGAAACATCATTGATCGGATGCAGGAGCCAACGCAGGAAACGCATCGTGAAGCAGACGGCGGCTGAAGTCCAACTCTTCGGGTGTGATGGTGTGTGGGCGCCCCGGATATCGTCGCACGGTGACAGAAGCACCCATTGCAATGAGGATGGCAGCCGACTCCTGAACGCGCTCAAACGGGACGTGCGGGTCGGGGTCGCCGGAGCCCAGGAAGGCCGGCATTCCGGCGAGCGATCCCGGATGGGTGAGGTCAGTACCGGGAGGGCCGATGAGGCCTCCTGTTAGAGCAATCAATCCGGCGTAGCGCTGAGGATGCGAGGCGACGAATTCAGTGGAGAGACACGCACCCTGCGAGAAGCCGCCGAGAAGGATGCGCTCGGTGGGTATGCCAGTATCAAGGACAAGCTGAACGATAGCTTCGACTTTACGTAGTGCCGAGTCGAGCCAGGGTTGGTTTTGCTCAATAGGGGCAAGGAAAGAGTTCGGGTACCAGCTGTGTCCTGCCGCCTGTGGAGCAAGGTACGCGAGCTGCGCGCGATAGAGCGGCTGCGCAAGCGACAGGATGTCTTCGGCAGAGCCGCCGCGACCATGCAGCAGAATCACCACGCCCTGTGCGCTTTCAAGCGGCTCGCCGAAGTGACGAACCGGCTGGTCGCGGTGCGGATCGCTCGAGAGAGTGGCCATCAGGCTGGGACCTTTGCCTTATGCAACTCGATGGGTGGCAGGCGCTGTACAATGACGGAACGGTGCTGCTCCAGCCACGGTGGAATGCGCAGAGCTTCGCCGAGCGATTCGATGGACTCGTCGAGCGCAAAGCCCGGAGGATCGGTCGCAAGTTCGAAGAGCACGCCGCCGGGTTCGCGGAAGTAGATGGAGTGGAAGTACGTGCGGTCGAGGATGGGTGTTACGTCGGCATGTTCATTGAGAATCTCGCGCCATTCTGCCTGTGAGGCATCGTCGGCGGCGCGGAAGGCGATGTGGTGAACCGTGCCTGCGCCCATGCGGCCGTGATGGCCTGTGGCATCGATGAGCAGGTCGATATGGTTGCCCAGCGCTGCTCCTTCCGTAGAGAAGCGCAGGCGATTGCCTTCTTCTCCACGCTTGGTGAAGCCCATAACGTTGAGGATGCTTGCCGTCTCCTCGGACTTTTTGAGGAAGAGGGTGACACCGAAGAATCCACGCAGAGAATGCTCCGGGGGGACGGAGGCGAAGCGCGGAGGATTCGCCGGAGCGGCGCCTTCGTGGCCGACGATCTCGATCTTCATGCCATCGTGGTCGGGGAAGGTGAGGACAGTCTCGCTGAATCGCTGGCTGCGTTCGACGGGAAGGCTGAAGCTGAGGAGACGCTGTTCCCAGTAGTCGACAGAGGCAAGCGGAACACTGAAGGCAGTGAGCGTCACCTCGCCGATGCCGGGTGTACCGCGCATGGCCCGCGGCCAGGGAAAAAAGGTGAGGATGGTGCCGGGAGTTCCAGCGTCGTCACCAAAGTAGAAGTGATAGCTACCGGGATCATCGAAGTTAACGGTGCGCTTGACGAAGCGCAGGCCGAGCACCTCAGTATAAAAGTCGAGGTTGGCCTGGGGGTCTGAGGCGATTGCGGTGACATGGTGCAGTCCAACAATTGGCTTTGGCATAGCAGTCCTTTCTTGTCGGGCTCTATTGGAAAAGGGGCCTCTTTCTACACCCCGAGATCGGCAATATGCAACCTCGTTACGTAAGTGGCTTGAGGTCTTCTAAAAGCGTGGGAATCAGTTCTGAGACAGTGGGATGAATGTGTACGGCGCGTGTAATGGTGGTGTACGGTGCTCGCGCATACATGATGTCCGTAATGCAGTGAATTACCTCGTCGCCGCTTGTACCGAGAATTGAGGCACCGAGGATCTGCTTGCTCTCAGCATCGACCAGCACCTTCATGAAGCCGTTGCTCTCGCCCTTTTCGACGGCGCGGTTGACCTTGGTCATGGGGCGGGTGCCGATGAGGGCCTTTTTGCCTGATGCACGCACCTCACGTTCACTCATGCCGACGCGCGCGAGTGGGGGATCCATGTAAAGAGCGTATGTGGTGATGCGATCGGAGACACGGCGCGGATCGTTATCAAGCAGGTTGGCGGCGACGATCTCAAAATCGTTATAAGCCGTATGCGTGAAGGCTCCCTTGCCATTGCAGTCTCCCATCGCCCATATTCCCGGAACGCTGGTGCGGAGCTGGTCATCAACCTGGATGTAGCCATGTTTATCCAGCGTGACGCCTGCCTTGTCGAGCCCAAGTTCATCGGTATTTGGACGCCGCCCCACGGCGAGCAACACATGAGAGGCGTTGGTAGGGGTTCCGTCCTCCGGGCAGTTGACGCCGACGGAGATGCCCTCGGCACACGGAGCGAGTGTGATGCACTCGGCGTTGAGACGTATGTTGATGCCCTCTTTCTCGAGGATCTCTTTCACGCTTGCGGAGACGTCATCATCTTCGCGCTGTACGAGGCGCGGGCCCATCTCGACGATGGTGACCTCGCTGCCGAAGCGGCGGAAGGCCTGTGCGAACTCGATGCCGATGTAACTTCCACCGACGACGGCGAGGTGACGCGGCAACTCGTCGAGTTCGAGGATGCCTACGTTAGTGAGGAATGGAACATCATGGACGCCGGGCAGCTCGGGTACATTGGCGCGGCCGCCGACGTTGAGAAATATCTGTGGCGCAGTAATCAGATCTTCACCGATGCGCATCTCGGTGGGCGATTCGAATCGAGCGTGACCTCTATAGACAGTGCAGTTCTCCATGCCGTCGAGCCAGGTCTCGATGTTGTTGCGTGATCGCATCAGTACTTCGTTCTTGCGTGCCTTGAGGGCCTTCATGTCTGCGGTGACGGGACCGGGAACGTTAATGCCATAGGCCTTCGCGTTACGCGCCTTGTAAGCGACGTAGGCGCTGGCGACGAGGGTCTTGGTGGGCGTACAGCCGGTGTTGACGCAGGTTCCGCCGAAGAGCTTGCGCTCGATGATGGCAACCTTGCGTCCGGCGGCGGCAAGTCGTCCGGCGAGGGAAGGACCGGCCTGGCCGGCCCCCACGATGATGGCATCGAAGTGTGTCGGCGTCATAGATGGGAGACTATCAGCAGCCCGCCGAAGATGGCGATGGCGTCCTCGATGAGCGCTGCAGGGAGAGGCTTGCCGATGGTGCTGGAGAGCCAGCCGCGAAACGCTGCTCCGCCGTAGGTTCCCGCGACAGCTCCGATGGCTCCGGCGATCAGGCCAAGCACAAGGGATTGCTGTCCCGCGCCGATTGCCGCGCCGGAGAGCGCACCCATGACAATTCGGGCGATGAACTGCGGCGGCACTTTGCGGCTGGGAGTTTTGGGCAGTTTGTCGTTGATCAATTCGCCGATGGCCGCTATGGAAAACAGCCAGCGCGTAATTGCAGAGTGGAAGAAGCTCAGCGGTGTGCCATCAAGATTGAGCCAACCGCAGCAGGCGGCCCAACTGATCATGGTTGGCGCCATCATGGCGCGAAGTCCAGCGATGATGCCGATGAGAAACGCAGATACAAGGATGGGCATGCGGACCTTTTCTTATTTTGAAGTTGACGTCCTTCTGATCCTAGAGAGAGATGTTGGTGACCACAAACCCTGTCGGTAGAGGAATTAAATACCTCTTTCGAGTAGGCTGCGGTGGAACGGTACCAGCTAGGCTGGAAAGAATCGAGCCGATGGAGGCAAACAGATGCAGATCAGTTTCAAGGACAAGGTAGTGCTGGTGGCCGGAGGGACAGGCGGCCTGGGCCATGCAGTCAGCCTGGCGTTTCTTGGGGAGGGGGCGAAGGTCATTGTGACCTACCGCGACGCGAGAGGCCTTGAAGAGTTGAAGAGCGAAGCTTCGCTTTTGTCTGGAACGCTTGAAGGCGCGCAGGTGGATGTGACCGATGAGGCGGCCGTCAGCGGTCTTGTGGCAGATATCGTCGCGAAGAGCGGCAGGCTGGATGCCGTGGTGAACACCGTAGGCGGCTACGCAGGTGGAGCGAAACAGTGGGAGACGGAGTCGAAGGTCCTCGAGCGAATGCTCGACCTCAACCTGCGCTCTGGTTTCTTGCTGGCTCGCGCAGCCGTTCCGGTAATGCTGAAGCAGGGAAGCGGTGCTGTTGTGAACATTGCCGCAAAGGCCGCGGTCGATCATGGAGCAGGGGCATCGGCATACGCTGCATCGAAGGCTGCGGCTGTGGCATTGATGGATTGCCTTGCTGCTGATGTGAAGGGAACGGGCGTTCGTGTGAACTCCGTGTTGCCCAGCGTCATCGACACGGCAGTGAATCGACAGGCCATGCCTGACGCAAACTTCGCCATTTGGCCGAAGCCGGAGGAGATCGCCAGCGTGATCCTGTTCTTGGCGAGCGACGCAGCGCAGGTCGTTCATGGCGCTGCGATTCCGGTCTACGGCAAGACCTGATTCGATTTCCCCGAACATTCTCGAAAGTGGTATCCACGGACAAGGCTATCCAGTGATGCACGCGGCCGCCGGCCGAACTACCGTGTTCTTGAGCCTCAGCCCGCGCGACACGACTGCTGGGTTTCTTTCGACACCGAGATCAACAAGAAAATCAGGAGAAGACAGATGAGCTACATCACAACCAAGGACGGCGTTGAAATCTTCTACAAGGACTGGGGCTCCGGCCAGCCCATTGTGTTCAGTCACGGATGGCCCCTGTCGTCCGATGATTGGGACAATCAGATGCTGTTCTTCCTGAAGCAGGGCTATCGCGTGATCGCCCACGATCGTCGCGGTCATGGCCGATCTTCGCAGGTTGCCGATGGCCACGACATGGACCACTACGCCGATGACCTGGCCACTGTTACAGCTCATCTCAGCTTGAAGGACGCCATCCACGTTGGCCACTCTACGGGTGGCGGCGAAGTGGTGCACTATCTGGCTCGTCATGGCGAAAGTAATGTGGCCAAGGCGGCAATTATTAGCGCGGTGCCGCCGCTGATGGTGAAGACCCAGGCCAACGCGCTTGGGCTTCCCAGTTCGGTGTTCGATGATCTACAGGCACAACTCGCAGCGAATCGTTCAGAGTTCTATCGCGCGCTGCCAGTCGGACCTTTCTATGGCTTCAACCGTCCGGGTGCGAAGTCCTCAGAGGCTGTTATCCAGAATTGGTGGCGCCAGGGGATGATGGGAGGTGCCAAGGCGCACTATGACGGCATCGTGGCCTTCTCCCAGACCGACTTCACTGAGGACCTCAAGAAGATCACCATCCCGGTTCTGGTGATGCATAGCGAAGACGACCAGATCGTCCCCTATACCGCCTCCGGGCCGCTGTCGGCGAAGCTGCTAAAAAACGGAACTCTGAAGACATACAAGGACTTCCCGCATGGCATGCCCACAACGCAAGCAGACACGATCAATGCGGACCTACTGGCGTTTTTCAAGCAGTAGAGAGCGAACGGCGCGTGCAGCCCTTATCGTGTGCGCGCGCCGGTTGTCTTTTGAGTCTGGCTAGAAGTGAAAAACAGGGCCGCCCTGCCATGTCCACGTGACGTGATTGGTGAAGTTCTCGTGCGACAGGAACGACAGATATGGGGGCTCGCCAATACCATCCGGATCGCGAGTTGCCGTGCGATAGCGGACGACTGTCGCGCCGAATGAGGAGCGCACGGCGAAAGTACGGTTGATCTTGTAGTCATTGGACAACATCAACGAAGCCGCGGTGTGATTAACGGTATATTCGGCTGGTTCTGCGTAAGTCCCGCGCACGGTGTCGAGACGCGCAGGTACTTGCACCTGGTCGGTGATGAATCCGGGTCGAATGGCAAACGAGAACGTATTTTGTGGCCTGTCGTAGACCAGGCGCACTCCGAAGCCGGCGATAAGGGTAGAACCGGTTATATCGCTTGAGCCGGAGGACCCGTTGGCGAGCAGAGTTTTCGGAGTGAGCAGTCCTTGTTGTTTGTCCAACGAAAAGCTGGCGCTGATCCAAGGCGTGATGGCGTAATCTGCCTCGAATCCCGCACCATGGTTAGCCATGCAGATCGCGCAAGGAGTATTCGGCGATCCGAGCGGCATGGATCGGTAGTGAGCGGCGAAGGAAAATCGCCGAATCGCCTGTAATCTGGCGACGTCTTCATCGGAAGCAAGCATGTGAATGCCACGTCGATTGCGGTCTGAAGGTAGGCCATGCTGGAAGTCCCGGTACCAGGGTGCCTTGAATCGCATCGCATTTGCCATCGTGCGGCTGGGATTAAGAGTGCCGCGAACCAGTAGCGGAAACCATGATGATCGATTGTCGCCTTGTATTCGGTCGCTCACGTAGCGGTCGATCGTGTCCTCGGCCAGCGTCCATAGCGCGCCGACGGTAGGGGTGATGATGAAGTCTACCCAGCCGGTATTGTTGGTGTAGTGCCAGGTTTTAATGTCGAACTGCTTACAGGGTTTGTGGCAATCGCCAATGGGATAGGTCCAGCCGCCTTCGTTGCCGATACCTGCTTCCCCGAGTGGACTGATTTCAGAATGGGCACTGAATGCGGCGGACCATAGAAGGGCTCTGAAGCGGCTCATCCAGTAGTCGCGTGTTGCGCTGAGTTCCTGTTGGCGACCGGTGGGATCGTTCTGAATCTCGATATAACCGGCCACCGCTCCCTGCATGGGATGACCAACATAGTTGGTCAGAAAATCATCGCCATCGTTCCATCGGCCCATGTTGAACTGGCGCATGGATGCGAAGTAATCATGCCAGAAGGGCTTGCGCGCGACGAGGTAGCGGATCTGGTCGTCGTTCGCGAGACGAAAGCTGGTCTCGACGGCGTTGAAGAAGAGTGACTGGGCGATGAGCCCTCTCCAGTGATATCTCTCGTAGCGCCACGGTTCATCCAACTCGCGGGCCAACTCGGCGGCATCATTGCTGTGGGGCTTACTGTTCGAGGTCAGCCTCAAACTCAAAGCATTGTGCATCGCGTACATCGCGTTGCTATCCAGATTGATCCGTGCCGCGATGGGGCCGCGGTCCGGCAACTGCTCCGCTTCATCGTCCTGAGAGGAACTCAACAGCCGAAGAGAGTCGAATGTTGGTGCTTCTGGCTGCACACGCTTCGGCGATTCCGGCAACTGAGATTTCCCCGCAGGTGTCATTGGGCCTGCGAAGGAATTGTCCGTTCCAGACCGAATCGTTGTGTTTGAATCTGCGCTGCCGAACGGGCCTGACTCATCGCTGAAGCCAAGCGCGCCTGCGTTCCCGGCAAGTTGCTGTCCGTGGCTAGCGGCACCAGCAAGCATCAGGCAGAGGGCGACGGCGAAGTGTGGCCAGTTGCAGCGGAGCTTTGGGCGTACAGAAGCGCGACTCATTGCATTTCACCGAACCACTGGCAACAATGACTGGCTCTACACCGATCAGAACTGACAGGGCCCCTTGGACAGTGATGCGAAAACAACATCGATCCCGTGTCACGTTCACTAACGTCGACAACTTACCTTTGGAAAGGCCTTCACCGTACATTGCGGAGAAGTATGTTTTTTGGGGGGCCCGGTTCAATCTGCGATGTACCGTGAGATGCGGTAAGTCCTGCAAGGGTTTACCGCCCGGTTGGAGTCCTGGATCGCCTTGTTGCGAACGTTATTTCCCGAGGAAGGTCCAGAGGCCGGATAAGACAAGTACTGCGAGCAGCTAAGCCACCATAGCGCTCAACGGCACCTTGGTTGAGGCGGAGTGGCTTTTGTGGGGAATTGAGGTTACACGAAGGGACCAAGCAACTGGAACAACCAAGGCGTACGTCGTATGCGTGGTGAACAGTTTGGTGTATGTGAGTTCCTCCCAGGACTCTGAATAGGTTCGAAACTGTACGAAAAGACAATAGGAAAGCTGCAAGGGAGACACAAAGATGAAGCGAATTGCAATGTTAACGTTGGGTTGCCTTTTAGTGCCCGTTATAGCCAATGCTCAGGTAAAGGAACAGGATCGCGTTAAGGAGTCCGGGCAGGTGCTGAGGGATATCCTGGAATCACCGGACAAGGGAATACCACACGATTTGGTCAATAAAGCAGAGTGCGTGGTCGTCTTTCCCTCTGTAAAGAAGGCAGCCTTCATCGTCGGTGCAAACTATGGGCGCGGTGTGATGACGTGCCGCGCAGGTGCAAATTTCACCGGGCCGTGGAGTGCTCCAACGATGATGGCTCTGGAAGGAGCGAGCTTTGGTTTCCAGATTGGCGGCCAGGCCACTGACTTTATCCTGCTCATCATGAATGAGAAGGGCGCAAGGTCCGTGTTGTCCAGCAAGGTCAAGATTGGCGGCGACGCTTCCGCGGCTGCCGGGCCTGTGGGACGTACCACCACTGCTGAGACCGACATCGTCATGAAGGCCGAGATTCTTTCCTGGTCGCGGGCGCAGGGATTGTTTGCTGGCGTATCTTTGACCGGCTCGACGATGCGGTCAGACGGAGACGCGAACAAGAACCTCTACGGAAAAGAGCTGAGCGGGCAGGATATCGTGTTCAAGCACGAGGTCACGGCTCCTCCTGCGGCCTCTGAGCTGCTAGCCGAACTGCACAAGATCTCGGCGGCACGTAAGCCCTGATCTTCAAGGTAAAAATGCTATCCGGTTTGACATCTGAGGCTTCAGTGCTCGGGAAACTGTCCCGTGTCCTGAGGCCTCAAGTGCTTTAAGGGGCGTCGGTACGAACATCTTTTGCTTGAATCTGATTGCTGTGACAGATGTGTCTCGTCGGGTCTACAATTCCCCCCTCGCCGCGAACGGCGAATGTGAAGGAGTAGAACAAACATGGCGACGATGACTGCGCTTCGGCCCGGGGCTTACGGATTTCCTGTCTCGATCAAACCAAGATATGGCAACTTTATTGGCGGCGAGTGGGTGGCTCCTGCCTCCGGACAATACTTCGAAAACGTGACTCCTGTGACAGGACAGGTGCTGTGTGAGATTCCACGCTCCAACGCGGCTGATATCGACCGCGCGCTCGATGCAGCGCATGCTGCGAAGGCGGCATGGGGCAAAACTTCGACCACGGAACGCGGACGAATGCTCGAGAAGATTGCTCAGCGCATGGAGGAGAACCTCGAGCTGCTCGCGACCATCGAGACGTGGGACAACGGCAAGCCCATTCGCGAAACCATGGCCGCGGATCTCCCGCTTGCCATCGATCACTTCCGCTACTTTGCCGGAGTCATCCGCGCACAGGAAGGCTCCATCTGCGAGATCGACGAGTCGACCATCGCGTATCACTATCACGAGCCGCTCGGCGTGGTAGGCCAGATCATTCCGTGGAACTTCCCAATTCTGATGGCGACCTGGAAGCTGGCGCCTGCACTGGCCGCCGGCAACGCCGTCGTGCTCAAGCCGGCCGAGCAGACTCCTCTTGGCATCCTCGTCCTGGCGGAGCTCATCCAGGACATCCTTCCTCCCGGCGTGCTGAACATCGTCAACGGCTTTGGCCTTGAGGCAGGCAAACCGCTCGCCTCCAGCCCGCGCATCGCCAAGATCGCCTTTACCGGCGAGACCACTACCGGCCGCCTCATCATGCAGTACGCCTCGCAGAACATCATCCCGGTTACGCTGGAGCTGGGCGGTAAGTCACCGAACATCTTCTTCGCCGACACGATGCGTGAAGACGACGACTTCTTCGACAAATCGCTCGAGGGCTTCGCGATGTTCGCACTCAACCAGGGTGAGGTCTGCACCTGTCCCTCACGCGCACTGGTGCAGGAGTCGATCTACGACCGCTTCATGGAAGCAGCCCTGAAGCGGGTCAAAGCAATTAAGCAGGGCAACCCGCTCGACAAGTCCACCATGATCGGAGCCCAGGCTTCCACTGAGCAGATGGAGAAAATTCTCTCTTATCTCGACATTGGCAAGCAGGAGGGAGCAGAGGTCCTCACCGGCGGTAAGCGCGCCGCGCTCGATGGCGATCTCTCGGAAGGCTTCTATATTGAACCCACCGTCTTCAAGGGTCACAATAAGATGCGCGTCTTCCAGGAGGAGATCTTCGGCCCCGTTGTCTCGGTCACGACGTTTAAAGACGATGATGAGGCCCTCGCCATCGCCAACGATACCCTCTATGGACTCGGTGCTGGCATCTGGACCCGCGACCTCAACCGTGCCTATCGATTCGGCCGCGCGATCCAGGCTGGCCGTGTCTGGACCAACTGTTACCACCTCTACCCGGCGCACGCGGCGTTTGGTGGATACAAGCAGTCGGGCATTGGCCGCGAGAACCACAAGGTCATGCTCGACCACTACCAGCAGACGAAGAACCAGCTCGTCAGCTACAGCCCCAAGGCGATGGGTTTCTTCTAAACATGACGACTACCGCAAATACTCCACTTCAGGTGATCGCGACTCCGGCCGCGATCGCCCTGATGGAGAATCTCGAATCCAAACATGGGGAGCTGATGTTTCATCAGTCGGGAGGCTGCTGCGACGGCAGCTCCCCCATGTGCTATCCCCGTGGCGAGTTCCTCACTGGCGACAGCGACGTGCTGCTCGGCGAGTTGGACGGCACACCCTTCTATATCAGTAAGCCACAGTTCGAATACTGGAAGCACACGCAGCTGATCCTCGACGTGGTGCCGGGAAGGGGAGGGATGTTTTCACTGGAAAATCCGGAGGGGGTGCGGTTTCTGATCCGCTCAAGGGTCTTTCGGGATGAAGAGATCGAGGCGCTGCGATCCGCAGGGCGGATATAGGAGAACCAAAATCTAGAGACCAAAAACTAAGCGCGTTTGCGGGCAGCCATGCACTTCGTCATGATCGCCGAGTGCAGACGCTCGCGCAGCTCGTCCGAGATGTCGTAGACCTCGTTGCCACGGTAGACCTCAATCGTCTGCCGTGTCGTATTCACCACCACCTCGCAGTGATGGCACTCCGCCATGTGGGTCTTTACCTCTTCAAGCAAGGCAGGTGGAATATGGCCATCAAAGTAGTCGGTTAGCTGGCTAAGAAAATCGGTGCAGGTCATGCCGTTTGGCCCTCCTTCTTCCGGAAGTATCTGCTCAGACGTTCGCGCAATTGTAGCCTAGCGCGCAATAGCCGTGACTTAACTGCGGGGACACTCAAGCCGAGAGCCTCCGCAGTCTCTTCCGTGGAGAGGTTTTCAATATCGCGAAGCGTAAAAACTGTTCGGAACCCGGGAGGAAGTCCCTGGATGGTGCGGCGAAGAATATCGCCAAGCTCGTTTTGGTCAAAAATCTGCTCAGGATTAGGACGCCACTCGGCAAAGTCACGAGGGATGGACCCTTCTTCCGTCTGGACATCTTCGTCCATGGAGACGGTCTTTGACGTCTTGCGCTTGCGCAGCCGCATAAGACTCTCGTTGACGGCGATGCGGACAAGCCAAGTCGAGAACTTGGAGTTTCCCTGGAACTGCTCCAGCTTCTCGTAAGCCTTGAGGAAGGTATCCTGCGTGATGTCTTCGGCGTCTTCACGGTTTTGCGTAATATGCTGTGCGACCCGGAAGATCTGGCGTTCGTACTGCCTGACCAGCTGCTCGAAGGCTGCTGTATCACCCTCCCTCGCGCGCGCAACCAGCGCTACGTCCGGGTGGATCTCTTCCGTTCCTGGGGATTGGATGGCGGGCATGGGCAAAAGGGTGCGTTAATCGGGCTGAGCCTTACGCGCTCAGCTTTCCGTTCTCTTACGCTTCAACCATAGTAAATGCCCGGGCATCATCACGGCAAAGCCCTTCAGTCCAAGCACGAGCTTGCGCGTCGATATATATCTGTCCAGATTCCACCGCGCAGAGTCTAACCTCAAGAGCGCGGGTATGCAGCTTACAGTGGAAGTGTGGCGCTGAAGCGAACCAAGGCGGCCGCCGCGAAGCGAGGCGATGTTGAAGGGTTGCACAAGATTTCAGATTGCTGTCCTGTTAGGTTCTCTGCTGGCTGGTTCAACGCCATCGGCGCATTCATTCACGCCCGATGACCAGAAGTCGTCGAAGCCCAAATCTTCGACGACGAAGACCACTCCAAAGAGCAGCACCACGACCAGGAAATCGTCGACTCAAAAGACCACATCAAAATCCAAAGCCTCTTCCTCAACGACAGCCAAAGGTAAGAAGCGCACCTCGGCAAAACCCACCCCGCAGACCATTCACCTCACCAGCGTCTTCCACGCCACCGAGCAGCTCCGCCCCATGGCCCAGCAACTTGCCTCCACGCGCTCGGCTGCCGCCTATGCAGGCGTTCACAACTACGCCCACTCACACCCCGGCGAGGGAGCCGCCACAGCCTATCTCGCGGTTGGCCATGCCTACATGCTCGACCGTCGCTACAACGAGGCCTTCGATTCCTTCCGGCAGGCCCAGTCCAGCGGCAAAGCACTCGACGACTACGCGGAGTACCTCGGCGCGCAGGCCGCCCTTGCAGCCAACCGACCCACCGACGCCTACGCTCTTCTCGACCACTTCGCCGACCGCCATCCCGACAGTATCTTCGTTGCGAACGCACCCATCCTCCTTGCCAACGCTTACCTGCAGCAGAACAATCCGCAGGCCGCGCTCGCGGTCCTCCAGCCACTGCAGGAGACACAGCAGGGTGGCCACAGCGACTTCCGCTACGCTATGGGCCGCGCCTACCAGCTCACCGGCGACGCAGGCCATGCCGCTCCCATCTACCGCGGCGTCTACGCAAAATTTCCTCTAAGCTCTGAGGCCGGTCAGTCCCGCTCGCAGCTCGATGCCATGGGCGTCCCACTCAACGCCACTGAGCGCAAAGCACACGCCGACCAGCTCTTCAACGCCAGGCGTTACAACGAGGCCGGACAGGAGTATCACGAGATCGGGCGCAATGACTCCAGCCTCTCGCAGTCCGATCGTGATTCGCTCGCTATCTATGCGGCCGTCTGCGACTACAAGCTCAAGCGCATAAGTCGCCGCGACGTCGAGCGCCTCCCCGAGACCGCAGACGACACTGCTGCTGCCAAGTTCTA
>Ga0163162_10004884_pt1 | contig 12930 bp, 11 predicted proteins | sample S55metaG_FD_115310 | JGI IMG/M metagenome (GOLD analysis project Ga0163162, IMG submission 115310) | Switchgrass rhizosphere microbial communities from Kellogg Biological Station, Michigan, USA - S5-5 metaG | ecosystem: Host-associated > Plants > Roots > Rhizosphere > Soil | place: USA...
CGGCGCGGCGATCGTGGCGGTCGCATTTGCGCTCACGGTGCTGAGCGGCTGGCTCGACCGTCGCGACATGCGCGCGCCTGCGCTCGATCAGGGCGTCGCCGCAGCTGGCGGCCGCTGATTTTTGATCTTTCGATTTCAACAAGGAGCATCACCATGAGCATTCCCGCACTGGGTCTCGGCACCTTCCGGCTGACCGGGCAAACCGTCATCGATTCCGTGCGCAACGGCCTCGAAGCGGGCTATCGCGCGATCGATACCGCGCAGATCTACGGCAACGAAGCGGAGGTCGGGCAGGCGATCGAGGCAAGCGGCATCCCGCGCGAAGCGATCTTCGTCACGACGAAGATCTGGACAGAGAACCTGTCGCGCGCGCGCCTGATTCCGAGCCTGAAAGAAAGCCTCGCGAAGCTGCGCACCGAGAGCGTCGACCTGACGCTGATCCACTGGCCGTCGCCGGGCGACGCCGTGCCGGTCGCCGAATTCATGACTGCGCTCGCCGAGGCGAAGGCGCAAGGCCTCACGAAGCAGATCGGCGTGTCGAACTTCACGATCGGCCTGATGCAGCGCGCGATCGACGCGGTCGGAGCGAAGGAGATCGCGACCAACCAGATCGAGTTGAGCCCGTTCCTGCAGAACCGAAAGGTGGCGGCGTTCGCGGCGAGCCATGGGATCCACATCACGTCTTACATGACGCTTGCCTACGGCAACGCGCTCAAGGACCCGGTGATCCAGGCGATCGCGAGCGAGCGCGGCGCCACGCCCGCGCAGGTTGCGCTCGCCTGGGCGATGCAGCTCGGCTACGCGGTGATTCCATCGTCGACGAAGCGCGCGAACCTCGAAAGCAATCTTGCCGCGCGCACGCTGCGTCTTTCCGCCGATGAACTCGCGCGCATCGCCGCGCTGGATCGCGGCGAGCGCCTCACGAGCCCGCAAGGCCTCGCGCCGGTCTGGGACTGAGCCGGGCGAGTGCGGCGGCATTGTCGATGTCGCCTGTGCCCTGATGTGTCCCGCGATTTGCATGAACCGTCCCGAGGGAATAGACGCCAGTCCCGGTTGTTTTCATGAATGGCACGACGTGACGCCGGTTGATCCGGCGCAAGCATCGCTGCCGTGCCGCTCACTGTCGACGTTCATTCGATGAGGAGGGATCATGCCGACACCCCCGGGACCCGGTGTGCGCGAAGAACCCGGTTTTGTCCGCGACCTCGGCGCGATGGAAAGGATTTTGCATTTCTATGCAAGCGAGCACCCGCGGCATTTCTGCGTCGTCGCGGAGATCGAGGGCACGATCGATCCGGCGAAGTGCCGGGCCGCATTCGATGCGGTTCAGGCACGGCATCCGATGCTGTCGGTATGCGTGCGGGACGACCCGCAGCGCGGCCCCGGCATCTACCGGTGCGATCGGCCGTTGAAGGTCGGGTTCTCATCGGTCGATGAGGAGCCGGACTGGCGGCGCGTGGTGGAACGCGAACTGGCCACGCCCTTTGCGGACAGCGAAGGGCCGCTCATGCGCGCCACGGTCATGTACGGAGCGCATGGCGCCTCGATCGTGCTCACGTCGCATCACGTCCTTTCCGATGGCATGTCGGCGGTATTCATCGTCCAGGATCTGATGGAGGCGCTCGACGGGCGGCCGCTCGCGCGGCTGCCCGAGCTGCCGTCACAGGAACGACTCGTGGCGGACGTGCTGCTGCCCGAAGGACGAACGATCGATCCGGAAATGCCCGATGGCCTCGACGAGCGCAGATTGCGGACCATCGCCGATGCGCCGCTCTGGCGCCCCTTCGAGGGCGACACGCCGCTCGTGCACACGATCGAATTCGACGCGCCGTTCAGCGCGCGTCTTCGGCGCCGCAGCCGCGAGAACGCGACCACGTTGAATGGCGCGCTGTGCGCGGCGCTCGTTCAGTGCGTCGCGGAGGCGGACCGGGGCCGCGAGACGTGCGCGATTCTGAGCGCAATCAATTGCAGGCCGCTCGTCAGGACAGCGGATCGCGATTGCGGATTGCTGGTGCGCGCGGCCGCGACCACGTATGCACTCCACGAAGCCGGCGACTTCTGGGCACTCGCGCGCCGAACGAATGCAGCCGTTGTGGCGGCCCGTTCGAGCGAAGGCGTGATCCGGAGCTTTGCCGCAATGGAGGCGTGCGTGCCGAAGCGGGGCGACAGCCAGCTTGCGTGCGGCTATTTCGGCGCGTTCCAGTACGACGCGGTGCTGTCCAATCTCGGCGCGCTTCCGATACCGGCGCAAGTCGGAGCGCTTCGCCTGAAGGCGGTCTGGGGCACGGCCGTACAGGGACGATTCGTGCATGAGCGCGTCTTCGGCGCGGCGAGCTTCGATGGGCGCCTGCGCATCGTTCAAACGAGTCCGAAGGTCATGCTATCCATTCTCGAACCGTTGCGGGAAAAGCTCGCGCAGGCATGCGAGTGATCACGTCGCGTGCGTGCGCGAGCGAACGCGACGGTTACTGCCCGAAGAAGATCCCGCACTGGGGCGCCGTGCAGGTCGACTGCCGGGGACCCTGTGCGGCATCGCTTCGAGTGGCAGGCATGCCGCCGTAGGAGGAATCGTCCACCGATGCGGCCCGCGCGGTATCGACCGTCTGCGCGGAGGCCGGATGAATGCTCTGTATCGGCCGCATGGTCTGCACGAGTTGCTGCGCTTCGGCGGGCATCTGTGCCTGCGCCGCGCCCGCGATCGTGAATAGTCCGGCGGCAATGGCCGTCGCGATGTGTCTCGCTTTCATGCTCAACTCCTTCAGCGTGTACATGGTAGGCAGGCGGGAACGTGCGTCTCCGGCTTCCCGCCGCGGTGGCGGCGTCTCGTACATTGTTGCGCACGGGAGCGCAGGCCCGATCCTTAAGTTATAGCCGTTGTGATTGCGCGGACAACCCTCATCAGGAGCATTGCCGTTCGGGGGGAAACGCCGCACAGCGCGTGAGTGCCTCGCAGAATGGCTTCAATGCGCGCACGGCGTCGCAGCGCTCGCGCTTTCCTTCTCCAATCCGTTGTCCGGCGTACAAAAGTGGGGTTACGCCGCGCAGGTCTTTCCTCTACATTGATTTCCTGGCGCACCGGAAGGGAGAACACATAATGGATGCTATGCCGATTGAATACCGGGGGTGGGGACTGACGCCGATCGTCACACGCGCAACGGATTTTTTCTCAGCGACCTTGCTGGTCGAAAAGCCCAACGGCGTGCGCCGGGCAATCGGACCGCTCGGCCGGTTCCAGTCGCCGGATGCGGCGGCTTCGTTCGCGATCGAGTTCGGCAAGGCCTCGGTGGATGGCCGTCCGGTGCCGAGCCCGAACTGCGAAACGGAGTAAGCGCTCCACGCGCGCATGCCTTGCCGGATGCGCGCACACGATGGCGTTCCGTACTTTGCACGCGAGCCCATCACAAAGCGCGGCGGACATCACCGCGCCCTATGCAGGAAAATAGGCGGGACATACCCCGACATCTTATTCAGGCGACGGTCGAAATAGCCGTCGCCGCGCGCGAAACGCATATTCCAGAGTACGGAACAACCGGATGACGCGGGTTGACGCCACGCCTGTGCATGCCGTCTAATCCGGCGAGGCGCTGGGGTACGGAGCGCCGCCTATCCGGAGCGTCTCATGACTCGGTTGCCGCCGCCCGCCTTCGCGTCCGCCACGACCCGGGCGGCGGAGGCTTCACCGCCTGCCGTACACACGGAGAGCGCGACGCCGCGCAAGCGCACCGGCGCGAGCGCGGGGCCGACGGTCATGCCGCTCGCCCGCGCGCTTTCGATCCTGTCCGCGTTCACTCCGCAGGAGCCCTGGCTCGGCAATCAGGAGATCGCGCTCGAGACCGGCATTCCCGCGCCGACGGTGTCCCGCATGCTGCGCTCGCTCGTCGCGCTCGGCTATCTGCGCCATGCGCCCGAGCGCCGCAAGTACCGGCTCGCCGCCACGGTCCTGTCACTGGGATACGCGGCAATCGCGCATTCCAGCGTTCAGCGTCTCGCGCGGCTGGAGATGCAGGCGTTCGCCGACAAAAACGAAACCTATGTGGTCCTCGCGTCGAGGGACCGGTTGGACCTGATCGTTCTCGAGACGTGCGCGAGCCGCGAGGCGTCGATCGATCTCAAGCTTGCCGTCGGCACGCGGCTCGGGATCGCTTCGTCTCCGATGGGCTGGGCCCTGCTCGCCGCCCTGCCGGAACTGGAGCGGTTCTACCTGCTCGGCAACGTGGAGCGAAAGGCGGGGCGCGACTGGCCGCATCTGCGCCGGCGTATGAGCGAAGGCATTTCGCAGGTGCACGAAACAGGCTTTTGCGTGTCCCTCGGCGAATGGGAGCCTGAACTCGCGATCGTCGCCGCGCCGCTGACGATTCCGGATCACACGCCGTTCGTTCTCGCCTGCATTGGCAGGAGCGCCCGCATGGGGCGCGCGCGCGTGCAGCGCGAGCTGGGGCCACGGCTCGTGGCCGCCGCGCTCGCGCTTCAGGAGCAGGCTCTCTTCGACGAATGACGAACATGGCAACCCCCGACATGAACGACGCCGTCAGCGTGACGATGACCGTCGAGCGCGGCCTCGACGTGCTGCGCGCGTTTCGCGCCGAGCGTGCGCCGCTCTCGAACGCGGAACTCGTTCGGAGGACAGGCCTCTCGAAGGCGACAGTTTCGCGCCTGACGAGCACGCTGATCCGCATCGGCTTTCTGCGGCGCGTCGCGGGCGGACGGCAGTTCGAACTCGCGACCGGCGCACTGAGCATCGGCCATGCGTTCCTCGAAGCCAGCCCGGTCATGCGCACGGCGCATCCGTTCATGCAGAAGGTCGCGGACAAGCTCGACCTTTCCGTTGCGCTCGCGGTCGCGGATCATCTCGACATGCTCTACATCGGCTACCGGACGAGCGCGAAGATCGCCACGCTGCGTCTCGGCATCGGCTCGCTGCTGCCGATGGGCACGACGTCGGTCGGCCGCGCGTATCTGTATGGGCTCGCCCCGGTGGCCCGGCGCACCTTCATCACCGCGATCAAGGAAGCTGCGGGACCGAATGCGAGGGCGGTCCAGAAGGGCATCGACGCCGCCTTCGACGACCTGAGGGAAACCGGCGTGTGCATGTCCGTTGGCGAATACCAGCGCAACGCCTACGGCATCGCGCTGCCGATCGAAGTGGGGCGCTCGCGCACGCTGATGACGCTCAGTTGCGGCGCGGTCGAGCTGGAACTGGATAGCGCCGCGATCCGCAAGCGCGTCGTGCCGGAACTGAAGGCCGCGGCGGTGCAGCTCACGGCGTTGCTGGGCGATATCGAGGGCGAGCCCTGACGCGCAATCGGCGGGTCGCATGCGAGCGGAGAAACCAGAACGGCCGGAGCGGCCGGAGCGGCATGACGCCGCCCGGCCGTTTGCTTGCGCAGCCCGGGTTGCGGGCCGCGCGGCGATCAACAGTCGGCCATGATGTCGACGTCACGTGTTTCGCGGAAGAAGAGCACGAGCACGATCAGCGAGACGACAGTCCACGCGAGCGGATACCAGAGGCCCGAATAGATATTGCCGGTCTGCGCCGAGATCGCGAACACGAAGGTCGGCAGCAGCCCGCCGACCCAGCCGGTCGCGAGGTTGTACGGCACGGACATCGACGTATAGCGGATACGCGTCGGGAACATTTCGACGAGCGCCGGGCCGATCGTCATCACGGTGAGTATCGAGGACGCGAAGAAGACCACCATCAGCAGAAAGACCATCGGCGTGTTGAACGTCTCCGGATCGCTTCGTGCGGGATAGCCGTTCGCGCCCAGCACTTCGCGCAGCTCTTTGGCGAAGAGCGTGGCGCGCGCCTTTGCGTCCGCGTCCGACAGTGTGCCCGCATCGAATGCGGCAAGCTTGCTCTCGCCCACGCGGATCGTGGCGCCGGGCGCCGGTCCCGCGTTCGTCTCGCGCGATGCGACGAGGCTGTAGCTCACGCCCGCCGATGCCAGCGCCTGCTTGGCCGTGTCGCACGGCGACGTGAAGCGCCGCGTGCCGAGCGGATTGAACATCAGCGAGCAGCCGGAGAGGTCCGTCTCGACCGTGACCGGCGCGTTCGCCTGCGCCACCGACAGCGCCGGATTGGCGAAATGCGCGAAGCCGCGAAACACGGGGAACACCAGCACGGCCGTCAGCACGAAGCCGATCAAGAGCGCCGGCTTGCGCCCGATGCGGTCGCACAGCCAGCCCGACAGCGGAAACACCGGCAGGCAGACGGCGGTCGCGAAGAGCACGACGGCGTTGACCGTCTTCGGGTCGACCTTGAGCGTCTGCGTGAGGAAGAACGTCGGGTAGAGCGCGGCCATGTAGTACATCGACGTCATGCCCGCGCACAGCGCGAACGCGACGGCGAGCCGGCGAAAGTTCGCCGCGTCGAGAAACGTCTCCCGGATCGGCGACTTCGAGAGCCGCTTGTCGCGCCGCAGTTTGCGGAACGCGGGCGATTCCTCCATGCGCAGGCGCATCGCGAGGGAAATCGCGAGCATCACCAGCGAGGCGATGAAGGGCAGCCGCCAGCCCCAGGCGTCGAACGCGTCGCCGGATACCTGGCGTGCCGCGAGGATCACGAGGAACGAGAGCAGCAGGCCCGCGGTCGTCGCGGCGGTGGTCCACGACATGTTCAGCCCGCGCCGGCGTCCCGGCGAATATTCGGCGACGTAGGTCAGCGCCCCGGTGTATTCGCCGCCTGCCGCGAGGCCTTGCAGGATGCGCAGCATGATGAGCACGATCGGCGCGGCGATGCCGATGCTCGCATACGTCGGCAGGCAGCCGACGCCGACGGTCGCCACGCCCATCATGCAGATCGTCACGACGAATGTGCGCTTGCGGCCGATCATGTCGCCGATGCGCCCGAAGATCAGCGCGCCGAGCGGGCGCATCATGAAGCCCACGGCGAACGTGAGCAGCGCGAAGATGAAGGCCGTCGCGGGATCGACGCCCGAAAAGAACTTCGCGGCGAGCACGGTCGCGAGCGACCCGTACAGCGCGAATTCATACCACTCGAAGGCGGTGCCGATCGACGCCGCCCAGATCGCGCGCGACATCGGCGCCGTTACTTCCTCAGCGGCATCCATCGTGGTTTCGAGGCCTGCGGGATTGCTCATGGTTGTCTCCGGATTCATGACGGGCGCTTCTGCGGCGCCGTGATAGGTCGGGTATGCGTGCCATTGGCGGCACGCGTGCACTTCGATGCATCGTTGCGGCGGGGCACGGGCTCCGTTCGCATGTCACAACTCGCTGACGAGTGCGGGAACCGCATCGAACAGGTGCGCGCGGCTGCCGTCCGGCTTCATGCTTGCCGTCACGCTGAAGCCGGTCACCCGTTCGGCCGGGACGAGAATCTTCATTGCTTCATCTCCTTTGCTGTTGCCGAATGCGTGCGATGTCACGCGCTTTCGAAGATCGCGGCCATGCCCTGGCCGCCGCCGATGCACATCGCTTCCAGCCCGTAGCGCGCACCGCGGCGGCGCAGTTCGTGCAGCAGCGTGGCGAGCATGCGCACGCCTGTCGCGCCGATCGGGTGTCCGAGCGAGATGCCCGAGCCGTTCACGTTGAGCCGTTCGGGATCGTTCCATTGCCAGCCCTTCAGTACGGCGAGCACCTGCGCGGCGAACGCCTCGTTGAGTTCGACGAGATCGATGCGATCGAACGAGAAGCCGGTGCGCGCGAAGAGGCGCTCGACGGCCGGCACGGGACCGATGCCCATGCGCGACGGCTCGCACCCCGCCGCCGCCCAGCCGGCCAGATAGCCGAGCGGGGCGAGCTCGAGTTCATCGAGCTTGTCTTCCGCGACGATCAGGCAGGCCGCCGCCGCGTCGTTCTGCTGGCTCGCGTTGCCCGCCGTGACGGTGCCGTCGTTCATGAGCGGCTTGAGCTTCGCGAGCGTATCGACGGTCGTGCCGGCGCGAATGCCTTCGTCGCGTGTGAACACGAACGGCTCGCCCTTTTTCTGCGGCACGGCAAGCGGCACCACTTCGTCGTCGAACCTGCCGCCTTCCCACGCGGCGGCCGCGCGCTGGTGGCTGCGCGCGGCGTAGGCGTCGGCCTCGGCGCGCGTGATGCCGTAGTCGCGCGCGAGATGCTCGGCCGTCTCCACCATGCCCGAGATGTAGCCGAAGCGCGCCTCGGGCTGCGATCGTTCGCGCCCGCGCTCCAGCCGGTCGTGAAAGCGCACCGAGCCCGATCGCTTGCCCCAGCGCATGTCGGTCGAGTAGTACTCGATGTTGCTCATGCTCTCTACGCCGCCCGCCAGCACGACGTCGGCGGCGCCGCTCTGGACCATCATCGCGGCCGTCACGACCGATTGCAGTCCGCTTCCGCAGCGGCGGTCGATCTGCAGGCCCGGCACGCTGACCGGCAGCCCCGCGTGGAGCGCTGCCCAGCGTCCGATGCACGGCGTCTCGCTATTGGCATAGGATTGCGCGAACACGACGTCGTCGATGCGGCCCGGGTCGATGCGCGTGCGCGCGAGCACGGCTTTGATGACGGCAGTCGTCAGCGTCTCGACAGGAACATTGCGCAGGCTGCCCCCGAAGGTGCCGACGGCGGTGCGCACGGGCGCCACGATGGCGGCTCGTCTCATGAAATCTCCTTGTGGGTCTGTCGGAGTGCGGCGCCTTCGGCCGCACGTGCGAGGTCGTCGCGGTCGTCCGGATGGGCGATCGCAAGCAGGGCTTCGATGCGTTTCGATACGGTGAGGCCGCGCAGATCGGCCGCGCCGTATTCGGTCACGACGATCGCGGTGTCGCTGCGCGGCGTGCTGACCGGGCCGTCGATGCGCGCGACGATGCGGCTCTTCGTGCCCGCGCGCGAGGGCAGCACCACGATCGGCAACCCGCCGCGCGAGCGCCGCGCGCCGCGCATGAAATCGAGCGCGCCGCCGACCGCGCCCAGATAGCGGCCGCCCGCGCTTTCGGCATTGATCTGGCCCGTCAGATCCACTTCGATCGCGGCATTGATCGCGACGAACCGGTCGATCTGCGCGAGCACGGCCGTGTCGTGCGTGTAGCCGGTGGCGCGAAACGCGATCGAGGCATTGCGATGCGCGAAGCGATGAATGACGGAGGACCCCATCATCGTTCCGGCGATCGTCACGCCACGATCGATCGTCTTGCGCGCGTTGGTGACCACGCCGCGCTGCATCAGGTCCGCGACCGTGTCGCCGATCGCGCCGCTATGGATGCCGAGATCGCGATGCACGGCGAGGCCCGCGAGCACGGTCTCGGGTAGCGCGCCGATGCCGCACTGGATCGTCGCGCCATCGTCGAGCAGTGCCGCGACGTGGCCCGCGATCGCACGCTCGACCGGTCCCGCTTTCGTGCGCGGCGCATCGGGCAATGGCCGCGACGTCTCGACGATCACGTCGAAATCGTCTGCATCGAGCGGACGCGCACCGTATGTCCAGGGAGCCTGATCGTTGACTTCCGCGATCACCACGCGCGCCGTATCGACGAGCGGCACGAGGTATTCGTGACTGACCGAGAGGCTGTAGCGCCCGTGTTCGTCGGGCGGGGCGACCTGAAGGAAGAGGACATCGACACGCGCCGGTCCGTCTGCGAGCGCGTGTTCGAGCGCCGAGTAGTGCAGCGGCAGAATGTCGAGCACACCCGCCTGCGCCAGATGACGGTTGTTCGCCGTGCCGCAGTAGGAGCGGAAATCGACGGCGTCCGCGAACGCAGGCTGCAACGTGTCGGTCCAGGTCGCGCCGGCGAACACCGCGAAGCGTTGGCCGATTGCATGGCGCTGCGCCATCAGTGCGCGCGTGAGCGTCACCGGTTCGGCGGCGCACTGGCCCCATGCGACCGTGTCGCCCGGGCGGACCCACTGCGCCGCGTCGAACGCGTCGGCGTGCACGCGGCGCGTCATGATGCGCCGCCTTGTGCCGCGCCCGGCCGGGTCGTCGTGTCTGCGCTCATGCAAGGTCTCCTGTGATGCGCGGCGTGGGCTTCTCCTCTCGCCGGCCCATTCACAATGATGTCGATGCGTCTCTCGCGTCAACGCAGGCATCCGAAACATTCCGTACATCGAAAACGGGCGCGTCCGGGCGCCATGCGGCGTATGCGTGATACCGCCGACGTGGCGCTGCATGAAGCGCATATGACAGCTTCCGAAGTACGGAACGCGCACGGATGGCGCATTGACTTGACCGTGCGTACCACTCACGATGAAAAACAGCAGGCAGCCGTATCGTGTGGATCGCCTGGCGAGGATCGCGAAGGCAGGGAAGCGCCGCTATCGCGGCGTCTCGTCTGATCGATCGAAAGAATTTCTCTTCACGTGGAATGTCGATGAGTGACTATCTGAGCAATGCATGGCAACCGACGCCCGACGATATCGCCTCGTCGAACGTGAACGCGTTGATGGAGCGGCTGGGCGTCGGGAGCTACGATGCGCTGCTGGCCGTGTCGAACGCGCAGCCGGAGGTGTACTGGCAAGCCGTGCTCGATTTCTGCGGCGTGGTCTGGGACACCGGCTATCGCACCTATCTGGATACGCAGGCGGGGTCCGAGTTTCCGAAGTGGTTCGTGGGCGGACGGCTCAACTGGGTGAAGTCGGTGCTCCAGTGGGCGGGCGATCCCGAACTCGCGCAGCATGACGCGGTCGTGGCCGAACGCGAGGACGGCACGATCGTGCGCGTCACCTTCGCGGACCTCGCGACGCGCGTGGCCGCATTCGCGACGGGCCTGAAGGCGCAGGGCATCCAGCGCGGCGACCGGGTGGGCCTCCTGATGGAAAACGGCATCGAGGCAACGGTCACGCTGCTCGCCATCGCGTGGAGCGGCGCAATCGTAGTGCCGCTTTTCAGCGGCTTCGGCGTCGATGCGATCGTCTCCCGGCTCTCGTCGTGCTCGGCGCGCGCGCTCGTCGCGACCACGGGGTTCCATCGCCGCGGCAAACGGGTCGACACGCGCAAGCTCGTCGACGAAGCGCTCACCCGCGTGCCAGCCGTCGAGACCGTCATCTGGAAGCACGCGAACGAGCCGATCGATTTCCACGCACGCGTGCTCGACTGGCAGACGCTCGCCCGCACGCGGCCCGAGGGCGGGCCCGAATCGATGTCGCCGGACGATCCGTTCATGGTGATCTACACGTCGGGGACCACGGGCAAGCCGAAGGGCGCGGTCCACACGCACGGCGGCTTTCCGCTCAAGATCGCGCACGACGCGGCCGTGCATTTCGACGTGCGCCGCGGCGACGTGTTCTGCTGGCCCGCCGACATGGGCTGGATCGCGGGCTCGCTTGTCATGTCGAGCGCGCTCATGCGCGGCGCGACGCTGGTGTGCTACGACGGCGCGCCGGATTTTCCGGACTGGTCGCGCATGTCGCGCCTGATCGAGCGGCATCGCATCACGCATTTCGGCTCGGCGCCGACGCTGATCCGCGGCCTCGCGGCGAACGCCGCGCTCGCGGCGCAGGGCGACGTGTCGAGCGTGCGCCTGCTGATCACGGCGGGCGAGGGCATCGACCCCGAGCATTTCAGCTGGTTTCAGAAGGCGTTCGGCGGCGGCCGCCGCCCGGTGATCAACTACACCGGCGGCACCGAAGTCTCGGGCGCGCTGCTGTCGAGCGTGGTCGTCAGGCCGATCAGCCCGGGCGGCTTCAACACGGCGTCGCCGTCGGTGGCCGTGGATGTCGTCGACGTGCATGGCGAGACGGTGCTCGGCAGCGTCGGCGAACTGGCCATTCGCAGGCCATTCGTCGGCATGACGCATTCGTTCTGGCAGGACGACGAGCGATACCTCGATTCGTACTGGCGCACGATCCCCGGCATGTGGGTGCACGGCGACCTGGCGCTGCGCCGCGAGGACGGCACGTATTTCCTGCTCGGGCGCTCCGACGACACGATCAAGCTCGCCGGCAAGCGCGTGGGGCCGGCGGAGATCGAAGAAGTGCTGCTCGAACTGCCCGCGATAGCGGAAGCTGCCGCGATCGGCGTGGACGATCCGGTGAAGGGGCAAAAGCTCGTGGTGTTTCTGGTTCCCGCGCCCGGGTGGCGCGGCGAGGCGGACGAGCTACAGCGCGCGGTGTGCGCTCACATCGACGTGCGGCTCGGCCGGCCGTTCAGGCCGGGCGTCGTCCACGCCGTCACGCAACTGCCGAAAACGCGCAGCTCGAAAATCATGCGGCGCGTGATTCGCAGCGTCTACAGCGGCCTGCCCGCGGGCGACCTGTCGGCGCTCGACAACCCGGCCGCGCTCGACGAGATCCGCCTTGCCGCGGCGCGGTGAGTGCCGCACACGCATACGGTCACGCACAGGCTTGAGGAGCCGGACATGGAACTGAATCTGAAGGGCACGACCGTGCTGATCACGGGGGCGTCGCAGGGCATCGGCGAAGGGCTCGCGATGGCGTTCGCGCAAGAGGGCTGCAACCTGAGGCTCGTCGCGCGCTCGGAGGAGAGGCTTGCCGCGATCGCGCGGCGCGCGGCCGGCGAATCGGGCGTGGAGGCGAAGCTGCTCGCCATCGACATGACCGCGCCCGGCGCCGTCGCGCGCGTCGCGGAGTTCGGCTCGGACATCGACGTGCTCGTGAACAACGCGGGCAATATCCCCGGCGGCGACCTGTGGGACGTGGACGAAGCGCAGTGGCGCGCGGGCTGGGAACTGAAGGTGTTCGGCTACATCAATCTCACGCGCGCGATCTATCCGGTGATGGCCGCGCGCGGCGGCGGCGTGATTTTGAACAACATCGGCAACGGCGGCGAGAACTTCGACTTCAACTATATCGCGGGCACGACGGGCAACGCGGCGCTGATGGCGTTCACGCGCGCGCTCGGCGGCCGCAGCCTCGCGGACGACGGCGTGCGGGTCGCCGGCGTGAATCCCGGGCCGGTGGACACCGAGCGCATCGGCAAGGTGCTGAAAAGCCATGCGGCGGGACTGCTCGGCGACGCGTCGCGCTACACCGAACTGCTCGCGCGCTACCCGCTCGGCC
>Ga0163162_10004886_pt1 | contig 12926 bp, 9 predicted proteins | sample S55metaG_FD_115310 | JGI IMG/M metagenome (GOLD analysis project Ga0163162, IMG submission 115310) | Switchgrass rhizosphere microbial communities from Kellogg Biological Station, Michigan, USA - S5-5 metaG | ecosystem: Host-associated > Plants > Roots > Rhizosphere > Soil | place: USA: Michigan...
CCGCAAAAGACAATCTGGAGCAAGCCGGAAGGCGCGCGCGCCGGGCTTTCTTCGCAGGATTGAAGGCCGATCGCGTAGCGTTGGGACACACTCGCGACGATCAAGCCGAGACGGTTCTATTCCGCCTCTTACGCGGGTCAGGACTGCGCGGCCTCGCTGGGATTTATCCAGTGACGGACGGCGGGTTCATTCGCCCGTTGATTGACGTTACCCGCCCCGAAGTTGAAGAATTCCTGCGCAGCCGCGGGATTCCCTGGCGGGAGGATTCGAGCAATGCCGATCCCCGCTTCGCCCGCAACCGCATCCGACGCTCTCTGCTGCCGCAACTCGCGCGCGACTGGAATCCGCGGATCGGCGAGTCGCTCGCGCAGCTCGCCATTCTCGCGCACGATGAAGAGCGCTGGTGGCGAAGCTATATCGACGATCTGTCGGCTGGTATTCTTGTCGCGCGCGCCGGGGGGATCGAATTGCGCGCGTCGGCCTTGGCTGAGTTTCCTCCCGCGGTGGGCCGCCGTCTAATCCGCCGCGCGATCGCGCAAGTAAAAGGCGATCTCCGGCGCTTGGAATATGATCACGTCGAGCGGGTTCTGGAGCTGGCGGCGCAAGCCGAGGGTGACGGGAGATTACGCCTACCTGGACTCGATGTCCGCCGCTCGTTCGATTGGATTCGCGTGGCGGCTATGGCCCCACCCGTCGACTTTTTCCCGGTCCGGCTAGCGATTCCCGGAGCCTACGCCGTGTCCCCCGAAACCTGCCTCCATTTGGAGATTGCGCCGCGAACTTCACCCTCAAAAAAGGGTGCTACGCTAAAAGCAGCCGAGTTAAGTCTGCGGCGCCTCCCCCAGGTTTTGGAATTGCGGGGGTGGAGGCCGGGAGATCACTACCGTCCAGAGGGGCAGCGCCGGGATCAAAAGATCAAGGAAATGTTCCACGTGGAGCGGGTGCCCTCCTGGTTAAGAGCATCGTGGCCGATTGTCAGTAGTGGAGACACGATCTTGTGGGCCAGAACGTTCGGAGCCGCCGCGGAGTTTGCCGCGAGTCGCGAGCCCGGTCCGGTGCTGCGAGTCTGGGAAACGGAACCGCCGAACAGGTGAACCTTTTGGTGCGGTTATCTCGTCTGTACAGTAGAAGGCATTATTTGCCGGAATCATTTGGGGAGAACGCATGAATTCGAGCGTGAGAAATCTGGTTTTGTGGGTAGTGGTGCTGGGCCTGGTGGGCTTGGTCTTTGCAGTGATCAAGAATACCAAGCCGACAGGTGCGCACCCGGACTTTTCGGTTCTGGTCAACGATGTCAAGGCCGGAAAGGTGGAAAAGATCACGCTCAATAGCGTGACCGGAGACGTCCACGGCAAATACAAGAACGGCGATGAGTTCACCTCCACTGTTCCGCACACCTATAACGACTTCACCACTCTGCTGATCGATAAGGGTGTTGCCGTTAATGTCGAAAAGGATGCGGGCGGAAACTGGGTTTCACTGCTGATGAACGCCATCCCCTTCGTGCTGCTGGTGGGCTTCTGGGTGTTCATGATGCGCCAGATGCAGAGCGGCGGCAACAAGGCTTTGAGCTTTGGAAAGTCGCGGGCGCGCCTGCACTCTTCGCAGCAGAAGAAAGTCACTTTCAAGGACGTGGCCGGAGTCGAGGAAGCCAAGGAAGAACTGCAGGAGATCATCGAGTTCCTGCGTGAGCCGCAAAAGTTCCAGAAGCTGGGCGGACGCATACCCAAGGGCGTGCTGCTGGTCGGATCGCCGGGCACCGGCAAGACCCTGCTGGCCCGCGCCATCGCCGGTGAAGCCAATGTGCCGTTCTTCTCGATCTCCGGTTCGGATTTCGTCGAAATGTTTGTTGGCGTCGGCGCCAGCCGCGTCCGCGACCTGTTCGAACAAGGTAAGAAGAACGCGCCCTGCATCATCTTTATCGATGAAATCGACGCCGTCGGCCGCCATCGCGGGGCCGGTTTGGGCGGCGGACACGACGAACGCGAACAGACTCTCAACCAGTTGCTGGTCGAGATGGATGGGTTTGAGTCGAACGAAGGCGTGATCCTGGTAGCGGCGACCAATCGCCCCGACGTGCTCGATCCCGCATTGCTGCGGCCCGGCCGTTTCGACCGCCGGGTGGTGGTGGGGCGTCCGGATTTGAAGGGTCGCGAACAGATTCTCAAGGTTCATACGAAGAAAGTTCCGCTGGGCGACGATGTGAATCTGATGACCATCGCGCGCGGTACACCTGGATTTGTCGGCGCGGATTTGGCCAACCTGGTGAATGAGGCTGCGCTGGTGGCAGCACGCCAGAATCGCAAAGTCGTGATGCAGTTCGATTTCGAGCTGGCCAAGGACAAGGTGATCATGGGCGTCGAGCGCCGCAGCCTGATCCTGAGCGACGAAGAGAAAAAGAACACCGCTTATCATGAGGCCGGCCACGCTCTGGTGGCGGCTCTCACTCCCAACGCCGATCCGCTGCACAAGGTGACTATCATCCCGCGCGGAATGGCGCTGGGTTTGACTATGCAGTTGCCGCTCGACGACAAGCACAGCTACGACAAGGATTATCTCGAAGCGCAGATGGCCATCCTGATGGGCGGCCGCATCGCAGAAGAAATTTTCATGCATCATGTGACCACCGGTGCCGGCAACGACATCGAGCGCGCCACTGACATGGCTCGCAAGATGGTGTGCGAATGGGGCATGAGCGAGCTCGGCCCACTCAGCTTCGGCAAGCGCGAAGAGCAGATCTTCCTGGGCCGCGAAATCGCGCAGCATCGGGATTACAGTGAGGCCACTGCCATCCGCATCGACGAGCAGGTGAAGAAGCTGGTGCAGGAAGGCTACGATCGCGCTCGCAAGATCATCGAAGAACGCTCGGATGCCCTCGATCGCATCGCCAAAGCGTTGCTGGAGCGGGAAGTGCTGGACGGCAGCGAAGTCCGCCAGTTGATCGATGGCGAGACGCTGGACGCTATGCCGACCCCGCCGCCCCCGACTTCCAGTGGGGACGGCACGCAGCAGGTGATCAAGCCGGAGCCGCCGCGGCGTCTCCCCGGCATGCTCGAAGGCGGCCCGCAGCCGGCCTAAGGGAAGCGACTCAACGCATCGTGATCCCGGCGTTTCCGGTCTACGTCTTCGACGTTGACGGCACACTTGTCGACTCGCAAGCCGATATCTGTGGAGCGGTGACAGAGGTTCTGGCCTCGCGTGGACGCACCGATGTTCCCCATGAGGTTTTGCGCCGCTACATCGGGCGTCATCTGATCGAGGAATTCCTGGAACTCGGATTCACGTTTCCGGAAGCCGAACAGATGATGTTGGAGTACCGCGCGATCTACGCAGCCCGCAAACATGCCGGTACCTCGGTGTATCCAGGAGTCGCCACGGCTCTGGCGCGACTGGGAGGCAGGAAGTCCACCGCCACCACCAAAGGCACACCGACCACGCGCATCGTGCTCGAACAGTTCGCGCTCATCCAGCACTTCGATCATGTGCAGGGCACCGATGGCTTCCCGGCCAAGCCCGAGCCCGACGTGCTGCTCAAATCTCTGGACGCCTTCGGCGCGCGGCCCGGAGATTGCCTGTTCATCGGGGACTCCGCCGCCGACATGGAAGCTGGACGGCGCGCTGGAATCGCAACTTGCGCGGTCACCTGGGGCTACGGTGAGCGGGAGGAACTCGCGCGCTGGGCGCCCGACTTCTGGATCGACACTCCACACCAGCTTTTGCCGGACTACTAACGCGCCGATGAACCTGATAGTCGCTCGCGACGGTCATTTCGACGACAACGGGTCGCGGTTCAAGATCGTCGGCGCCAACAATTACTATGCGGCGTTCGCGACTCACGCCATGCGCCGGGCCGTGCTTGATGCCGCGAAGCGAATGGGACTGAACGTTCTGCGAGTCCCCGCGTTTCTCGATGCACCCTGGCGCGGGACGTATTTCCAGTCCTGGAATCCGGCAACCAATTGCCCCGAAGTGAATATCGGCGAAAACGGACTGGAGCGTCTAGACCACCTCATTGCCGACGCCGAACAAACTGGAATGCGTCTCATTCTCCCGCTCGTCAACCATTGGCCTGACTTCGGTGGTATGGATCTTTACGTCAAGTGGTTCCACGCGGCTTCACGTGACGCGTTTTACACCAACTCTGCGATTCGCGGAGCCTACCAATCCTACGTATGCCAAATCCTCACGCGGAAGAATACTGTCACGGGACGCGCATACCAAGACGAGCCGGCGATTCTTGCATGGGAGCTGGCGAATGAGCCGCGCTGCAATGCGAGTGAAGGGGGCGCGATCCTGCTCGCATGGGTGCGCGACATGAGCCGTTGGATTAAGCAGAACGATCCGAACCACCTGTTGGGAGTCGGCGACGAAGGCTTCTTTGGCATACACGGCGTGGATTGCCACGCCTTCCTTAGCGTCCCTGAGATCGACTTCGGCACTTTCCATCTCTATCCGCAGGCTTGGAAGCAGCGCGATCCGCTCAGCTTCGGGCTTCGCTGGATCGAGCAGCATCTTGCCGCGGGCAGAAGCGCCGGGAAGCCCATGCTGCTTGAGGAGTACGGGATGACGGTCGGAGGCCGACGCGGTCTGTCATCGGCCAGCGAACGGGATGACATTTACCGTGATTGGCTGCGCTCCATCCTGGAACAAGAGGGAGCAGGCGACCTGGCTTGGATGATCGCATCCACCGACGACGAAACCGGCGAACTGTATCCGGACTACGACCGTTTCACGTTCTATAGCGACGCCGATGTACCTTCCATCTGCGCTCACGCGCTCGATATGACTTCGGTGCGGTAGAATCGTTCAAACTCCATGGCATTATCTGCAGGGGCTCGCCTAGGACCCTACGAAATCCTTGCGCCTATTGGCGCGGGCGGAATGGGCGAGGTCTATCGCGGCCGCGACACCAAGCTCGATCGTGAAATAGCGATCAAGGTTCTGCCCGCCGCAGTGGCGCGCGATCCCGAAAGACTCGCACGATTCGAGCGCGAAGCGAAGGTGCTGGCCTCGCTCAACCATCCCAACATTGCGCAGATTTATGGCGTCGAGGAATCCGACGGCGTGCGCGCGCTGGTGATGGAACTGGTGCCGGGCGAGACCCTGAAGGGACCTCTCCCACTGGAGCGCGCCCTCCACTACGCCAAGCAGATTGCGGACGCGCTGGAGGCGGCCCACGACAAAGGTATCATCCATCGCGATCTGAAGCCAGCCAACATCGTGCTGACACCGCAGGGTGTGGTGAAAGTACTCGACTTCGGCTTAGCCGCAGTCAGCCAGCCGGCGGGAACCGAAGGCGACCCCAACAATTCTCCCACACTCACCATGCGGGCGACGCAAGCCGGCATGATCCTGGGTACTGCGGGTTATATGGCTCCCGAGCAAGCCGCCGGGCAGGCGGTGGATAAGCGCGCTGATATCTGGTCCTTTGGCGTGGTGCTGTGGGAGATGCTCACGGGCCAGCGGCTGTTTACCGGCGAGACCGTATCGCACACGCTTGCGGCAGTGCTTACGAAGGAGCCCGATTTGGCGCGCGTGCCGCTGAAGGTGCGGCCATTGCTGGAGCGATGTCTGGAGAAAGATCCCAAGAAGCGGCTGCGCGATATCGGGGACGCGTGGCCGTTGCTGGAATCAACGCCAAGTTCGGTGACCACCGGCGCGCTCCCCGGAATTGAGAAGTCGTGGCGGGCGGGAAGCCGAGTAGCGTGGGGCGTGGCGGGGATTTTGTTGATTGCGTTAGTCGTGGTTTCGTTCAATCACTTTCGCGAGGCTCCGCCTGAGGTGCAGGCATTGCGGCTGTCGATCGATCTTCCCCAGAATGCCGATGTTCCTAGCTTCGCCCTCTCGCCGGATGGGCATACGCTGGTTCTCGCAGTAACCATGCCTACAGCGCCACCTCAGCTTTACTTGCGTTCCCTGGACTCCACGCAACTGCGGCCCATCAATGGCACCAACGCCGCGAGAACCCCCTTCTGGTCCCCCGACGGACGCTCTATCGGCTTCTTCGCCGACGCGAAACTCAAGGTTGTCTCCGCCGGCGGTGGCCCAGTGCAGACGCTGTGCGATTTGGGCATTGGCACAGGGTCCTGGGGTCGCGATGGCGTGATCCTTTTCACTTCCTCGGTCACGCGCCAGATTTATCGGGTTTCGGCTTCGGGCGGTACTTGTACACCGGTGTTGACGCCAGAGAACGGCGCCGACTACCGGGTGCCGGTATTTCTGCCCGACGGCCGCCACTTCTTCTACGTGTCCCTGATCGGGGGAAATGGCGTCCAAGCGGGAGTGTTCGTCGCCGAACTGGATCATCCGAAACCGCGCCGCGTGCTTCCCGATGTATCGGGCGTAGTCTATGTTCCTCCGGAACCGGGGAGCCGCTTAGCTGATCTACTGTTCCTGCGCGAGACTACTCTGATGGCCCAGCCGTTGGATCCCGAAACGCTCCAGCCTGCTGGGGACCTCTTCGCAGTAGCCGAGCAGGCTTCCCCCACGAATAGCCCGCCCCAGTTGGCAGTTGCTGCCAGTGCTGATAGCACTCTGGTTTATCTTGCAAACTTGAGGCTGGACAGTCAGCTTGCTTGGTATGACCGCTCCGGCAAGGTTCTAGGGAAGGTAGGAGCTCGTGGCGGGTTGGCAGGGGTTTCGCTTTCTTCGGACGGGAAGACAGCGGCTGTTTCGCGGTCGGATCGAGCGTCCGAGCCCCCCGAGACTTGGCTCTACGACCTGGCTCGGAATGTGGAAAGCCGTTTCACCAGTGCGCTCTCCGGGGCGGCCGTGTGGTCGCCCGATGGCGCACAAATTGCGTTTTATCACTTGGGCCAACGGAATACGTATCTCAAAGAGGTCACCGGCACTAGGGAGGAGCTTCTGATCCGCGGCATCCCTTCCGATTGGTCTCCCGACGGCCGGTTTCTGCTCTACACGGACGTCGATCCCAAGAATCAGGGCGACATCTGGATTCTGCCCGACCCGCTGAACAAATCTGGCGCGCGAAAACCGGTTCCATTCTTGCAAACTCCTTTTGATGAGAGCCAGGCTCAGTTTTCTCCTGACGGGCGTTGGGTGGCGTATACGTCGAACGAATCCGGCCGCTACGAAATCTACCTTCGGCCGTTCCCCACACCAGCTTCGGAGTCGGGCGTCAAGTGGCGAGTCTCATCCAACGGAGGCCGGCAGCCACGTTGGCGGCGTGATGGAAGGGAATTGTTTTACCTGGAACCCGCTCCACCGCGTTTGCAGTTGATGGCGATTCCAGTCAGTCCGGGACCGCGCCCCATTGCGCCCGACGCCACGCCGAGGATACTCTTCGAATATCGCGCCCGCGACTACGTTCCGCAGCTAAATACTTTCACCTATAGCCCGTCCAACGATGGCCAGCGCTTCCTAGTGAGCGCCTACGCGGATCAGGATGTCCGCCCCACGCTCAACGTGATGGTTAACTGGCCCGCGCTGGTGAAGAAGTAAGGCTCGCGCGGCCTCTCTCAGACCGGGGTTCCGAACAGCGCTCCCACGCCCGCGGTTACCGCCATCGCCAGGGCGCCCCAAAACGTTACGCGTATTGCGCCGGTGGTGACGCCCGCGCCTCCGACTCGCGCGGCAATTCCCCCGAGCAGGGCCAGAAAAAACAACGATGTTCCGGATACCAAGTAGATCAGGTACGCCGGTGGGCCGATCGCCGCAACCAGCAAAGGCATGGCTGCTCCCACGGAGAAGCTAGCCGCCGATGTCAGTGCAGCCTGAACCGGGCGGGCCGTCTGCCGCGGTGTGATTCCGAGTTCGTCGCGGGCATGCGCCTCCAGCGCGTCGTGGGCCATCAACTGATCCGCTACCTGCTTTGCTAGCGCAGGATCTAGCCCGCGGCCGACATAAATTGCCGCCAGCTCCCGGTGCTCTCCTTTGTTGTCCATTTTAAGTTCCTGGCGTTCAAGATCGAGATCGGCTTCCTCGATGTCTGCCTGGGAGTGAACCGATACATATTCGCCGGCTGCCATGGACATCCCGCCGGCTACCAGCCCGGCCACTCCTGCGACAACGATGCTGCCGTGTTTCGCATGCGATGCTGCGACGCCGAGTACCAGGCTCGCCGTCGAAAGAATGCCGTCGTTCGCGCCCAATACCGCCGCGCGCAGCCAGCCGCTGCGTTGCGTTCGGTGGACTTCCTTTTTGCGTAGCGCCATGGTCGTTAGTGCAGCGATGTTCCATCCAACTCGATCGTGTATACTCCTCTTATTCTCATCGTCGGGAGGTGTCCATGAAGACCTGCAATCTGCTCTGTCGCCGGGTGTTGGCGTTCGCTATCGTCGCGGCGTTTACTGCGCACATCGCCGTCGCGCAGGGGCAAAACGAACACTGGGTGGCCACCTGGGCCACGGCGCATCGTGCCGCGCCGCCCGTGGTTTCCCCCGTGGTCGGACAAACGTTCACGGCCGCCCAACAGGCTCAACTCGGCTTCAATAATCAAACCATCCGGATGATCGCTCCGGTCAGCATTGGCGGCCGGCGCGTGCGCTTACAGCTTTCAAATGCCTATGGAACGACGCCTCTGAAGTTGGGGGCGGTCCACGTGGCACTTCGCGCGAAGGACTCCGCGATTGCCGCCGGTTCGGATCGAGCGCTCACTTTTAGCGGGCAGCCCAGCTTCACGATTCCGCCGGGCGCGTCCGCTCTTAGCGATCCGGTGGATCTGGATGTTCCGCCGCTGGGCGAACTCGCCGTCAGCGTCTATGTGCCGGAGGCCGCCGGGCCGCCCACCATCCATACGGCCGGCTTGCACACCACCTACATCTCGAAATCGGGCGATGCCACCGCACAGCCTGCGATCGAGGATGGGATCACGACACAGTCCTGGTATTGGCTTTCGAACATTCAGGTTCTGGCGCCGGCGGACGCTTCGACCATCGTCGCGTTTGGCGATTCGATTACGGACGGCGCACGCTCGACTCCGGACGCCGATCGCAGTTGGCCCAGCCGCCTTGCGCGCCGCTTAGCTGCCAATCGGGACACCGCGCGCATCGCGATCGTGAACCAGGGTATAGGAGGCAACCGCATTCTGCGCGATAACACGGGCCCCAACGCGCTGGCGCGCTTTGACGAAGACGTTCTGAGTCCCGCGGGCGTGAAGTGGCTGATTGTGCTGGAAGGCATCAACGACATCGGCCAGGGCGCGCGCGCGAATGCCCTTCCCGAGAACGCAGTCACCGCGGCGGAACTCATCGCGGCCGACCGCCAGATGATCGAACGCGCTCACTTGCGCGGAATTAAAGTGATGGGGGCCACGCTGACGCCGTACGGCGGTGCGGCGTACTCCAGCGAAAAAGGCGAAGCGATTCGCGATGCAGTCAACACCTGGATTCGTACCGGCGGTGCGTTCGACGCTGTGGTCGATTTCGAAGCCGCCACGCGCGACCCCAAGAACCCTAAGCAATTCCGTGCTGAATTCGATTCTGGGGACCACCTGCATCCGAGTGATGCGGGATATCAAGCCATGGCCGATGCCATCGATCTGGCGGTGTTCGGCTCCAAGACTGTTTCGTCAGCTTCGACGACTCGCTAACGTAAATTCCGATACGCAGTGATGGCGGCTTCGATACCAATGCGCGGACTGGACAGCACCGGGACTGGCAAATCGCTGAGCAGGTCTGCCGCACCGGCCATGGATGCCTGAGCCAGCACGATGCAGTCGAATGCCGAGGCTCTTTCGCGCAGGCGCTCGGCGATCCCCCGCCAATAAAGCGTCTGCTGGCCGAGTTGAAAGTGCGACCACAAGTCGGCCATCAAGAGGGTTTCGATTTGCGTCGTTTCGGGAGCCGACTCGCGCAATAGCTTAACGGTCGGCTCAATAGTGCTCGCCACGCATGCGGCTACCAGCACGCGTCCGCCCTTCGCTACGGCGCGTTGCGCCATGGCCCGATCGACGCGCAAGACTCGTGGATCGTTCATCTCGTCCGCGCATGTGCCCAGAGTAGAACAGGTGCACAGCAGCATCCGCGAGCCGTCGCCGAGAGCGGCCCGCATCCGTTCTTTCACATCGGCGGCAATTTCAGCGGTGACGCGGCCCTGGGCGGTGGCGCGGTCCAGCAGATCCGCAGCCAGCACATGGCGCGATGGAATCTCCGGACCCATTTCCGCTAACAACCCCCGGAAGAGAGTTTCGTTGGACGCGGTGGTGTGGAATAGAGTCAGCATCTACCACAGCACGCGTTCGAGCGCTTCACAGAAAAAATATTCGCCCCACATCACGGACTCATCCACGCCCAGTCCTTTGTGGACGTGATAGACGCCGCCTTTGAGGATGCCTTCCCACTTGGGGTCGGGCTTGCCTAGATGCTTTTCGCACAGCGAGCGCAGGATGCGGACGGCGGTGGACCAGTAGAGGTGCCCCTTCATCGAATCCGGCACCAGCCGGCACAAACGCAGCAGCCCTGCAGCGTAAATGGCGGCGGCCGAAGTGTCGAGCAGAGTCCGGTTCTCGGCGGGCGCATTGAAATCCCACGGCGGCACACCATCGGAGGGCGAGTGGGTGATATAGAAGTCGGCGCAAGCCTGGGCGGTTTCGAGGTAATGCGGGTCGCGGCTATATTCGTAAACCGTCGTGAAACCGTACATGGCCCAGCTCAACCCGCGCGACCAGCAGGAATCGCCGCGATAGCCCTGGTGCGTGGTCTGGTGCAGGAACTCGCCGGTGTCCGTATCAAAAATTCCTTCGTGCGCGGTCGATCCGTCGCCGCGGACTAACACGCGCCGCGTAGTCCGGGCATGGCGCAGAGCGATCTCGCGCAGCTTACGGTCGCCGCTCTCGCGCGCGGAGTAAAGAATGATCCCGACGTTCATCATGGTGTCGATAAACACCGAATTATCCGCCACGAAAGAACGCAGGTACCCGCCCTTTTCCTTAAACCGCATGGCCAGCGTGCGGCCGGCCTCGATCAGCACTTCGCGTCGAGCCGCATCCGGGTGCAGACGGTTCCAGCGGTAGTAAGTGGACAGGAACAGGAAGCCCAGGTCGTGCGCGTCCCGGTCTTTCTTGCGCGGCTCGATGGGCTCGGTGTAGCGCACGGCATTTTCGAACCAGAACTTGGCGTCCGCCGAACCCGGCTCGGCGTGGCGATAGAAGATCCACATTATCCCCGGCAGGAAGCCGTCTGACCAGTGGGTCCAGACCTGGCCTTCATGCTTCCACTCCCCGTCCTTGGTGTGCAGGGGGTATAGCATGGGATGCTTTTCGATCAGCTTCCGCACCTGGCGCTGCGCGAATTGGTAAGAATTGGCGAAAAGCTCTCCGGTATCGCTCGAAAGATGAATCATGTGGTGCCTCTCATTATAGGCTGGCTCAGCCCGGGTTCCGCGGGCGGCAAAGAGTATCGCGGCGCAGACGCCGAGTCGCGATCTGTTACGATGAGAAAAATGCCAACGAAAATCACTATCCGCGACAACGGCTCGATTCGTGTCGAAGGGGACTTCACCATTTACGACGTGAACGGCAATCCGTTCGATCTCGCGGGCCGCGAAACTATCGGCTTATGCCGATGCGGACAATCTGAAAATAAACCCTTCTGTGACGGAACGCACGGTAAGGTCGGATTTAAGTCGGCTTGCCCCGCGCGAGCTTTGCCGCCGCCTGTAGCCAAAGTCTAAGCGCCTCGCCATCTTTGACACACGCCCTTCACGCGCGGGGGTTGCCCCGTGTTGCGCTCAGGCATAGAGTACGGGCACATCCTAGCATCCCATCAGGAGAGGATCGACCTCCTTCGGGAACCATATAGCAACGTGAATCCCAAATCGGCGAACCGGAGTTCTTACCGGCCCGTAGGTGGGTTCATTTTGCATCACTGGAGAGCCCGAAATGATATCAATGGTCCGAGCAATCCCCAAATTGATCCTTTTAGTTGCACTGGCTGCACTTGCGCCGCCGGTTTCAGCCACCATCACCTATACCTCGTGCTCGAGCGGCTGCGGCAGCAGCGGTGGCAGTTACGCCGCCTGGCAAACCGCGTCGGGTTCGTCCGGCCTGACCTTTTCGATGTTACCGGCTACGTTCGCCGGTGGAAATCTGGCAAGCGGCGTTTATACGGATCCCACGGGCGCTATCTTTACGGATTACAACGGAGCGAATATCGACACAGTGACGAGCGTGTCGGGCTCCTCGTTGGTGCAAGGCATCGGCGGAACTGGCACCGGAATTGAAATTGCGCTGCCGGCGAATACTTACGCGTTTGCGATGGAGATCACTACGCCCATCGGGTCCGGATTTACGAATCCTTGGGTTGCCGTGGGTGACCACAATGTAGGGGGCACGAACTACAATCTTGTCATTCCGTCTGGCGGAAACGTCGTGTTCTTCGGGATTATCAGCGACACGCCGCTAAGCGAGTTATTCGTGGGCCCACTCAGCAACGGCTCACGGCTTCAGATCAACGATTTCGAGCTGGGCCAAGTCAGTGCAACGCCGGAAGCTTCGAGTGCGGCTCTTATCGGGGGCGGATTGGTGTTACTGGGCATCCTGCGCCGCCGCCGTATCCACAAACCAGATGGCGCGGCCGCCTGAGGCGATCTGCGCCGGATTACGCAGAGGATCGAACGGCTCCGCCGCATTACCCCAGCACTCGGTCGAATACCGGGTCACGGCCCAGGATGGATAGTTCCTCGCGCATAAGGGATTCTTCGGAATCCGCCGGCAGCACGGCCGAATAGCTGCGCTCCGAAGTGCGGACTTCGAGTGAAGAACCCTCACCCAGCCGGACGGATGTTTCGGGGCCGCAACCCGCGAAGACCGCCGAATGCAGTCCTGGCCCTCCGGCAACCGGAATCAGCGTCACATTCACCCCGGGGAGAGCGCGCTCGATCCACCGCGCGAAATACAGAACCCGGGTACCCGGACGGCCGCCGCCATATTCGAGTCGGACTTCTCCGCCGGCCGCCGCGAGCCATCC
>Ga0163162_10004887_pt1 | contig 12924 bp, 14 predicted proteins | sample S55metaG_FD_115310 | JGI IMG/M metagenome (GOLD analysis project Ga0163162, IMG submission 115310) | Switchgrass rhizosphere microbial communities from Kellogg Biological Station, Michigan, USA - S5-5 metaG | ecosystem: Host-associated > Plants > Roots > Rhizosphere > Soil | place: USA...
ATAAAAACCTTACGTGAATTAAGTATTATTGCATCGATTGGCCATACCGATGCGACTTATCACGAAACACGTGAAGCTATCGCCGCAGGTTGCACACAAGCCACTCATATATTTAATGCGATGAGTGGCTTGTTTCAGCGCGAACCAGGAGCGGTAGGCGCGCTATTATTAGCGGAAGAAATTACGGCTGAGTTGATTGCCGATGGTGTGCATTTACATCCGGCTATTTTGCAACTGGTGTTACGTCTTAAAGGTAAAGAACGTTTATTATTAGTCACCGATGCGATGCGAGCAAAATGCATGGGTAATGGTCAATATGAATTAGGCGGTCAAGTTGTGACAGTTGCAGAAAATCGAGCGGAACTTACTAATGGAACGTTAGCGGGCAGTCTTTTGCGAATACCCGAGGCAATAAAAAATATGGTGAAGTTGGCGCATTGCAAATTAGAAGATGCTGTGCTGATGGCAACAAGAAATCCAGCGCGCGCCTTAGGTTTGGAAACTATCAAAGGCAGCATTAGTGTAGGCAAAGACGCTGATTTGGTTGTGCTCAATGAAGAGCTGAATGTGATTTTAACCCTACGTGAAGGTCAGGAAATTTTTAAGAATTCACGGCACCATGCGGCCGAAGTCGGACAACTCGAATAACATCTTTTCGGTGACGTATCTTACGCAAAATTTTTGCAAGATGTGAACGGTTGCGAACGGAAATTGTCATTTCCACATTAAAATTATTTTGATCGTTTTGCTGTGAACGTATGGTTTCAATGTTGGATTCAGCTTCAGCAACCGCAACAGTGAGTGCCGCTAAACTGCCACGTTGATTGACTAAATCGACTTTCAATTCAACAGAGAAATCGCCTTCTGTTTTTTCTTCCCACATAAGCGAAACAAATTTATCTGGTTGATGTTGATATTTTTCCAACAAAGGACAGTTTTCTATGTGCACTTCAACGCCTTGACCCGCTCGAATGAGGCCGGCGATATGATCGCCAGGTATTGGATTGCAACATCTTGCATAAGCGATGACTAATCCTTCCGTGCCTTTAATCATTAAAGGATGTTGTGTATGCGCTTTTAATTCTTCTTTTTTATTGACATCATTTAGCGTTTTTGCAATTTGTTTGGCTACCAAGAGAGCGGGGCGGTTGCCTATGCCAACGTCTTCAAATAAATGACTAATTGATTCTAAGCGCGAATGATTAACAATAAACTGCAAGATGGGATCCACTGTCGCGTCAAGATGGAGATTGTAACCCTGTAGCGCTTTTTCAATTAAACGTTTACCTAATTCAACGGATTCTTCGCGTTGTTGTTTTTTTAGATAATGTTTAATTTTGCTGCGCGCTTTGCCAGTGACAACAAATTGCAGCCAAGCGGGATTAGGTTGCGCGCCAGGAGCTGTCACAATTTCAACTTGCTGGCCGCTGATTAAGCTGGTGCTAAGCGGTACTAAACGTTTATCTAAGCGCACAGCAACGCAGGTATTACCAATGTCCGAGTGAATCGCATAAGCGTAATCGATGGCGGTTGCGCCTGCGGGCAATTCAATAATTTGACCTTTGGGTGTGAAGACATACACTTCATCAGGGAATAGATCAATTTTGACATTCTCAATAAATTCTAAAGAATTTTTGGAGCTTTTATCTAATTCTAAAATACCTTTTAACCACTCTTTGGCGCGTGATTGCGCTTCATTAAATACCTTTTTCTCTGTCTTATATAACCAATGCGCTGCGATACCATTCTCAGCAATTTTATTCATTTCTTCGTTGCGAATTTGAATTTCAATGGGAACACCATAAGGCCCAAATAAAGTAGTATGCAATGATTGGTAGCCGTTCGCTTTAGGAATGGCGATATAATCTTTAAAGCGCTGCAGAATAGGTTTATAGAGATTATGTAAAATGCCAAGCACGCGATAACAAGTGTCCACATTGTCTACGATAATACGAAAGCCATAGACATCCATGATTTCAGAGAACGGCAAATGGCGTTCATGCATTTTTTTATAAATACTATAAAGATGTTTGCCCCGACCTGATAAAGTTGCTGAAGGAATGTTTGCATTCTGCAGGCTGTCATAAATTTGTTGATGGATGATTTCCATGATTTCTTGGCGGTTGCCGCGTGCTTTTGCCACGGCGCTTTTTAAAATTTTATAGCGCAAAGGATAAATGGCAGCAAAACCCAAATCTTCAAGCTCAATGCGAAACGTATGCATACCCAATCGGTTAGCGATGGGCGCAAAAATCTCTAGGGTTTCTAAGGCTTTTCGGCGTCTTTTGTTGGGCGGCAAGCAGCCGAGAGTGCGCATATTATGGAGGCGATCACAGAGCTTGATGAGAATCACGCGAATATCACTGGCCATGGCCATAATCATTTTGCGAAAGTTTTCTGCTTGAGCTTGGGCGTAATTTTCAAAATGAATTTGTGTTAATTTAGTTACACCGTCAACCAACTCGCCTACTTCCTGCCCAAATTGTGCGACAATTTCAGATTTTTTAATCGGCGTGTCTTCTACCACATCATGTAACAACGCTGCCATGATGGTTTGAGGATCCATACGCATTTGCGCCAAGATATAAGCGACAGCGAGTGGATGTGTAATATAGGGTTCACCACTATGTCGAGTTTGAGAACCGTGAGCCGCTTTTGCAAATAGATAGGCCGTTTCAACTTCAGCCACTTGTTCATGGCTAAGATATTGATTAATTTCATCACGTAGGGCTTCAAACGGTGCCACAATAACCTCGATCTCTTATTTATGTTAATTATGGATGGTTCGCGGCAAGTTAGCCACTTTGTTTTAATTGCGAATTCGTATTTTTATCGTTATGTTAGGTAAACAACTAATGGAGGTAGTTATGTCTTGTGAGAAATGCAGTAAAAAAGGTTTATGCCCAGTTTCGTTTGGTATTGCAGTCGGTCTTGCTTTCGCGATTTGTTTAGCAGCTGATGCATGGATTGCGATGTGCTGTGACTATGGTAGAGCGATGGTTGATCATCTCAGCACTTTCTATTATGGCTATGATGCGACTTTTATTGGTGGTCTATGGGGTGCATTATGGGGCTTCATCAAAGGATTTGTTGTTGGTTTCCTCATCATGCTTTTCTATTGCTTAATTAAACGTTGCTGCTCTAAATCATGCCAATGTACTTGTTCTTCTTCCAATTCCAAAGGAATGCCCAAGTAGACACAGATACTTCCCTTCTCTTTGCAAGTTAAGCAAAGAGAAGGAGAGGGGGCGTGCATGTCGAAAAAATATCATTTGTTACTAGCGCAATGCGTCGTTATGTTTGTCTGCATTGCGTCTATTCGTTATGGTTGTTACGTTAATATTGATCCAGACAAGAAAGTAAGAGAAACATTTAAACTAACAGATTGCTTTCTGTTAAGTAAAAAATTAGCTAGTAAAGGCCATGTGTTTACCCAATATCGCGCCGATTTTCGCGTGAGCTACAATGTAAACAATGTGCAATATACTAAATGGATTTCTGGTAATGGTTTAGATGTCTATTTTACGCATGACAACCAGTCGCAAGAAAATATTTTATCCCGCTTCGATAACGGCAATACTTATCCTTGTTGGTACAATCCAGAGGATCATCAGCAAGTTGTATTGGTTAGCAGAAAAAATTGGACTGCTATTTATTCTTTAATCGTTCCAGTCATTATTTTTAGCGTAGTCTCATATTTTTTTGGCAAAGGTATGATTAGAGCTTATCGTGCGCGACAAGAAAAAAAACCAAGTAAACGCATTAAAGGTCAGAGGAAAAAATGAAGCAAGTTATACACTCAGAAAACGCACCTCAAGCAATCGGTCCTTATTCGCAAGCAATAAAAGTTGGAAATGTTGTTTATCTTTCCGGACAAATTCCCTTGGATCCTAACACCATGCAACTGGTTGCTGGTGATATTGACGCGCAAACCCACCAAGTGTTTAAAAATTTAAAAGCAGTCTGTGAAGCTGCGGAAGGCAAGTTGGCCGACATTGTAAAACTGACTATTTATTTAATTGATTTATCCAGCTTTCAAAGCGTCAATGAAATTATGACGCAATTTTTTCATGAGCCATATCCTGCGCGCGTTACTATTCAAGTTGCCGCGCTACCTAAAGCTGCGCAAATCGAAATTGATGCCGTGATGATAATGTAACGATGCCTGGATACCAGCGGTATCCAGGCTTAGCGGTTATTTTTTAGCTTGTATGGGCGCTGCAGCAGGAATCGGTGGAAGTGGTATAGCGCCACGACTGTCTAACATGTAAATAGTACGTAGTATTTTTAAGGCTTCAAAAAGTTGGTAATCATCTTTAGCAAGCGCAATATCACTGGTTGATAAAATGCTAGACGTTTCAGGGTTGGTCTTTGCGCCATCCAAGTGGTTTTTCAATTGATACTCTTTGATAGGCTCAAGCATCGTCATATCTTGATCCGCTTGATTGGTTAGAATTTTAAAATCTTCAATGCGTACATCCGGCACAATACCTATATTTTGAATAATACGACCAGCAGGCGTGTGATAGAGAGCAGTAGTTAGTTTTAATGCATGGGTTTTATCAAGCGGAATGACTGTTTGCACAGAGCCTTTACCAAAACTAGTAGTGCCGACAATTAAAGCGCGACGATAATCTTGTAAAGCACCGGCGACAATTTCAGACGCTGAGGCTGACCCGCCGTTAATGAGAACGACAATGGGCGCGCCTTTTAATAAATCATTGCCGGAAGCTTTTGCATTATATTGCGCTTCTGGCAAACGGCCTTCGGTGTAAACAATGGTGTCATTAAACCTATTATTTAATTTTTTGCTATCTAGGAAATTATTAACAACTTGCACAGCTGTTTCTAATAAGCCGCCTGGGTTGTTACGCAAATCTAAAATCAAACCTTTTAGTTGACCTTGATTTTTTGCTTTTAACTCTGTGATCGCATTCGCCATTAATTTAGCGGTTGGTTCCTGAAATTGCGTAATGCGGATATAGCCGAAATTGTTATCCAACATTTTGCTTTTAACGCTGGCAATGTGAATAATTTCGCGAGTTAATTTGAAACTTAATGGTGCTTTTTCACCTTTGCGCAATATCGTCAATGCGACAATAGAGCCAGGTTTGCCACGCATGTTTTCAACGGACTCTTGTAAGGACATTTCGCTTACTAACTTCCCATTGATAGCAACAATGTAATCGCTGGCTTTAATGCCGGCTTTTGCTGCTGGTGTATCATCCATGGGGGTAATAATTTTTAAAATGCCATATTCAGGCGTGACTTCAATACCAACGCCACCAAATTCACCGCTGGTTGTCATTAGCAAGGTTCGATAAGCTTCCTTATCTAAAAATTCAGAGTGGGGATCAAGGCCGCTGACCATGCCGCGAATGGCATTATCTAATAAGTCTTTATCGCCAGTAGGCTGGACATAAAAATCTTTAATTAAGACTATGGTATTAGTGAAACGATTAATGTCTTCGTCACTAACTTGATTTTTAATCTCTTGCCCAGGCGCTTTTGTATCAGTGGAGGCAGTAGGAGTTACTGCAGGCGCAGGACTTACCGCGGGCACAGATAAAGGTGTAATTGGTGTGCCTGGTTTAACTGATGTGGATGAGGGCGGTGACGCTTCAGCTGGCTTGGCGGTTTCTGCAAAAGAAATTGGGTTAAAACTCATTAACGCGATAGAAACAAATAGAGCGAAAACGGAAGTACGCATATTTACCTCTAATTCTAGTCATCCCTGTGAATATATTTAGTATAGCACCTCAAATTTTTCTTTATGCCAAATTAACCAGTTTTTTTCCGGTCATTTCTTGAGGTTGTGGAATGCCAAGGAGATATAACAAAGTAGGAGCAATATCAGATAATTTGCCATTTTCGGCATCAATTTCTGCTGCTCGTCCAACGTAAATGAAGGGGACTGGATCTGTAGTATGCGAGGTATGTGCTTGATTGGTTTTGGAATCAAACATTTTTTCTGCATTGCCATGGTCAGCGGTAATTAGTAACTCGCCGCCGGTTTCTTTAAGTGCTTTGACTATGCTACCCAAGCAAACATCAATGGTTTCAATCGCTTGGACAGTGGCGGCAAAATTGCCGGTATGTCCTACCATATCAGGGTTGGCGAAGTTGCAAATGATAACATCATATTGTTTTGAAAGGATTTTATCGACCAATTGGGTAGTCAGTTCTTTTGCGCTCATTTCTGGCTGTAAGTCGTAAGTCGCAACGTTTGGTGAAGGAATAAGAATGCGATCTTCGCCTGGATAAGGCGCTTCCACCCCACCATTAAAGAAAAAAGTTACGTGAGCATATTTTTCTGTTTCAGCGATACGTAACTGTTTAAGCCCTAATTCGCTGATTACTTGCGCGAAAATATGATTAAGTGCTTGGGGCTGGAAAGCGACTGGCAGAGCAAAGCGTGCATCATATTCAGATAAACAAGTGAAACTGCCTAATTGAGGCCATTTTTCTCGTTTAAAGCTATTAAAATCTCTTTCTGTAAAAACGCGAGTGATCTGGCGCGCGCGATCGGCGCGAAAGTTCATGAAGATGACGCTGTCACCATCATTAATAGAAATTGGCGGAGAATCTTTAGTATGATACTGGTGGGCATGACGAATTCATCGTTTTCACCTCTTTCATAAGCAAGTAATAAACCTTCGCGAGCAGTATCTGCCTGGTAATTGCTTTTTCCTTGCACAAGTAAATCGTAGGCTTTTTGAATTCTGTCCCAACGGTTGTCTCTATCCATTGCATAATAACGACCGACTATGGAGACAATTTGTCCGCACGATAGCGATTTGCAAAGCGTGTCCAATGATTCAATTGACGCCATTGCACTGCGCGGCGGTGTGTCACGCCCATCTAGAAATACATGCAAGTAAACATCGGTAGTTTGCTGCGCTGCGGCAAGTTTAAGTAACGCGTATATATGTTGTTCGTGGCTGTGTACGCCACCTGGGGAAAGCAATCCCATGATATGCACAGCTTTTTTATTACTTTTTGCTTGTTGCAGCGCGTTTAGCAGAGTTTGATTTTTAAAAAAATCGCCATCTTGAATGGCTAAATCAATGCGGGAAAAATCTTGGTAGACAATTCGTCCTGCACCCATATTAAGATGGCCAACTTCTGAGTTTCCCATTTGACCAGCCGGCAGACCTACGCAGGGGCCTGAGCCAGATAACAAAGTATGTGGGCAGGTTTTCCATAAATGATCCCAATTGGGCTTATTGGCAGCTGCGATGGCGTTAGCCTCGGTGTCTTCGCGATATCCCCAACCATCGAGGATAATAAGTGTGATTGGACGTGGACGATGTGTGGTCATAAGTTGCAAAATCCTATTGGATCCTTCTTATGCAGTCAATACATTGTTATCTGCTACTGCTATCGTTACACTACTAGTTTCGCGCAAACTAGGCTGGATTATGACTAACAACAGGCAAGCATATTTTTCTAAAAAAACACTTTTTTTATTTCTTATCTTAGGAAGCGCGTGGCACTCATTTTGTTTTGCTGCGGACAATACAGCCACCGGCGCAACTCAGCCGCTATCAGCCCAAGAAGTACAAGCAATAACAGATAGAAATGTAACCATTCCTGGCAGTGATATGAATACGAAAATAGGAAAAAAGATTTTAATTCAGCCAGGCGATCAAACTGATCAACCCATATCAGATGAAGAAATGAATACCCCTGCGCAAACAACTGCTGAAGCCATACCCGAAGTGAAAGATCCTTTAGAACATTTTAACCGCTCAGTGTTTTCGTTTAACGACAAAGTAGATACGTATATCCTGAAACCTATCGCGACATTTTATAACATGATTATGCCCAAACCATTAAACCAAGGCGTGCATAATTTCTTCCTGAACATTAATAATTTGCCAAATATTGCTAACGATATTTTACAGTTTAATTTTTATCAAATGGCGAATGACTTGTGGCGTTTTGGTGTTAATACCACGATAGGAATCGGTGGTTTGTTTGATATTGGCTCAAGAATTGGTTTGATGCCTTATTCAAATGATTTTGGTTTAACACTAGCAAAGTGGGGTTACCAAAACTCTACTTATGTAGTGTTACCATTTTTTGGGCCTTACACCATCCGCGATGCTCTCGGTCTTCCAGTTGATTATTATGTGTTTTCGATTTACCCACATATTCATCCTCGTCGTACGCGTTATGCAATCTATGGGTTGGGTGTGATTGATAAAAGAGCACAGTATTTACAATTCCAAGAGCTCATGGATGAGGCCTCTATAGATAAATATGTATTTACACGAAATGCTTATTTACAGCGTCGGGCTTATCAAATTGATGAAAACCACCATTTAAGTTATAGTGATAAACTTCCCGCACGTAATTCGTCAACACAACAAGCGATAGAAAAAATTGAAACGCCTTCAGACCTTTCTCCTGAACTTTAGAAAGAAATGGCTGAAAACCATAAAAAGGTAGGTATGCTATGCTAATAAATGAAATAAATCAGCTGCAACCTAGGATGGTAATTATTATGAGTGATATGGATATTTTAGCGGCAACGATAAAAAGTAACCTGCGAGAAATTGCTAAGCAGGCGGCTGCACTAGGTACTGGGCTGCAAAATGCGGCACCTGGTAATAAAATCGATACGCCTAATAATTCAATTCAATATTTGTTAAGCGTGTCTGATGTGCTTGTCAAAGTCGCCGATGATTGCGAATTGCTTTTTTCGGAACAAAATAAATAAAGTTAAATTATTTTAACAAGCCATTAATTATGCGAGATTCATTCAATAAAGAGCAAAAAGAAAAACTGTTGCAGCTAGTGCGTCAAGCCGTGCTGCAAGATGGTGAGTTGCGCGGAAAATTCCAGGTAGGCGACAAATTTCGATTTATCCGCGATCGTTTGAATACCTTGCTTGCTAATCTCGAAGAAGGCTTAGCTGAGTTGCAACAAAAAGTTGAAAAAAAGTCTGACACCATCACCGAAAACGAAACCTTGGTCTATGTTTATCTTTATAATGCGCAAGGTATCGTACTGCAAACCTGGAATAAAATGCTTATTGCTAGCGTATTAAATGAATATAGTGTGAATCGTCCTATTTATAGCGACAAAGATCATATCGATGCTTTTATTCGTTCGAAACCTAATAAAGTTCAACATGCTTATTTAACAATTGCTGTTCCTAAGCAAGCCGTCACTGTATCAGCTTCTGATTCATCGAAAGATGGCATGGGTAATCCGCTTGTCAAAGTAAAAGAAGGGTCGTTGCAATTTAATCGTTTACTTGCTTTTTCTCATGGTGGTCATGAGTATGCCGTGGGAGCGTCAGGCGAATTGGTGAAAAAGAAAGAAAATCTTAACGACTAAATATTTTATTTTTATCTGGATCGCGGTCCCCATTTACGCTCGGCAAATTCACTAGGACTTTCATTTTTGTTTGCCTCAGATGGTTTGCTTTGATCTTTGTTTTGCTTAGCAGGTTGTTGCCAAGTGCTACTTAGGGAAGAGGATTGACCTGAAACAGGCTGGGCAGGCTGTTTATTAAAGATGCGAGAAATAGCAGAGTTAGTTTCGCGGGTAATAAACGTTTTAAAAGCGACCCCTTCGGTAAGTTTGATTTTACCAATTTGTGTATCAGTGGAATTATCGAGATTAATATCTTTTTCTTTTTTATCGTCTAGCGTGGATTTTTCTTGTTGGGCGGTTTTTTCAGTTGCAGCAGCTTCTTTTCCTGCTTGTTCAACGAATTGACGTGATTCACTAGCGCGTTGGTTATTCGTCGTTTTATCTGTACTAAATAGCGCGCGCCTTGAAAGAAAATGTTCGCGGTGTTTTCTTTCGTCTTTTTGAATTTGTTCAGTTTTTTGGGTTTCTTTAGAATCTATAATTTGATTTTTATCGCGCTCTTCGTGGTATTCAGTTTCCACTTGTTCAAAATGGTTTTCTTTCGCTTCATCAAGTTTTACTTTGGCTTTAGAGTCTATTGTAATGCTTGAGCTTGTGGTTGTAGTCTCGTCTTTGCTTGGTGCTATTTTGTTCTTTTGCTCATGCCGACAAGAAGAGCATACTGACCCATAGCTGGCACCTTGCTTATCTTCCATTTGCAAGAAAGCAGATAATGGCTTTTGTAGGCCACAAACACTACAGGTTTTAGTCAGCATGGTGCTGGGTTTGGTCATTTTAAGTTGTCTCAGAGCCAAAAAATATTTTGTAATAATATAACATAACGATGGTAAAAGTTTAGCAAATGATCAATGATTTTATCATTCCAAAGAAATATCTTTTCTCTCATAAGCTTGTAGGAAATGTTCGATCTTGCTTGGCGTAGCTATATTCGATATCCTCTGTTATTTTCATGACCAGTATAACCTGGTTAGTAATAAATGATTTGGTTCATTGCTTCCCACTATTGAGGAAGTATTTAATATTAAAAATTATTGGAGTACAAAAAACCATGACAAAAGGACCATCGTTACAAGATCCTTTCTTAAATTCATTGCGCAAAGAAAAAATCCCCGTCTCTATTTATTTAGTAAATGGAATTAAGCTACAAGGCATGATCGAATCATTTGATCAATTTGTTGTTTTGTTAAAAAACACGGTGAGTCAAATGGTTTACAAGCATGCTATTTCAACTATTGTTCCCGCTCGCAATGTTGCATCGCCATTTGATTATACGAATGCACAACCAGCAACAACAAATGGGAATAACACCAAACCTAGCGGAAATGGTAAGCCAACCCTTAGTCACGATGAATAATGCACTAGCGTTCCTAGTCAATGTAGCTGTTGTCTGGATGCGTTCTGCAGGAGAATATCGTTGAAAGTTCGCTCTAAAGACGGCGGAGAGCGTGTCGTATTAGTTCATATCAATTTTCCTATTGGGAAAATGGAAGAGGATTTAGAAGAATTTAAAGACCTCGCCATCTCTGCAGGTGCAGAAATTGTTGCAGTTGTGACAGGTAAGCGGCATTCACCGGAGAGTAAATATTTTGTTGGTTCAGGAAAAGCAGAAGAAATTCGCGATACTGCTTTAAGCGCGAAAGCTGACTTGGTTATTTTCAATCATGTGTTATCGCCCGGACAAGAACGCAATCTTGAGCGATTAATAAATTGCCGGGTTCTGGATAGAACAGGCTTAATTCTTGATATCTTTGCTCAGCGTGCGCGTAGCTTTGAAGGTAAGTTGCAAGTTCAACTTGCCATGCTCACTCATCTTTCCACGCGTTTAGTTCGAGTTTGGACTCACTTGGAAAGGCAACGTGGCGGTATTGGTTTACGCGGTGGTCCTGGTGAAACGCAGTTGGAAGTAGATAGGCGGCAAATTCGACAAAAAATTAAATATATTACGGCGCGTTTAGAAAAGCTTAGGCAACAGCGAGAGCTGGGTAGACGAGCACGAAAAAAAGCAATTGTTCCTACGGTGGCTTTAGTTGGTTATACCAATGCTGGTAAATCAACTTTATTTAATCGGTTAACAGGCGCGGTTGTGTATGTGGCAAATCAATTATTTGCAACGCTTGATCCAACGCTAAGGCGTGTGGAATTTCCAGAAATTGGTGCGGTTATTCTTGCTGATACGGTCGGATTCATTCGCCATCTGCCGCATGATTTAGTTGAAGCGTTTCACGCAACACTGGAAGAGGTCGGTCAAGCAAATTTGTTGCTGCACGTTGTCGATGCACATGATGAAAATAAACAATTGCAAAACGAACAAGTAGAAGATGTGTTAGCTAGTATAGATGCGCAATCTGTGCCGCGGATATTGGTTTATAACAAAATTGATTTGCGCGATGATTTGCAGCCGAAAATCGAACGTGATGAGGATGGCAAAATAAGACGCGTGTTTGTTTCAGCAGAAAAGGGATTGGGGATAAGTGAGTTAATCAAGGCGATAGGTGAGATGCTAGGTAAAGATGTGGAAGAGCGAGATGTTATTCTGTCGCCTCTACAGGCTAAATTACGAGCAGAGCTTTATGAGCGTGAGTCGGTTTTGTCGGAAACTGTTGATGAAATGGGCAACTATCATTTACATATTCGTTTACCCCGAGTGGAGTTAGAGAAGCTTTTTCGTTAATATCGTAACCTAAACCACTGGAGGTAATCATGTGGACAATATTTATATCAGCTTTAGGGCTTTTATTTGTCTTTGAAGGGATTTTGCCATTTTTGTCGCCGCCAGCTTGGCGTCGTGTCATGTTACAAATGACCGTACAAGGTGACCGATTGTTGCGTATTATCGGGTTGGTCAGCATGTTGGCAGGCTTGGCATTGGTAAGCATCGCTCGCGATTTGTATCAGGGCATAATGTAAAAATAAATGAAATAAGAGAAGAGAATCACTATGGGAAAGAGCGTTGTTATTTTAGGAAGCCAGTGGGGCGATGAAGGAAAAGGTAAAATAGTTGATATGCTAATGGAGCAAGCATCCGTTGTTGTGCGCTTCCAGGGTGGTCATAATGCAGGGCATACCTTAGTCATTGATGGTCAAAAAACCATTTTACGCTTAATTCCTTCCGGCATTTTACATGCACATGCTCATTGTTTAATTGGCAACGGTGTCGTAGTTTCACCGACGGCTTTATTAGAAGAAATTGAAGAATTAGAACGTCGTGGTGTTCCTGTCACTGAACGATTGCGTATCAGTGAAGCTTGCGTACTCATTTTGCCGTATCACGTTGCACTAGATCGCGCGCGCGAACAAGCGCACCACGAGACTGCGTCCGAGGCACGGATCGTCCGGCGGACGGTCGGGTCGAACAGGACGATGTCGGCGTCCCGGCCGACCTCGAGAGCGCCTTTGGTCGCCATCCCGAACCGACGGGCCGGCGTCGTGGCCATGAGATCCACCATCCGCTCGACGGTGATGCGACCCTTGGCGACGCCTTCCGAGTAGAGGACCGCGAGCAGCGTCTCGATGCCAGGTGCTCCGTTGCTGATCTCG
>Ga0163162_10004892_pt1 | contig 12916 bp, 13 predicted proteins | sample S55metaG_FD_115310 | JGI IMG/M metagenome (GOLD analysis project Ga0163162, IMG submission 115310) | Switchgrass rhizosphere microbial communities from Kellogg Biological Station, Michigan, USA - S5-5 metaG | ecosystem: Host-associated > Plants > Roots > Rhizosphere > Soil | place: USA...
GTTTGTAACGATCGGTTATTACGCGTTGGTGGAATATTCGCATGTAAATCCCAAACCGGATAACTTTTCCGATTACTGCACCTGGCGTGACGTGGACGATCTGCCTGACTTAATGATGGACCATCTCCAGATCGTGGAGGAGGCACTCAGGACCCTGCAAACTCACCTAAATTATCACCCTGTTGGATATAATCTTTTGCCGTCAAAATTTACAATGCCACAGTTGCAAAAACTGTATGAAACCATCCTTAACAAAAAACTTGATAGAAGAAATTTCCAAAGAAAAATTTTAAGCTATGGCATTCTCAAGCGCCTGAAAGAAGTAAAGAAAGGAGGTGCTCACAAAGCTCCCTATTTATACAGCTTCGACCTGCGCAAGTATCACAAGGCCTTGAAAGAAGGCTTGCAAAGCTGGTGATGATCGTGAGACGTGAATCGTGAGTAATGAGTAATGAGTGATCAGTAATGAGTAATGAGTGACATTGACTAGTCACCACTGACCACTCACCATTCACCTAGTAGCTTAAGCCAGCTCCAAATTTGTACAATGGATCCTTTGAGTCATACGGCACATCTTCCTTTTGATTTTTCACGGCTTCCATAGAGGAGGGTAATTCAAATGGAAGATGACCTCCGGGTTTTGCCTTACCAAATATAACATCCAATACAGCCGCGTCACTTGCGCCGAAATCAGCAAGCAAACCTTTTGCTTTGGCATTGATCTCGGGAATCACGGCCGGCCTGTCTAAATATATATCGACAATGGTTGGTACCGCGTTGAGCAATTGCAGAATGCTGTCTTTTTTTGTCCCTTTAAAATCCAGATCACCATGATGGAACATTCTTGCCATGAAATTATTTGTTTCAACCGGGTACCATGGCGTATTTAACCTGATGATCGCAAGATCTGCATCCTGTGGTTTGTCTACCACGGTAGCATACTGCGCTGCAACTTTCTTATCAATATTCTCAACATAAATTTTTAGCGAGCCTGCCTTTAGTGGCAATTGCTTATTATCATTTTTCAGCAATGTGATCGCCCTGCGTTGTGAAGCTTCACCTTCTTCTTTCCCTTTTGTATCGCTAAAAACTTTTTCTGATCGAGCCACATCAACATAAGGATCATCAAACAAACCGAGCTGAAATTTTTGTCGAAGCAATCTTTTTACACTTTCATCAATTCTTTTTTCGGAGACCTTTCCTTCTTTTACAAGCTGTACCACTACTTCAGGACAATTTTCGCCACCAAATTGGTCAACACCTGCGGTAATGATCTTTTCAACTCTTTCTTCTTTACTTAATTTCTCCACGCCCCAGGCACGTGCCGGCCAAACGAAAGAACCCATATTTGCGTCTGTTACCAATCCCCAATCGGTGCAGACCACTCCATCATAGTGATATTTGTTACGCAGCAGACCGGTAATGATATCCTTGTTGTACGAAAAACCAACGTCTTCGGTTGTTTGACCCATCGGCACACCATAATAAGGCATGATGGCTGCAGTATGTGCGGCAAATGCAGCTTCAAAAGGAATAAGATGATAATTGAAATTTTTACCGGGATACACCTGTCCTTTTTGAAAGTCAAAATGCGGATCAAGACCTTCTTTTTGCGGACCACCACCGGAAAAATGTTTGGTCATCGCTGCGACACCTGTAGCACCCAATTCATTTCCCTGCAAACCCAATACATAAGCGCTGATCAGTTTTGCAGAAAGTTTTGCATCCTCTCCAAATGTCCCACTGATGCGGGGCCAACGCGGTTCCGTAGCAAGATCGGCCATAGGATGAAGCGCTTCTCTTATTCCTGCTGCTACATATTCCTGGCGGATCCTGTCAGCAAATTGCCACATTAATTTTTCATCGCCGATGGCGGCGAAACCTAACGGTTCACACCATTGTGAAAAATCTGTCGCAGCCATCGCGAAAATATTGCTGCTAAAATGATTTCGCGGATCAGAAGCAATGGTGAGAGGGATACCCAATCTGGTTTTTTCTTCAGCGTACTTCTGCATGGCATTGTACCATTTCACAAGCATCGACGCGGAAGGTACCTGCCAGAGATTAAAATGGTTCATTTTTTTTTCATCCATCAGCTTCAGGCCATTCGGTGCAAAGGCGAACATGCCCTTGGCAGGTTTGTCTTCAATACTCCCATCATCATTCACTCTCGCTCCATTGATGAACATCATACCCGCTTTTTCTTCAATTGTCATTTGCTGCAAAATATCAGCGATTCTTTTTTCCACGGGCTGTGTTTTGTCCTCATACACATCCAGTTTTCCGTTTTTATTCAAATCTCTATAGGCAGGTTGGGGGGATGAATTTCTCGTCCAAGAAATAAAAAGTGCTATGAACAAAAAGAAGATTGTTGAGGTAAGTAAGCGGGGTTGTCTTGTTTTTCTCATACAGCAGTATTTGGGTTTATTTCATTGCGTCGATGTGACACAATGTTAAACTATTTTCTTAATATTTAGCCTTTTGTTCGAGATGCGGTGGATCAATTGTTTTGATTTTAGTAAATTACAGGTAGTGAGCTTGTATTTAAGCTTGTTTTATGAAGCGGATATTACTTTACCTGCTGTTCTTTTCTTCATTGTTGCCTGCACTCAAAGCACAGACAGTTGTCTCAATACATGTAAATGCTACGATAAATCCCGCCACCGCTGAATTTATTCATCATGCTATTGGAAAAGCTGAAACAAAAAAGGCGGAGTGTCTTATTATTCACCTTAATACGCCGGGAGGTCTGCTGAAATCCACCCGTAACATTGTGGGTGATATTATGGAATCATCCGTGCCCGTTGTCGTGTACATAGCACCGGCAGGTGCCGATGCAGGTTCAGCAGGCGTATTCATCACATTATCTGCGAATATTGCGGCCATGGCTCCCGGAACAAATATTGGTGCGGCGCACCCGGTTACCGGGGGTGAAGTGGACAGTATTATGTATGGAAAAATTACAAACGATGCGGCGGCATTCATCCGCACTATTGCAAAGAAACGGAACCGAAATGTTCAGTGGGCAGATAATGCCGTGCGCAGGAGTTATTCGTATTCGGAAACAGAAGCATTACAGGATACGGTCATTGACCTGATTGCAAAAAATGACGGCGAATTGTTGAAAATGATAGATGGAAAAAAGGTTGAACTTAATTCAGGTGAAGTAATACTTCGTACTGCATCGGCAAAGATCGAGACTTATGAAATGGGTTTTATTGAAAAATTGCTCAACGTAATCAGCGATCCGAACATTGCTTACATTCTTTTGATGCTCGGGTTTTACGGCATTATGTTCGAGCTGTACAGTCCGGGAACTATTCTCCCCGGTATAATTGGCGTTATTAGTCTAATTCTTGCTTTTTATTCGTTGCAAACCCTGCCCGTTAATTACGCGGGTGTTGCGCTGATTGCCTTTGCCTTGTTACTTTTTATCCTCGAGATCAAAATTGTCAGCCATGGTGTGTTGGCCATTGGAGGAATTATTTCATTGATACTCGGGTCCATGATGCTGATACGGACCGGTTCAGGAGATATAGGAAGAATATCATGGACTGTTATCATTTCTACCACTGCTGTTACCGCCTTGTTTTTTCTTTTCGTCATTGGTATGGGGATAAAGGCTCAGCGATTAAAACCAGCCACCGGCATCAATGCACTCGTTGATGAAACAGGTATCGCCAATGAAATATTAAGTCCGTCAGGAATGGTCCTTGTACATGGCGAGTTGTGGCAGGCAGAATCGGTGAGCGGAGAGATCAATAAAGGGGAAAAGGTCCGTGTGAAAGATATGAAAGGGTTCAAACTGTTTGTCGAGAAGGCCTAAAGATATTATTGCTGCAGACAAGCTTATAGCTTGAGGCTTGCAGCTTAAAGCTTAAAAATATATTATGCAGCAAGTTCCCGTTATAACTATTGTTGTTGTCATTTTCGCTATTATCATTTTATCAAATGCGATAAAAGTTTTAAGAGAATACGAAAGAGGTGTTGTCTTTCGTCTTGGCCGGTTGATCAGGGCAAAGGGACCGGGTATCATTCTTCTTATTCCCATTGTTGACAGAATGGTGCGTGTTAGTTTACGTACCGTTGTGCTCGACGTGCCGCCGCAGGATGTGATCACACAGGATAATGTCTCAATCAAGGTGAATGCTGTTGTTTATTTCCGTGTGATCGATCCCCAAAGAGCCATCGTGCAGGTTGAGAATTTCCTGGCCGCTACTTCTCAAATCTCGCAAACAACATTGCGGAGCGTGCTGGGCCAGTCGGAACTGGATGACCTGCTTTCCCAACGTGATAAGATCAATCATAAACTTCAACAGATCATTGACGCCAATACAGAACCCTGGGGAGTAAAGGTTTCAAACGTAGAAGTAAAACAGATCGACCTGCCCCAGGAAATGCAAAGAGCTATGGCCAAACAAGCTGAAGCTGAACGTGAACGCCGTTCAAAAGTAATTGCGGCCGAAGGTGAATTCCAGGCCTCACAACGTTTGTCGGATGCTGCCAAAATTCTAAGTGAAAATTCAAGTGCTTTAACTCTCCGTTACCTTCAAACATTGAGAGAGATCGCGACGGAGAAAAATTCAACGACTATTTTCCCTGTCCCAATAGATCTGCTGAAGCCTTTTTTGAAAGGGAGCGATAAAATCAGTAATGAGTAATCAGTAATGAGGGAGTCCTCATGGTCATGAAAAACGCTTATTAAACATTATTCATCAATTGTTCCATGCTATCCGCAAAAATCTCAACCAATTCCCATGCATAATGTCATTGATGCTTTCGTCAGCATAGCCTCTTTTTTTGAGTAATTGAGGAATTTTTTGCAGATCGGCGATCGTTTCGAGATCATAAGGACATTGTTCTTTTCCAAATGCTCCATCGAGATCCGAACCAATCGCAACATGGTTCGTGTTGCCTGCGATCTGGCAAATATGATCTATGCTATTAATAACTTTTTCAAGGTCGCAATTCATTTCCCGGGGCGTTGATTTCTTCCGGATCCAATTGGGTACAAGCATCCACGCGTCAAAAGCCGCTCCGATCACAGACCCTCTTTCAATCAAAACTTTTATTTGATCGTCACTGAACTGCCGGTTATGATTGACCAGGGCGCGGCAATTATTATGACTTGCCCATACATGCCCATGAAAATGATCCATTGCCTGCCAGAAAGCATCGTCACAAAGGTGTGTGGCATCAAGAATGATATTGAGTTTTTCCATTTCTTTCAATAACTGCAAACCATTCTCATTCATTTTCCCAGTGGCATCTGTGCCATTTGCATACCTGCCAGGGCCATAATGCGCAGGACCAATGGCCCGCAATCCATATTCATAAGCACGATGCAAATGATCTAACGTTATTAACGAATCCGCACCTTCAAGACTTAAGATATATCCAATGGCTTTCTTATCGCTGCTATCATTCTCTAATAGAGTCTTCGACCAGTAAGCCAATTGTATTTCCAGGGAACGAAGATCCTTTACATGTATTAGCTCACCCTCATCTTCCATGGCCTTATACCAGGCCAGTTGTGCCTGTGTTTGTGCCCAGGCTTGTTCAGGAGAATGCCATCCCTGTAGGGGATTTCCCGGCGCTGTATATCTTGCAATTTGTGTTGCTACCACCAATCCGATATTTCCTTTTCTCAATTCCTCAAATGAAACAGTTCCGTTTCCGCGGTCTGGTTTGTCATTCATCCCGGCTTCTCTTTTGCGAATATCATCGAGAGGTTGTCGCAGGTCACGGTTCCATTCCATGGCATTCATGGAGAGATCGAGATGGGCATCGATAATAAACATGTTTTGTTCGTTCAAGAGGTAAATGGTTAAATTGTTCCGTTGTCCAATATGTATAGCAGTTAAGAAAAAAAACAAGTAAGCCAGGCAAGCCATTAAACAGTTATCGTTCTGTCTCTCGCAATATTCTTCCACTCCCCGGTTATCTTTCCATCTTCAATTGTATAGACCTTTTCATATAAAGCCACTGTTGGACAGATATGATAGGGTAACCCATATAACACATCACCTGTTTTATGATGGTGACCATTTGTGGTTTCGCACACCAAATGCTCTTCACTCTGACCAAAAGGCGTGAGATCAGAGGCATTCAGAAAAAAAACTCTTCTGCCAATTTCATTTTCTGCTGCAACGGATTTGTGGCCAAGATCAGTACATACTCTGGACGAAGAGGGTAAAGAAATTATCCTGGTTACCAGGACCGCGGCAGTGAGAAAATTTTGCTCGGGACAGAGATCGGTATATCCCTTATCCCAATAAACAAATGTACCAGGACTACACTCTACATTTCTTCGCCTGGCGTGAATGGGAAAGGTAGGAGATCCACCGACAATTATATTGGGAACTGAAATTCCAATTTGCAACAATTCTTCTTTCAATTTTTCAATCGTTTCAAAGGCCTCATCACATTCTTTTGTACGGATCGCAAGGTCCTTATCCCGGATATGTCCATCGTAGGCATGGAAACCGGCGAATTTCATTCCTCTTGCTGAAGAAATGAGCCGGCAAAGTTCAATAGCCGCTTCACCCGGAATAATTCCGGTTCTGCTCATTCCGACATTCAGGTCGATATAAACAGGTGTTTCCATATTATTGGCTGCAAATGCATCGGCTTGTTCTTTCGCAGCCGAAATATTATCAACCAGGCAGGTATATTTAGTAGAGGGGAATTTTTTTACCAGTTCAATGAATCGAAAAAGTTTGGGGCCCAATGGTTGATATGCCAGCACAACATCCGGTGCTTTGATCATACCGAGCATTTCTGCTTCAGCGATCGTGGCGCACTTGAATTTGGTAATGCCAGCATCCAACATCAGTTGCGTCGCCTGGGCAGATTTATTTGTTTTGACATGTGGTCGCAGTTGACTCACGTTTTCAACCATACCCATGGCTGTCTTAATATTCGCCTTTACCCTTTCCGGAAACACAACAAGGGCGGGTGAATCCAATTTGTGAATGTCATCTATTCGGTACCAGCTGTTATTCATATTCGATCGTGGATGGTTAATTTGTTAATCGCGTTCCTTGAAAGATAACAATAAAGCAATTTAACAAGCAGACAATCGATGGCTCAAACCAATTCAAAAATGGCTTCTATTTCAACAGCAACATTTCCGGGAAGTGAACCCATGCCCACTGCGCTGCGAACTCCTTTACCATTATCATCACCCCAAAGCTGAACATATAATTCACTGCACCCATTAATAATCACTGGCTGATTTTCATATTCGGGTATGCAATTCACCATTCCCAGGAGCTTTACCACCCTTTTTATTTTGTCAAAATTTCCAAAATGCTCTTTGATGGAACTAAGAATGGCAAGACCAGCCTGCCTGGCTGCTGCTTTTCCTTCGTCGTCTGAGATGTCTTTCCCCAACTTGCCTTTGATCAGGCTGCCATCGCTGTTGATCGAGACATGCCCGGACACATATAAAAGTCCCCCCACAACAAGACATTTTTTATAAATACCTTTTGATGGAGCAGATTGGGGGAGTGCTAACTTTAATTCGGCTAATTTTTTTTCGACTGACATCGCTTGAGTTTAATTTTCAAAATACAAATGATAATGTTTACTGCAATTCGGATTAAAAGCGGAATTGCATTGAGGGCAACGGTTATTGCCGGTTAAATATTCCTGAATTGTCATTTCATTTCTACAGACACCACAGAGAATTGCTTTTGTATTGAATTCGTTCTTTGTCCATCGTTCAGCTGCGTGCCCCGCCTCTTCTTCATGACATTCATAGCAAGGATAATATTCATCACAGCATTTGAATTTTATGGCGATGACGTCCAGTGGCGAGTGATAATGGACACACCGGGTGTATTCGTCGACAAGTTTTCCTTTGAGAACCGGTATCCACTCACTTTTCATTGTCTGGTATTTTCCATATGATGGCTATCGGATCCAACCAGCTTCGAAACTTCCCTCCAAATATCATTTGCGATCTCTTTTTCCGGACGATTCCCATTGATAACTGAAATTTTTTCTTTGTCGGCCAGTAATTCGAATGCCTCAAAATATTTTTCTTTTACTTGTCTAAGATTTTCTGTCGATTCATATAATTCGATCGAGTCTCTCCCTTTATTAAGCCGTTTCATGCTTTCTTCAGGTGATATGTCAATATAAATATTCAGATCCGGACGAAGCAGGTCAGCGCTCAATGAATTAGCATTGATGACCCAGTTTATGTCCATGTGTGTGCCATGATAAGCATACGATGAAAAATAATAGCGATCAGTAATAACGGTATATCCTTCATCCATTTTTTTCAAAATACCGTCAGTTTTATTGGTGAGATGATCCAGCCTGTCTGCGGCATAAAGTGCTGCGATCGTTCTGTGGTCAGCCTCCATTTTATGTTTGAAAATATCTTTGATGATATGGCCAATCCGGCTGGTAGTCGGTTCCGCGGTGGTATGTATTTTCAAACCCTGTCCTTTTAATTTTTCAGCCAATAGTTTTACCTGGGTACTTTTTCCGCTTCCATCAAGACCTTCAAAAGCAATAAAAAAATTCTTCTTCATACGATTTTAAAGATACGGGTTATAGTTTTTAGAATAATAACAAGAGATATCCTTATTGCTGATGAAAACTTTCGCCAATAAATTTCAAAGCATCTACGATGCCGGTGCGCCAATAGGTCCAGTTGTGTGCACCATCCCTGACACGATATTCATGCGGCACCTTTTTATCGACCAGTAATATATGCAGCAGGCAGTTTCCCTTTGTCAGGAAATCATCATCACCACAATCGATCCAGTACCGAACCTTCTTCAGGTCATCGACAGATTTTGTTTCAATTATTTTCAAAGGTGAGTTATCATAAAATGTTTTGCTTAGCCTTTCTTTTCCCTTCAACCCCCGCCCGTATAATTGTCCGAAAACAAAATCATAGTTAGCATCGGGCATAGTTACCAATGCGCTGTCGTCAAATACGGCAGCACTTAATGGAGCAGCCGCCGCAAAAAGCTGGGGATATTTTAAAGAATAGATCAATGAGCCATAACCACCCATGGAAAGACCCGCCACTCCCCGATATTGTTTTTGCGCTTTAATGCGATAGGTTTTTTCGACGGCAGGCATAAATTCCTTGATGAAAAAATCTTCATACTTTTCTTTGCCGTCGTAAGAGTTAATGTAGAAACTTGAATCTCCGTTTGGCATTACAATGATCATCGGTGGAATGATGCCGTCAGCAATGGCTTTATCTGCGTACCTGTTGATCTCACCAAATTGCAACCAGCCAGTATTATCATCAGTAAAACCATGCAACAGGTACACAACCGGATAAGTTCTTTCGGAACGATCATAGTCAGGAGGAAGATAGACGGTATACCTGACTGCTTTGTTGAGAATGGAACTTTTCACGGTGGCTTCTTCAATGACCTTTCCCATTGATTGGCAAAAACCAAATTCTACGAGCCAAATGCTTAGAATGCTAAAAATGATCTTTTTGAAATGATTCATAATGCAGTAAGTTTTTGAGGAGCAAATGTAAGTCACGAAGTACACTAATTAGCCACGAATTAAACAGATTACAAGGATTGACCTGGAGGCGTGTGGGCGAAAGGTTTGTTTGTGAAATTCGTGCTCAATTCGTGCAATTAGTGTTCAATTCGTGTTCAATACTTAACTTGATGTGCAAAAACAGCAAGATGCGGGAAGTAAAGGCATTTTTATTTGACATGAATGGAACAATGATCAACGACATGCAGTATCATATCACAGCCTGGTATCGCATCCTGAATGAATTCGGCGCTAATATCAGCATGGAAAGGATGAAAGCGGAGTGTTATGGAAAAAATCATGAACTGATCGAAAGAATACTGCCCGGCAAGTTTACCGAAGAAGAAAAGGATAAATTGAGTTTTGAAAAAGAGAGTCACTATCAACGGGATTTTCGTCCGCACTTAAAACTGCTCCATGGGCTTGAAAGATTTTTAAAAGAATCTTATGAGGCAGGAATAAAACTGGGGATCGGCTCAGCCGCGATCCGCTTCAATATAGATTTTGTCCTGGACGGGCTGGGAATAAGGAGCTATTTTGATGCGCTGGTGAGTGCTGATGACGTTGCCCGGAGCAAGCCTGATCCGGAGACCTGGTTAAAATGTGCCGATGTCTTAAAACTTCCATTCGGGGATTGCCTTGTTTTTGAAGACTCTCCAAAGGGCGCAGAATCTGCTTTGAATGCAGGGATGAAGTGCATCATCATTACGAGCCTGCATGGCAAGGAAGAATTTACTGATTATAAAAATGTCATTGGCTTTATCAATGACTTTGATGATATTTTTATACATGATTTTTTAAAACCTGTATGAAAAATTTATAGATTCGTCTGTTAAACTCCCCATTTAAAAAAAGCCATATGAACAAACAAGCGTATCTTTTATGTTCCCTTATTTTTCTATTTTTTTGTGCCTGTAACAACAACAACAGTTCAGCTTCCAATGAAGGGACAGCACACGAAACCGCAGATTCGATGAAAGCAAGTATTAAAGAAAGACCATTTGGGGATTATAATAATGCACCCGTTACAGAATTCACTCTGACTAATTCATCTGGCATGCAGGCAGGCATTTTAAACTATGGGGGCACTATAACAAAACTCATAGTGCCTGACAAAAACGGAAAGATGGGTGATGTCGTGCTGGGCTTTGAAACATTTAGTGGATATGTGCAAAAAGGTAACCCCTACATGGGAGCTTTGGTGGGCCGTTACGCCAACCGTATTGCCAGCGCAAAATTTGCGTTGGACGGTAAAACATACAAACTCGCGGCAAACAATTTTGGTAATAGCCTGCACGGTGGAAACGTTGGTTTCGATAAAGTAATATGGAATACAGAGAAAATTGGTGACAGCAGTTTGAAGCTGACATATCAAAGCAAGGATGGAGAAGAGGGTTACCCGGGAAATTTGAATGTACAGGTAGTATACACACTGGGCTCAGACAATTCCTTAAAAATTGATTATACCGCTAGTACTGATAAAGCTACTCCTGTAAATCTGACGAATCATTCCTATTTTAATTTGTCTGCGGGTAAGGATTCCACGGTAGTGGATCATGTACTGCAGTTAAATGCTGATAAATACACACCCGTGAATGACCAGTTAATTCCGACAGGGCAGATCGACGATGTGAAAGGAACGCCGTTTGATTTCACGACCCCGAAAGCAATTGGAAAAGATATTGACAAAATAAAAGGAGGATTCGATCACAACTTAATATTAAGTAAGAAAGGAAATGATGCCGATAGCTATCGGGAACACCAGGCAGCAACGGTTTATGATCCATCGAGTGGCCGCTATATGGAAGTATTTACAACGCAGCCTGGTATTCAATTCTACTCGGGAAATTTCCTTAATGGAGATTTACAGACAACAAAAGGAGGACAAAGGTATGTTGCACATGCAGGTCTGTGTTTAGAAACCCAGCACTATCCGGATAGCCCAAATGAGCCTTCATTTCCCAGCACCATTTTAAAACCCGGCGAAACATACAGGGAAACCACGGTGTATAAATTTTCTGTGAAATAGAGCTTTTCAAATTTCAATGAATCAACCAAACCAATTGTAATGAGCCAAGCAAACAAGTATTTTGTACCATTTATACTGGTCACAAGTTTATTTTTCTTCTGGGGACTCATCATCAATCTTGATTCCATATTGATCCCTCACCTGAGAAAAGCTTTTCGGTTAAACACACTGCAATCTTCGTTAGTTGATTCAGCCGTGTTCATTGCTTATTTTATCATGGCCATTCCCGCCGGAATGATCATGCAAAGGTTGGGTTATCGGTCTGGCATAATAATCGGCCTGATATTTTTTGCATTGGGAGCTTTTCTATTTGTGCCTGCGGCTAATACTAGAGAATATGCATTTTTTCTTGCTGCGTTGTTTATCATCGCCTGTGGTCTCGCCATGTTGGAAACAGCGGCAAATCCCTATGCCACGGTTTTAGGCGCTGAAGAAACTGCTACGCAACGTTTGAACCTGGCGCAGTCGTTCAACGGTCTCGCGGTGACCGTAGCCCCTTTGATCGGGGGTCGGTTTATCCTCTCTGGCAAAGAGTATACGGATGCTGACCTGGCCCAAATGAGCCAGGAAACGCGGAATGTCTATCTGCAATCTGAAGCAGCAAGTGTAAAGGCTCCCTATATCGTCATCGGCCTGATCATACTTGCTGTGGCAGTTTTGTTTTTGCTTACGAAGCTTCCTGATATAAAAGAAGAAAAAACAGAAAGGAAAAATTTATTCCACACCCTGCGGCACAAACACCTTACCTGGGCTGTGATCGCGCATTTTTTTATGAAGGGGCCCAGGTTTGTGTGACAAGGCTTTTCATTAATCTTGCACACAGGTCAGCCGGTCTTAATGAAAAGGTTGCGGCAGAATATCTTGGTTGGGGTTATGGTATTGCATTTATGACGGGCCGTTTTTTTGGAACATTTATCATGAAATATATTCAACCTGCCAGGTTACTATCTCTTTATGCAGCCATCAATATTTTGCTTTCACTGGTTGCCATATTCAGCGAAGGAATGGTTACCGTGTATGCATTGATAGGCATCGGGTTTTTTATGTCGATCATGTTCCCTACCATTTTTGCATTGGGAATAAAAGGTCTTGGCCATGAAACAAAAATGGGATCCAGTCTTATCATAATGGCCATTGTTGGTGGCGCGGCCTTACCACCGGTCCTTGGTCTTATTTCAGATGCAACAAAAAACATCCAGACCGGGTACATAGTACCCTTGATCTGTTTCGTCGTTGTTTTGTTTTTTGGGTTGAAAGGCTATAAAGTTGCCGTCAGTCGTGATGCAATGGTTGAAACGCAAATAGTATGAAACGTTTTTCTCTTGCACTGGATCTGAAGGATGATGCCGCGCTCATTGA
>Ga0163162_10004894_pt1 | contig 12913 bp, 8 predicted proteins | sample S55metaG_FD_115310 | JGI IMG/M metagenome (GOLD analysis project Ga0163162, IMG submission 115310) | Switchgrass rhizosphere microbial communities from Kellogg Biological Station, Michigan, USA - S5-5 metaG | ecosystem: Host-associated > Plants > Roots > Rhizosphere > Soil | place: USA: Michigan...
GCGACTGGGGTGCTGCTCATACTGGTGGGTCGCGCAACTCGCCTGGCGCAATTTCTTACCGCAGACGATAAAGAGTACGAAGCCATCATCCGGCTCGGCTACGCAACTACAACGGGCGATCGCACCGGTGATCCCCTTGCTGCTCCGGCGGGAGCCACAGGCTGGTCTGAAAAAGAGATTGAATCGGCGCTCTCAAGTTTGCGCGGAAATATTTCTCAAGTTCCGCCGATGTATTCCGCTAAGAAGATCGGCGGACGAAAACTTTACGAGCTAGCGCGTCGCGGTGAAGAAGTTGAACGACAGTCGCTTCACGTCTGTATACATGAGTTCGCGGCCATTCGATCTGACGGTCAATTAATGAAAGACAACGGCGATGGCACCTTTGACTTTAAGGTCCGGGTGGTTTGCTCGTCAGGAACTTATGTTCGGACCCTGGCTGAAGACTTTGGGAAAAGATTGCATGTGGGCGCACATCTAGCAGAGTTGCGCCGGACACGTGTAGGAAACTTTGCAATCGATCTCGCCGTCAATCTCGACGAGCTGAAGATAAGGTTTGCAGAAGAAGCTCTGGGAACAATTTTGGTCCCACCAGGTTCAGCGCTCTCGAATCTGCCTTTCGTGCATCTAAGTGCCGAGAACGCACAAAAGGTGCGTAACGGAGTGGGGGTTGAAGTTAAAGCGGTTGAATGGACCGCGGGAACTTACGTCAAGATGTGTGACGAACATGGTTCTTTGATCGCGGTTGGTCAGTTTGATGCGGAGAAAGGTGTGGTGCGTCCACGCGTTGTAGTTTCACCGGCAGAGTAAACAACCCCGATCTGCCTGGAGACAAACCCTCGCGTCGGAAAAATAAGCATTGACTTTCGCCCTGAAGCCATATGGTATACTGACCTCAATTGACAAAGGGAAGCGCGCGTTAGGTTCGCTTCCGACAAAGTGTTCCCTTCCGCGACTTCCGTTGAGATCATTGAGAATAAAGGCTTCAAAGATGTGCCTCATGCTTACGCGCGCGTGAGTAATCTCATCGAGAAGCACTTACCAGGACTTAAATCCTCGACTTTCCTACGTGAAGAATGTCGATGATTACGGGCGTGGCCTTTCCCCACACGCTGTCCAATGCGCGAAAGCCGAAGAGGTTTCAAGGCTATGCAAGAGCAGGATGGCAACAAACAATTCAACATTAGTGAACGTTTGGAAGATCTGCGCCGTGAGAATGAAGCGCTGCGTTGGGAGGGTTCGTTTCGAGACTACTTCGAACTAGTCGCTCAAAATCCACGCATAGCTCAATTATCACACGCCCGTATCAACGACATGGTTCATGCCGCCGGTGTCGATCGGCTCAACGAGGGCACACAACACGAGGTTCTTTCCTACAACTTCTTCGCGACAGAACTCTTCGGCATTGAAGAACCAATCGCTCGAATCGTCGAATACTTCAAGTCCGCGGCACAGCGTCTCGAAGTTCGCAAAAGAATTTTGCTGCTAATGGGTCCAGTGGGCGGTGGCAAATCCACCATCGTCAATATGCTCAAACGCGGACTCGAAGACTGGACAAAAATCGAGAGCGGCGCAGTTTACGCAATAAAAGACTGCCCCATGCACGAAGAGCCGCTGCACCTGATTCCACACCAGCTTAGATCGGAAGTCGAAAAACATTACGGCATCTACATAGAAGGCGATCTCTGTCCGCAGTGTCGCTACGCACTGGAAAAAACTTACGGTGGCAGACATGAAGACGTCAAAGTCCACCGCGTAGCTTTTTCCGAAAAGGAACGCGTGGGCATTGGCACTTTCTCACCGAGCGATCCCAAGTCGCAGGACATCACTGAATTAACCGGCTCGATTGATCTTTCAACAATCGGCGAAGTCGGTGTTGAGTCGGACCCGCGCGCTTATCGTTTCGATGGTGAGTTGAATATCGCCAATCGTGGTTTGATGGAATTTGTCGAGATGCTGAAAGTAGATGAGAAGTTCTTGTACAGCTTATTGACGCTTTCGCAGGAACAGTCGATCAAAACCGGACGCTTCGCAATGATTTATGCGGACGAAGTGATCCTGTCGCATACGAATGAGAATGAATACATCGCGTTTGCGGGAAACCGGAAATCAGAGGCCCTGCAAGATCGCATCATCCTCGTCCGGGTTCCTTACAACCTGCGCGTCTCTCAAGAAGAACGGATCTACGACAAGCTTTTGCACCAGTCTGAAGCCCTAAGAAATGTTCATCTTGCTCCGAACACACTGAAAGTAGCCGCGATGTTTGCGGTGATGACTCGCCTGGAAGAACCAAAGCGCCAGAGCGTTGACGTCGTTAAGAAGATGAAGCTTTACGACGGGGAGGACGTTGAAGGCTACAAATCGAAGGATGTTCGCGAACTAAAAGAAGAAACCGTGCGCGAGGGCATGGACGGCATTTCGCCGCGTTACATCATCAATCGATTATCAAGTGCGTTAGTACGCGACGGCGTTACCTGCATTAACCCAATCGACGCACTGCGTGCGATCAAGGACGGCTTCGAACAACATACCGGCATCAGCTCAGAACAGCGTGAACGTTATCTCAATATGATTTCGTTGGCGCGCAAGGAATACGACGAACTCGCGAAGATTGAGGTCCAACGTGCGTTTGTCTACTCGTTTGAAGAGATGGCTCGCACGATGTGCAATAACTATCTCGACAACGTGGAAGCATTCTGTAACAAAGAACGCATCAAGGATCCGATCACTGAAGAGGAGATGGATCCTGACGAACAATTGATGCGCTCCATTGAAGAGCAGATTGGCATCTCCGAAAATGCAAAGAATACTTTTCGTCAGGAGATCCTTATTCGCATCTCTTCCTACGCTCGCAAAGGAAAATCATTTGAGTACAGCTCTCACGAGCGTTTGAAAGAAGCGATTGAAAAGAAGATCTTTGCCGACCTGAAAGATGTTGTGAAAATTACAACTTCAGCCAAGACTCCGGATCCCGATCAACTGCGAAGGATCAACGAAGTCGTCGATCGCCTGGTGAAAGATCACGGCTACTGTCCGGTCTGCGCCAATGAGTTGTTGACTTACGTGGGTACACTGTTATCAAGGTAACTCACTCTGGTCCCGTAGTTGACTTCTGTATTGGATCGAATAAGCCCGCGTTCTTCATTCCGAGACGCGGGCATTTAAGTAGCGCAAATACGCTAAAATTGACTGCATGAAGAAACGTTACTGGATTGCCGGCACAGCCACGGCGGCAGCGACCCTGGCAGTGACAGCAAAACTTCTAACCCGACCCAGAGACGCTGATTGGAACAAGAACCGCGATGTCGTTTTCCATTCTGAGCATTCTCGGTTTGTAGACATTGATGGCGTACGCGCCCACTACCAGGAAGCTGGCGACATAAACTCCCCAGCGATAGTTTTGATTCACGGCTTTGCGTCGTCAACACTGGTTTGGAGCAAGGTGTTTTTAGATCTCGCGAAAGCTGGGTTTCGCGTAATCGTTCCCGATATGTTGGGCTATGGCTACTCTGGTAAACCGAGAAATGGTGAATACACGATTCCTGGACAAACACGATTCATCACTCAGTTGCTTGATTGCCTGGGAATCAGAAAAGCGATCCTGGTGGGCTGTTCGTACGGTGGCGCGGTAGCAGCAACGTGTGCCCTCGATCAACCCAATCGGGTGGCGAAACTCGTTCTAATCGGAGCCGTCAGCAACAATCGGCCACTTGATTTCAAGCTCATGCGTGTCTTTGGGGCTCGGGTACTCGGAGATTTAGTTTCGCCTTTGCTGATCGGTTCGCGACGTTTGCTCCGCATGAGGATGAAAAAGGTTTACGACCGCCATTCGTGGGTGCTCGATGAAAAAAGAGTTGACGCCCGGCATTTACCATTACGCGCAGCGGGCACACACCGGGCCATTATCAAGACTGTCCGAGCCTGGGACGCGGAACGGATAGCACATGAGGCGCATCTAATAAGACAGCCTACACTTCTTTTGTGGGGCGAGAACGATCAGGAAATCCCGCTGGCAGATGGCGAACAATTGCACCGAGAGATTTCCGGATCCAGGTTGATAGTTTTTCTTAACTGCGGGCACCTGCCGCAGGAGGAATATCCGGAAGCTTTTACGAAAGTCGTAACTGACTTTTTTAACCAGGATTGATGATTTCTGTTGGCAAAGTTTTCTGAAGTGCAGACGACAGCAAAATTGCAGAGCAACACAATCAGCAATCGACAACTAGTAATCAGAAATTCTTATGTCGATCCAACGCAACGACTGGTCACTTCAACGCAAGGGCATCATCGATCAGGAGCGCCACAAGGATCGTGTAAAGGAAGCGATTCGTAAGAACCTCGGCTCTATCGTTTCAAACGAAGCCATCATCCTCTCCGACGGTAAACGCACCGTTAAAGTTCCCATCAAAGCTCTCGACGAATACAAGTTTCGCTTCAATCATCAAAAAGGTAAGCACGTCGGCCAGGGTGATGGAAAGACACGCGTGGGCGACGTTATTGCGCGTGAAGGTAGACCGGGCTCGGGGACTGGCTCCGGCGCTGGTCCCGCGGGACAGGACGCTGGTGTTGATTACTACGAAGCGGAAGTCAACATCGATGAGATCGCCGCCATGATCTTCGAAGATCTCCAACTACCTTATCTCGAAGAGAAGGCAAAGAAAGCTGTTCAGTCGCGGAAAACTCAGTTCAACGAAATTCGTCGTACGGGCGTCATTGCCAACCTGGACAAGCGCCGAATGATTCTCGAGAACATTCGTCGTAATGCTCGTGAAGGTAATCCACGATTTGGCGATATTAAGAAGGAGGATTTACGTTTCAAAACCTGGGAAGAGGTAATGCGCTACGAATCGAACGCGGTTGTAATTGCGATGATCGACGTTTCCGGTTCGATGGGTGAGTTTAAGAAATACATCGCGCGGAGTTTCTACTTTTGGATGGTCCGGTTTCTGAGAACGAAGTACGACAATGTCGACATTGTTTTTATCTCTCACCACACCGAGGCAAAGGAAGTTACTGAAGAACAGTTCTTTACCCAGGGAGAATCGGGCGGAACTGTCGTGTCCTCAGCCTACCAACTCGCGCTGGATATCATTCACCAAAGGTATCGACCTTCCGATTGGAACATTTATCCATTTCACTTTTCCGACGGCGATAACTATTACTCGGATAACGAAGAGGCAGTTCGCCTGGCGGACGAACTAATCAATACCTGCAATCTTTTCGGGTACGGTGAAATTGGTGAGGAAGGATCGTCAAGCTATCGTCGTTCATCCGGCGCGCTGTTATCGATCTTCAATGATCGATTGCAGCATCGTGATCACTTTGTTGGCGTTCGGATCGACGACAAGGAAGATGTTTACCCGGCCCTGAAAGAGTTTTTTGGAAAGCGCAATGAGTTATGAAGTATTACTTCATTCTTTTTCGCGTTCTTGTCTTCATTCCGTCTCTGACCCGACCTAAACAGATCTGAAGAAGATTTGCGCATTAACATGGAAGACAAAGAAATAAAAGAGCTTGAAATTGCGGTTGAACAAATTTGGGAAGTCGCCCGGGGCTTTGGGCTGGATCCTTATCCAACCAACTTCGAGATTGTGCCGGCTCCAGTTATGTACGAGGTCGGCTCGTATGCGCTGCCGGGTCGTTATTCTCACTGGACGTTTGGTAAGGCCTACCATCGAATGAAAACGATGTACGACTTTGGACTTGCTAAGAGCTACGAAGTCGTAATCAACACCAACCCTTCCTATGGGTTCCTCCTCGAAACCAATAGTCCAATCCAGAACAAGATGGTGATCGCGCACGTGCTCGGTCACGTCGACTTTTTCAAAAACAACGTCTACTTCTCAAAAACAAACCGGCGGATGGTGGAAAGCGTATCGACCCACGCTCAACGGATGATGGAATACGAATTCAAGCATGGGCGCAAAACTGTTGAGCGTTTTCTCGATGCGGTGCTCGCAATAGAAGAACACATCGATCCCTATTTCTTTATCAAGCGAGAGATATCGCCGGCGGAAGAGAAAAGGCGGGCGGAGCTTCCACACAGAGATGGTCCATACGACGACCTTTGGTTACTCGATTCGAGGGAACGTGAAGCGCGAGCTCTCAAGCGCGATGAAGAAGCATCGGAAAACGAAAAGCCTCCACGTGAACGTCTTCCCGAAAAGGACATCCTTTTCTACATCATGAAAAATTCTCCAACACTGGCCGGCTGGCAACGCGACGCGATCGCGATGGTCCATGAGGAGATGGAATACTTCGTCCCGCAAATGCAAACGAAGATCATGAACGAAGGTTGGGCCAGCATTTGGCATGCGCGCATAATGAGAGAGCTTGATTTGAACGACAATGAACACATCGAGTTCGCAAATCTTCACTCCGGCGTCGTATCGCCTCACAAGGGACAACTCAATCCCTACTACCTGGGCTACAAAATCTACGAAGACATCGAACGACGTTGGAACGAACCGACTGACGACGACCGCAAGAACTTGGGACGCTCGGGAAATCAAGGCCTCGAGAAGATCTTCGAAGTCCGCGAACTCGAGAATGATGTCTCGTTCCTGCGCAACTACTTGACTGAAGACCTGTGCGAAGAGCTCGACCTGTTTGTGTATGAGTTAGTGGAGGAAGAAGAGTGGACCATCACCGAGAAGCGCTGGGAACGAGTTCGCGATCAACTTGTTGCCAATATGACCAACTTTGGATTTCCTTATCTTGAAGTGCTTGACGGTGATTACAACGGAAATCGTGAACTTTATTTAAAACACCGGTACGAGGGCACTGAACTCGACCTGCGTTATGCACGCAAAGCGCTCGAACACGTACACACCTTGTGGGGCCGGCCTGTCCATCTGGAAACTTTGATTGACGACGAGTCAACCGTATTGCACTTCAATGGTGATGAACACGCCGAAGACTAATTTACTTGTTGTAACGCGACCTTCTACTAGCTACGCACTTTCCCGCAACTAGACCCCGCCGCAAGCTTCGTATTATCCTGAACTCGACTGTTGTTGTGGCAAACAAGCTTTAGGTCGGCACTTCTTAAGGAATTACCTGCCTCAGTTACTTCATCGCCTTGAGGATCCGTCGTGCGGTTTTATCTCTCCCACATCTTCCTTCGGTTTATTGTCGCTTGTGCAGTGGGTGTGGCGTTTGCTCAGGCGGTGGCCGCCCGACCCGCATTTAAACCAGTTCCAAGTTGGGTTCGTAAAATTGTCCCGGCTACTGATCCAACTAAAGTTACCGCCGAACCCGGAACTACCTCGACCAGGATCCTTGATGATCAGCAAATCCGAGTCGCCGGCAATTCGGTTGAACGCTATTACCATTACTACCAAAGGGTCGATAACACTGCGGGCCTGGACGACCTTTCGCAGCTGCGTCTCTATTTCGAACCGTCTTACCAGCAACTAGCTATACATTTCGTGCGCGTCATCCGTGGCGGCACAACTATCAACGCCTTCAGCCCTTCCGAAGTAAAAACAATTCAGGAAGAGTCGGAGCTGGATCAGCAGCTTTACAACGGTACATCGGCCGCAGTGATCTTTGTTAACGACATTCGGGTGGGCGACATTGTTGAATACGCCTACACCATCACCGGCGACAATCCGGTCCTTGGCGGACGCTATACAGAAACAATCTATCTCGCTGACAGTGAGCCGATTCAGGAGATGTTTCTCAGGCTCGTCTTTCCCACAAAGCGAGCGCTCTATATCAAGAACGACAACACGCAACTTGAACCAGGTAAGCAGGTCATTGGTGATGACACTGAGTATTTGTGGTCAACGAAAAACATCGAGCCGGTTTCAGTTGATGATTCGCTTCCGGATTGGTTCAATCCGTATCCCCGAATAATTTTAAGTGAGTTTCAAACGTGGGCCGACGTCGTTAACTGGGCGTTGCCGATGTACCAGTTGTCAGCGATCAATAACGCTGAACTCAAAGCAAAGATCGAGAGTTGGAAGAAGGCTTCTGAAGCCCCGGAACAACGCACAATTTCTGCGCTCAGGTTTGTCCAGGACGAGATCAGATATCTAGGTATCGAGTTGGGTGAATATTCCCATCAACCAACCCAACCGGAAAAAGTTTTCACACGCAGGTTTGGCGATTGCAAAGACAAATCGCTGCTGCTTAGCTCTATTCTCAACGCCATGGGAATTGAAGCAGCGCCTGCTCTCGTGAGTACAAGTGAAACTTCTGCACTCGATGCGTGGCAGGCGACACCGTTTGCTTTTGATCACGTAATTGTTCAGGCAAAAATCAACAACAAGACTTACTGGCTGGATCCAACGATTAGTTATCAACGTGGCAGCTTGGATTCTTATTACGATCCGCCGTACCTCCGCAGTCTCGTACTTAAAGCAGGTCAGACCGAACTGCAAAAAATACCCGAACCGGCGAACGGTTCCGGATCAATTGAGGTCGTTGAAGTTTATAAAGGCGATAATGCTTACTCTCCTGCCGCTTTCGAAGTAACCAAGACATACAAGGGAAAAGAAGCAGACGAGCCGCGTTATACACTCTCAACTTCGTCTTTAACTGATCTCAGTAAAAACCATCTTAATTACTACGCCGATACGACGCCTTCAATCACCGCCAACGGACTGCCAGTCGTTGAAGACAATGAAACCTCAAACACGATTGTCATCAAGGAAAAGTACCTGATATCTGATTTGTGGAAAGAGAACAGGCATAGTTTTGGTGCCGATCAAATCTATTCGCAATTGCGCAAACCTCATGTCTCACAGCGCAACACGCCGTTGGAAGTTACTTATCCTTTATCGATCAAACAAACCATCCTGATCGACCTTGGTCCAGGATATGAGTTCCCTGACGCCAGTGATGTTTTGAGCGACGATTCAATGCGCTTCGAGTATAGCTACTCGAAGAGTGGCAATCAGTTGAGCATGTATTTCTCTTTGAACACTTTCAAAGACTCAGTTGCGCCGGCAGCAATTCAGCGGCATCTCGAGATCCTTGACAAGGCTCAATCAGTCGCGGGCTATGAACTCAATCGCGGCAGAACGGCGATGATGATGCCGGGACCGGAACGACCGTCGCGCGTTCTTATCGGACTGACCTGGTTAGTAATCTTGATCCCCGTAATGCTATTTGTGATCTGGCTTGTTCGTGCCAGGCTGCGTAAAGGAAGAAAAACGCACTTTGTCGAGCGGATGAAGGTCCCTCCTGGAACCTCTCCAGAAACGGCACTGCGAATTGCAACCCCTGAACAGTTGGATTCGACGGTTGCAAATACGAATTGTCGCTGCGGAGGTCGTTTTTACAACCCGGACATTCCGCCGAAACGAGAACGCTTCATGTACGACGGACAACGTTTGATGGGGATCAGACTGGTATGTCCATCCTGCAAACAGAACACCGATTTATACTTAAATCCCTTATTTGAAAATGGCGGAGAAGGTTTTGCGAATTTGAGTACGAGCTAGATCAGACTGACTCCTAACTGCTTCGCCAATCCTTCACCACCCCAACCCATTACGACGTCGTGATTCCAACTAAAGAACGGTCGTGCTATGGGAGCCAGTAGATTCATCCACGCTTCTGTGGTCTGAACATTCCAATCGTAGATTGCTGTGGTAATGCCGTTCTCGTGAGATAAGGACCAACGACCGTGGCCTTGCAGTTCGCCGATGGCTCTACCTTCAATAATCGAAATTGGATCGACCCTGGTTGTTTCCATTTCAAAGACAAGCCGGTAAGGCAACTTGCTCTTCCAGGTGTAACGCATCAAAGCCCCGACGTGGTTCGCGTCGCCATCTTTCAACTTTTCGACTTTCTCAACTCCCTGCCACCACGTAGGCCATCGATCGGAATTGAAGATCAGGTCCCAGACCTTTTCTTGTGGCGCTTTGACTTTCCAGACTGTTTGGAATGAATAGTCGGCCATTTATCAGCCTCACATGTTCAATGCTTTGCCCAACTTGGCATCACGTCTGACGCGCCAGATTTTAGAGTCGAGATAGTAATGAATAAATGCGTAGCCCCACAGAAAAGCGATACCCAGCTGAATTAAAAACGACTGTTCGGTAGCTGCGGCGTTGGCGTTTTGAAAACTTAAGTAACCAAGAAACTGACGTGGTCCCTGGTAGATGATGCCAAACAAAATGCCAAAGGCGATGTAGTAAAGCACGTTACGACTGATCAGAGTTGCTGCGCCAAAAGTTGCCTCGTTGTTTTCGCGAGCGGCGTTGTACTTTTTGTTGTGAAACCAAATGAGTCGATGGTATTGGAAGTTGTGATAGATGGTGAGTATCGCAACGATCGCGATTGGTTTATGAGGCATTGGCGTCAATAACACAATCCAGTGCATCGGAATCGCGGCGGCAAGCAAGAGATACTTTGGAACGTTGAGAGGTTCGCCTGCAACGGCGCGTTGCACCTGCCTGGCGAGCCAGGCAATCGCCAGGACTAACGTGCCAATCAAAAGCAACCTTGAAAAACCATTGACCCCGCCTCGCAGTGCTGCAGGAACACGGGCCATGGCCTCTGGATCACGAGCAATAAACTCGACGAAAGGATAGTTGAACGCAAACAGAAGCAGGGCGCGATCCAGAAAATTGTCGAGCTTTGCTAAATCACCATTCTTCTTTTTGTAGAGAACCATGAAGCCGTAGTGTTGCTTCACAAGGTGGTAGTAGGCCCACAGCGCCGCAACGAAGAAGAAGACGAAACCCACACCGAGCCAGACAAGTAGAGGTCCCACCAAAAAGAACAACAAGGATCCCCACAACAAACGCGGTCTACTTTGGCGTTCGCTTCTATCAAAGTAAGTGCGGGAAAAAGTTCCAAACACATGCGGTGCGTCGATCAGGATTGCCCAGCCGGCCGCCATCACAACCAGAGGAAGAAATCCCTTCACGTAAAGAAACAGCAACAAGTAGCTGGAAACCACGGAACCAATAAACCAGATCAAGTCGTCCTGGGCGCTGATGATCCAACGCATCGAGATTGCGCTAGCTATTGGTTTTGAAGATATTTCGACGCTGGCTGCCATTAATGCGAAATGAGTTTTGCTTGTCGGAGTAAGTCGACAAAGTAGAGTTTATCGGACATTATCAGCGACGCAAACCCTACAAGCGTACACCCGTTAAAGGGAGGTCGGGATGTCGAGCAATCCGCCAAAACAGACGTTTCAGGCGCATCCGTGGCATGGAGTTTCACCCGGCAAGAGAGCACCGGAGCTGGTCAGCGCCTACATTGAGATAGTGCCAACTGACGCGGTTAAGTATGAGTTAGACAAAGCGTCGGGTCACTTGAAAGTTGATCGGCCACAACGTTTCTCTTCGATGTGTCCGACGCTATACGGCTTTATTCCACAAACCTTCTGCGGTGAAGAAGTAGCAGCGATGTGTGCCGAGCGAACCGGTCGACAAGGCATTGAAGGTGATGGCGATCCGATGGACATTTGCGTGCTATCGGAGAAGACTTTCGCACACGGAAGTTTTTTTCTAAACGCCAAACCAATCGGCGGGCTAAGAATGATTGATGGACAACAGGCTGACGACAAAATAATTGCCGTGCTCGAATCGGATCTTGCTTACGGTGGATTGAATGACATACGTGATGTCGCGCAGGGACTGGTAGATCGTCTGAAGCACTATTTTCTGAGTTACAAACAGCTTCCGAGTGAGGCGCCAAGAAAAGTCGAAATTGTCGATGTATACGATCGCGTCGAGGCGTTGGAAGTAATCGAGCGGAGCTTGAGTGACTACGAAAAGAAATTTGGTGAGTGATCTTTGCGTGCATCTGTCCGACAAGCTCTCGCTTGTCGTGACAACTAGTGTTGGAGTAGACCGAGTCGACAAGCTAAAGCATGCGGACAATGGTCAAGATGTTGTTAGTGGGCTACCCGCCGGAGATACTCTTCAATCCCACAGCGCGGACAGGTGAGTCCGTGATGCTCTTCATCGCTCCACTTCGCGAGCGCTAAACCCTGCGGTTTGTGATCACCATGATGATGGTGATGGTGATCGTGATGTTTGCGTTCAGTCTCTTCCGCACTGCAATGTTTGCAGAGCCAGCCGTAGCCGAGATTGAAGAAGTGAGTCGTCTGGTGCATGGATCATGGGGAACTTTGTGCCTTGATCTTTGCACCCGGAGGTTTGTTCCCTTACCGAACAAAACCGCCAGGTGCAAAACACAAAGTCTTTCCGCGTTATCCAGACGAGCAGAGTGCGCCTAACGCCTCGAATCAGGCGAATCCATCAACCTAACCGGCACACTCATTCGTCTGCCGTCACGCAAAATCTGAACTTGCACTGTTTGCCCTATTTGATGTTTGTCGAGAACCCTGAAAAGGTCGTCGGAATTGGCCACCTTCTCACTGTCGATAGAAAGAATAATGTCTCCAAGTTCGACGTCACCATTTTCCACCTGTTGTAGACCACGAAGTCCCGCCGCCGCCGCACCACTGCCACGAGCGACCTGCACAATCAACACTCCGTCTTGCACCGGCAGATCGACCTGACTCCTGATCGCTGAAACATCGCGTGTGCTGATACCGAGTTTCGGTCGACTGACTTTGCCCGATCCGAGCAACTGCGGAACAACTCGTTTCGCAATGCTCACCGGAACTGCAAAACCAACTCCAGCCGAACTACCTGAAGGAGAAAGAATCTGCGAGTTGATGCCGATCATTCGTCCGCGTGAATCAAGCAATGGTCCACCGGAGTTACCGGGATTGATCGATGCGTCTGTTTGAATCGCACCCTCGATCAAACGATTGTTGCGTGCACGGATGGGACGTTGCAGTCCACTGATGACTCCTGTAGTCAAGGTGCGATCGAGACCGAACGGATTGCCGATTGCTAAAACTTTCTGCCCCACAACCAGCTTGTCTGAATCGCCCATCGGTACCACGGTCAATGGACCAGTCGGCTTTTCAATCAAA
>Ga0163162_10004895_pt1 | contig 12912 bp, 7 predicted proteins | sample S55metaG_FD_115310 | JGI IMG/M metagenome (GOLD analysis project Ga0163162, IMG submission 115310) | Switchgrass rhizosphere microbial communities from Kellogg Biological Station, Michigan, USA - S5-5 metaG | ecosystem: Host-associated > Plants > Roots > Rhizosphere > Soil | place: USA: Michigan...
TTGTACAGTTTCTTGCATTTGTACAGTTTCTTGCATTTGTACAGTTTCTTGCATTTGTACAGTTTCTTGCATTTGTACAGTTTCTTGCATTTGTACAGTTTCTTGCATTTGTACAGTTTCTTGTACTTGTACAGTTTTTGGTGATAAAAGCTCTGAATCAAAACCATCCATAAGTAAGGCAGCCAAATCTTTACCAAAAAGCCTATTTTGTGCTTCGCCGGTATTGTGTATAACTCCGTCTTGAACAGCACCCACGAATTCGTGCAAAGGTTGGCTTAGTGAGTTAGGTGAAAGAGTAGTTGCATCTGCTGGTAAGTTTATATTTAAATGAGTAAAAGATGGGCGACTCGTATCGGGTGCAGAACCATCATCAACTATGTTAGCAACTACGTAATCACCTTCTTCCAAAGGTCCACTAGGTTGTAAGTTTATTGTCCCGAATTTGCGCTCGGTACTAGCATTAACTGTGCCCTCATGAGAAGAAAAGACCAAATCCTCATGAGAAGAAAAGACCGAATCCTCGTTTGAAGAATGATTTAAATTTTCCCGTAAAGGAGTTAAGATTTTATGTCGAGAAGAAATTAAGTTATCACCCGGTGGGTTAAGTTTTTGGTTAACATTGCTTACTACCTTATTTTGTGGCCCAGATGGGGGTGGTAACGAGTTATACAAATAGTATAAAATCAACGAACCGCCAACTGCTAAACCAAATCCAATATATAATTCGTAAAACGGGTTCTCGATTTTATAATTCTCTCAACTTACGGCTAAATATGAAATTAATTTGGTGTATATTTTAACCATAATTACTTGGACGTAAAAAATTCTTGAGAAACCAAGGTATTTTAAAAAAAGCAAAGTAAAGATTATTATGAGATAATGTATGATAAAAATTTTTGATATTATGGGTGCGTAATTAATTAAAGATATAATTAAAATCATTAGTGCTGTGAGCGATAATTAGAACCCTAAGTAAAACATTTTTAATATATTAAAAATGTTTAAAAAAAATTCATAATCGTGTAATAATTTACCGAAACAGTAGTATAGGAAAAAAGTACCACAACTAAAATAGTTATAGAAGACAGAAATACTAAAATAAATAGAAAAATCACATTAGTACGTGTAACAAAAAATAGCATACGAGTATAAAAATTATAAGGAGTGGGGTGGTCGATATAACTATATTACATATTAAAAATACATCAGTGGCTTTAATTTGTAGAGTTTATAAGTATTTTAATCACCTCAACCAAGACAACCTACTGTTTTAATCTAGTTATTAAATAGTGCGTAATTTTGATAATTACCTTATTAAATTTAGTAAATCAAATAAGATAATAAATAAAGTCACTTACGTCTTATACTTATAGTTTAGTCGGCGTTGTTGTGAAAAATGGGTAAATTAGATTAAACAAAATTTGAGAGAAATTAGATATGTATACGTAGCGTAGTTCTATAAAATGCAACAAATTTGAGAAAGAAAGAAGAATTAAATAGTATGTGTAAATTCAATGTTTTGATTCAGATCGATAGTTGACCAACTTGCAAATTAAAGTAGGACATAATTAAAAAATTATTTAAATAGTGTAAAAAATATTATGGGATAAAACACGTCAATTTCCTCTGACATATAGTTAATTATAATGTTTAATATAAGCACGTCACTTATTATAGTTAAAATAAACACCCTGGAAAAATTATATAAGTTAATTGGGTTATGCAAAAAATTAAGTAAAAATATTACATAACACAACCCCCCACTAATGGGAGGATAATTATAATACTTATAAACTTGATATCTACGAGCACGATAACTATTAAAAGAGTGGGAGGTAAAAAAAAATAAGGAAGTAGTGTACACAATAAAAGGCATTTGTAGATAATGGGCGTACAACTAATTAAATCAAGAACGTTTTCGATACTTGAGAACGGTGCGAATAACGGACTAGAATCTATCGTTAAAATATTAAATAAACCTTACATTTAAAAACCTGGTTTACAAAAGTGTTCAGTTTGTGATAATAACACATTTTATGTTAAAAAACACATTCGTATAAAAAAAAAGTAATTATATTAAAATCTTAATTTCATTAATTATTTAGTAATACAAAAAGCTTAGTAAAATTTTGTAGTAAGCATTACCGAACACGCAAAGTGTGCAGCTTCTTTTATATCATTATATTTTTTTAATTCTTCTATCTCTTCTTGTATGTCTAGCTCAAAACCGGTTGGGTTAACTGGGTTAAACTTACATTGATCAAGATTTTCAATGAGCGGTTCGAACCATTCTTTAAAAAACTTCATACTATCTATAAACTCCTTAGCACTCTCGACCGTTACAATTCTGTTATCGAATAGAGGGAGATCTGTGTATGCTTTTTTTATTATAGGATCTTCAAAATTGTAATTGAGCGTCTGTAAGCAGATATCAGTTTTAATTACCTCGTATCAAGCATCGGTTAAATGTCCTCTTGCGTCAACAACGTATGCATGAAGATTTGGTACCAAATCTTCGGGGAGAGCTAAAAGTGTATCTATTACAAAATTTGGGTTTAAGAATGTACTTACTAAGTTCATTATTTGATCGGCGTTTGCCCCCGTTTCAGTAAGAGTTGGTTCTAAAACACTTACTGCTAATACACCAAGCTCTATTAAAATAAAAGTATAAGTTAATGTGGTAGCGTTTTCTCAAAGAACCGGTCTTAGTACATCCTCAACGAGATTTAAAAAATCAACATTTACCCCCTTATAATTAAAAACGTGGGGAAAATTTGCCTGTTCGACGGCCTGGTATAATGATTTAAGTGTACGGAATGGATCTTCGTGGATTGTGATATTTTTTCAATCAACGAGATTTAAATCAGTAAGATTCCAATTATTTGGGTTCCAAGTAGAGTTTTGCGGATGTACATCCCAAAGTCAGTAACGGCATGTATAAAAAGATAAGTATACTAAAGCAGCAGCAGTCGTAAATAGGTAAGGGTGTAACGTAGCGCAATCCAATAAACTATAAAATCATGAATATGTATTAGATTTCAATGCCGTCTCAACTATTATTCTTTTTTGAAAGACAGTTATTATATAAAATTGTAACCGAAGTGGGAGTTAAAAAATTAAACATTGGGAAACACCGTTTGCTATAAATTATAAATATTTGTAATCCGTAGCGGTAGCGCTTCCAAAAAAAACTTTTATTGGTGTAATGGGTGTGCGGTGCTAGCATTGGATTTTTGCTATCATAAGATCCAAATACAGTTTATAATTAACCTATTTAAACACGCGATCCGTTTAATTTTATAATTATTATATAAAGTAACAATAAGCAGTGAAAACTTTAGAGACTACTATGGGGAAAATCATTATATAAAGCCTGACAAGAAGGTACTACACCACGCGCGGTGATTTTTTATCTTCTACACTTTTGTAAACTTTTAACCGTTACTTTATTTTACTTTTACGGGTATAATTAAGGTTACCCACGAAACTTAAAAATATTGTATACGGTTTGTGCTTAAATAATAACGGTAGTAGTGTTTACGCGCTTGGTAATTATTAGTTTGTTTTAACTTCAAATACACAAAACGTTTTGTATAATTTATAGGGTGTATTTGTTTGTGTTGGGTATGTGCGTGAGTTAATGCAACATAATATGCATAAAAAGTTTATAAACGAAGATATAAGATCGAAAATGTGCATAACGTGCGAGATACTGTCTCCTTTCCATAGTAGTAGACGTGTCAGAAAATTCTACAAGTATAGTATCTAGCTCGTTATTAAATAAAGTTAAACACTTAGTTAAATGTTTTAAATCACTAAATGTTTGTACATAATGTAAAGAAAGTTTAAGAAACAGGCGTGTTCGTGGAACTCACTCCATAGGTCCACAAATATTAAAAGATAACATTTGGTGCATAGTATTGTTTATTAATGTGTGTGGCAAGTAAGGGCTAATGGGTTCGCGTCTATGATAACTTCTTTTCTGACGTATAATGTCTATCATAGCCTCACAATTTACGTCCATGACTAAGGACGAAATCTCGAGTGAGGGCGGAGTATAAAAATGATCCAAGTGTGGTAAAAAATGTAATATTAGGTCGCTGGTAATATCAACAAATGGATACAATATGAGATAAGTTCCGTTAGTTAACTCCATTAAAGCCAACTCTTCGGCCTCTGTTAACACATAAATCTGTAAAAATTCATAAGCAGCGAAAAGGCATAAGGAGACTCCAATCATGGCGAGGGAAAAAGTTGTGTAAAACTGCGTATTAAAATCAGTTACCGACGTGTTTTCCTCTAAAACACTTTCTACGTTTTCTCAGACCTCTAAAGCTAACAAACATAATTAACATAAAAAAAAAGAAGTAAATTACGGAGGATTGGGTTAGTAGGTTAGTAGATTACGACTGTGTTACTTTTTTTATCAGTAGTTAGGTAGTATGCTTATACATATAAAAGGGTGTTAATAAATTTGAAAATTTCTTTTTTTCTCTATTAATGAAGGTACAGTACAGACTCGAACTGTAATCTACAGGTTATGAACCAATTGTGCTAACCTTTGCACCACAGTACCACACATTTGTACCAAAATTAGTACGTGCATAACTGTAATGAAAGGACTACTTTCCTTATTTTATTTAAAAAAATAAGAAAGGTGGTGGCATAACTGGTCCATGCTAACTAGAGACTACAGAAACTTTTTAAAAAATAACCGAGCTTTGTTTATAATATGAGAAATAGCATTAACGAAAGAATTAAAAAAAGTATAAATATAATTAAGTAAGGGTAAGCGGCTACTGCTGCCACCGTAATTTTTGAAAAATAAAAAATTAAACGCCTGAAATAATACGTTACGGTAAAGAATGATAGCAGTAATAACAAAAAAAGATAGTAAATAAAGTCCAACTATGTCGGCTACTTCTTGAGTGGTCGAAATCAATTCGATTACAAATCCATAATTCCAAAAATGATAATAGAATGGGGCAATGAGTGATGTTAAAAATTTACGGATGTAGTAAGATATTAAATCCTTCAATAAAGGCAGTAGTGGATGAGACTACAACTTATAGTCTAATACTATACGTTTTCGATAAACCATACCTTTTTAGACATATTTATTTTACAATATGGGAGATTTTTGTTGTTAAAAGAGAGTGTGTTCAAACGTTACGGAAAAAAATATATTTTGTAAACAAGGTGTGTTTTTGCACGTACGTGAGTAATTTTAAAAAAAAAAACTGAGCGAATAAGTTTGACGATAAAACCGGTACGGGGTAAGATACCAATCACGGGTTAGTGTTGTTACTAACGAGGCCAATCGTGTATAAATTTTGTTTGTTAAATAGTGGCAGCAATTTAAGATGATAAAAACAATCTATAATAAAATAAAAACTTATATTAGCGGTTTTTAATTTCTCCAGAAAAAATTCAAATTTTTTGTTAAAGCTGCTGAGTTTATAAATAAAAAACGGAAAGGCGTATTTTCACATATTAGTATCTAAATCACTGAAGTATCAATTTAAAGCTAACGTTTCGTTTTTAAATACCGGTGTACCGAAAAAAATAGGAGTGTAATTATAAAAGAAAATATTAAATAAAAGTCCATATATGTCGGATCACCGTTTAAAAAATTTCGATATATCCATAACATATACGCTATTTAATTTTCTACTTACACCAGACAAATAAAAAATGTGGTAACGATGAAATTGTGAATTTATGTTTATATAATTTATTATAAAAAATAAATTATAAAATAAGAGATGTAAGCTACTACTTTTAAATAGGTTGAGGTGAGCAGGATTATCTCAACGCGATGTATATTTAAATACGTTTTCGTTTTTACGGGATTTAAAGAAAAAATCAATACTAAAATAATTAAATTTATGTAATTTGTTTAAAAATAAATTGTAACCTAGGCCAACTCTTAATACATTTTTACTTGCTAATGGTAATAGTGGGGTAATTTTAAAAAAATACTTGATAAAGGGTTTGTTATATATAAAAGTCGTGTACTGAAAACTAGTTACAAAAAAAGTAAAATAATAATAAATTTCGGTAATTTTTTTAAGTTTTATACTTGAAGTCTTGACCAACCACACTTTTTGCATAATAATTTTACATTATTTAAAAATTTTTAGAATTTTGTCAAATGTTTAAAACTAGTCAAATCATTAATAATGAAAAAACTACGAAATTAAGAAATAAATAACCAATCGCAATTAAAAAAAATAAATCTAAAATTCATAAATTATTAAAATACGAGTAATTAAAGGTATATTTAAGATTAATTAAGAACAGAAACGCGCAAAGTGAAAAGAATGTTATGTAAAACATCATCGTGTTTGTCAACAATATGGCCATATTTTGAAGAAAAAAAATCGAATGGCTTTTAAAAATAAAAAAAAAGCTTGAATTGATGGTATCAGACAAGGAACTATAATTAAAAACCATAAGTAAAAGCGATTCCCCAAAGAAGAAGAAGAATGCTCAAAAAATAAATAAGACGTATATTGTAGTTCGGCATGTTAATATAGTAAACTGGAATCTGTAAAGTAAGTACGTATTTATCATTTTGTACGTTTCTTTATCTTTTAAGACATTAAACAATACGTGATTTCATAAATAGTAATTAAACTCCCAAAAACTTGAATAAGTAACCAATACTCCTTTTTTAGGGCCGAATAATACTAAAAAAAATAAAGTAAACATGTAAATCGGTGTGAAAAAAAAACTAACTAATCAACAGGCGCGCACAAGTAATGAAAGGAAGTCATCGCGTAAAACTTGAAACAAGAGAAACTCTTTACCCAAAAATCCAGCACTATACGGTAAACCGGCAAGGTTAAAACATACACCAAAGAGAAGAACGGTGATATCAAAAGAATAGAGGTATATTCCACCCATTTGGCGCATATCGGTGTTTGCATTAAAGAAATGTACAATATACCCGACAAGAATAAAAAGAAAAGCCTTATTTAAAGCGTGTATGATTAAATATATTAATACCTCTTCGTAACAACAAAATCCACAACCACAAACGAGATAACCTATTTGACTAATTGTAGAATACGCTACTAATTTTTTGATATCGTTTTGAAACACCGCTGTAATTGAACCAAACGCTAGAGTTACCGCACCTAAAATAGCTAAGTAATAGTTTGTAAAAATGGTAAATTCGAATAGGATTGAAAACCTAATTATTAAAAAAATTCCTGCCACGACTAAAGTTGATGAATGAATAAGTGCGGATGCTGGTGTAGGCGCTTCCATTGCATCTGGTAATCATACGTGAGAAAAAAATTGCGCGGCTTTAATTACTCCAGAAGTAACAAGACAAATCGAAAAAATCGTTAAAAAATGGACAGCTAAGTTTCCAAAAAATAAATAATGAAATGTTAAAAACGGTATTTGAATAAAAATTAACGATAAGTCGGTAGTATTAAATATTACAACACTTAATATAAAGGAAATAAACATAAACATGTCACTTATGCGGGAAAAAATAAAAGTTTTTAAAGCTGCTTTTATGGTATAAATACGCATCGAGTAAAAATTAACTAGTAATAAAGAGAATAGACCGATACATTCTCAAGCAAACAAAATTAAAAAAAAATCATAACAAAAAAATAAAAAAATAACACTAGTGGCGAACAAATTTAATAAGTATAGTAAACGGTTAATAAAAGCGTCACGGTACATGTATTCTACTCCAAAGTAAAGAGCTAACGAGGTTAAAGTTAATACTAAAGCTGCGCAAATTAATGCTAAACTATCTACACAAAAAACAAGGTGAGAATCTATTAAATCAAGGCAAAAAAACCAACGGCCGAAATCAATATAAAAATAACTACCGTTTAATAAGATAATATAAAGTTCGTTTAATGTTAAAAATAAAGACATGGTAAATACTAATACTGAACTGTAAAAAGTACCTATAGGGCCTATTCATTTTTTAAATAAAAAAATAAAAAGACAGTGTAAAAATAAAAGTACCGGGAAAAATACTAAAATATTTGTTAAGAATAACATAAGGTGCGAGCTTAATAGACTCGAGTCAAGCACCTAAAAATTATATACTTTAAAAAATCGACCGTTATAAAATTTGTACATCTGTAAGGAATGGTTTACAAAAATAAAGTTTAAGTAAAACTTTAAATAAGTCGGTTGACCGAATCACAAATGCGGTAAAAATAATAATAAGTAAACAAAAACGCTCTGGTAGAATTTTTTAATTATAAAAGTATTTGCTAATTTAATAGCTAAAAAGTACGAATTAAAAAGAATATATTTTTCCAATTTTACGTAAAACTTAGGATAAAAATTATTTTTTAAATAAGTATTTAAGATACTCATGCTAGAAAAAACAATACTTTTTTTTAAATTATTAGTATAACCGCCTACTAGTCTTAAATTAATAAAGTGAGGAAGTTTAACTAAGCGAGAGGTGTAAAAATATTTATAAAATAGTATAAGGTGGTTGACGCTGCTTTGATGAAAGCGAAAGGTATTAAATACGGTGGCGCTAATTTTAAAAAACATTATCATATATTTGATGCCGTTTAAGAATATTAAGTATTTAAGTTTAGGTGTCATTACAGTTAGTTTACCAGTATGGTTAAAATTTTGTATTACATAACTCAAGCAAATTTACACTAATTTTAATAAAATAAAGTAAAAATAGAAGCGTCCTTGATATAAAAATTATCGATATTAAATGATGAGCGTATTAACCAGTAATTAAACTCGTGAAAAGATTGGTTAGTATTTTTAATTAAAAAAAAAGTCCGATAATCATTATTTTCTACGCTTATTATGTTTAAATAATTAAAAAAAGATAACTTAAAATCAGTACTGATTGAAGACGATGTTAATCAGTAAAAGAGATCGAGGTTATCAGACTCTAAGATATCGTTGTCATTTAACAAGGTTACCAAATCTTTAAAATTGTGAGAATTGTGAGAATTTTCTAATAAGTTAAACTTAGTGAAATTGTTTAGATGATTAAATTGAGAATTTAGTAAATAATTAGAATTTAGTAAATAATTAAGTGAAATAAGGTACCTACTAAGTGCAACATTTGTAAAGTTAAGATTTATCCTTAACTCATTAGGGAAGCTATTTTCAAATTGTACGGATGATTTAATAAAATTATTAGGTAATGTATTAAAGTTATAAAAACGTTTAATAAATCAAAAATAACTAGTCTCGTAAAAGGAAAGTAATAATGAATTATTTAAATAGTTTAAATTATTTGATAAAAATGTTTTAGTAGTTGTATAATACGGTGTATTTTTTATACAAAACAAATCCCCGTAGTATAGATTAGAGATGTTGTTAAAAAAAAATCTATTATTTGTATACTTTTTAAAATTTTCCGATGATCAGATATTCTTATTAAATAAAGAGTTATTATACATTCCGGAATTAAAAAGACGTTTACTGATGGTTATTTTATGAGAGTTTTTTAAAATTTTACGGTGTAATATAGAATATCTGTATAATCATCTGTTTCATTTACCAATATTGGTTTGATTTTTAAGGGAAAAGGTGATAGCTTGTAATTCGTTAAATAAAGACGTATGGTTCGTTAATTGGTTAAACACAAGATCATGAAAAAAGAATGTACCGGACTTAAAGCGGATCATGTGACTATTTGTAGAACCTTCGATAATTGTATTTAATAAGTTTCATTCGTACTTACTCTCTAAATAAATTATTGAATTGTTTTTATTATTTATGGAATAGTAGTAATTTTTATAACTATTCAGTATATACGACATTGATAACGCAGTATACTTGTTCAGTAATCCAGTATTATAAATATAAGACAAAAACCCATTATAATTTCCTTTGTAATTTAATATGTTTAAACGTTGAGCGCTATTATTTAAATAATATATTGAATACTTATCACTACTTAAGTTACAAAAAAATGATAATTTATAAAGTTTGGTAAAAAAGTCATAATACTTGTCTCATCATATACGGTTAATGGAGTTATCGAATATTCTTTCCAAAATATCATTAGGTTTGGTAGTATTAGAGTTATTAAGTCAAGAATATAGTATCGCGCTGCAGTCCTGTTTGCTAATAGTCGAATTACGGAGATCAGTTGCTATAACAATTCTACTTGTTTTAAAAAATGGATCATAAAAGTATTTTTTATAACTTTCTTTATCTGTAAAATTATTGAAAAAAAAGTACGAATGAATTATTTTAGTAGTGAATGACATACTTAAAGTAATTAATCAAACTATAAAAGTTGTGTAATAGTCAAAAGCATCTAAACCTATTCAAAATAAAAAAGCTACGTTGTTGAAAGCATAAAAATAAACATAATACTTCCCGAATTTTGTAATTATTATAAATAGTATTAAAAAAAACAGTATTCACATTAGATACCGAAAATATAATCATCGGGGTTGAAGTTTAATGTTATACATTTCATAATTAGTTCATTTTGAATTCCTAAAAGTTAAACCAAAGTTATTAAAAATTCTCTTATGTTTGGAGTCGCGTTCGATAAATAAGCGATTTTTAAACAATACTGAAGGAGGGAGTGTTTTATACTTTATTCAATTATATAACCGCTGAAACAGCATACTAATAAATGTATTAATAAAAGTGGTAAGTTATTTTATTATCGTATTTCATTTTAACTAAAACAAGGCAGGTCAGTCATAATAGTAAGGCACATATAAACAGAACCTCGATATAGATATTAAGGGTGTAATTAGCGCTGCTTAAATTTATTAAATTATAACAACTAGATGTTGTATTGGTAAAGGTAAGGTTAGTGTTATGAAAAAAATTTAATAAAAAAAAAGTGTTTCAATTAGGAAAAGATTTATATGTATAACACGTGTTATGGTTTATTTGTTCTATAAACCCAGCATCGCACGTGAAGAAAAAATTAGAAAAAGCTTGAATTTTATAGTAAATTGTGGGAGTGTAATTGTAAGTTACTAACCAATACCCAAGATTTAATTTTAGAGAAACCGCATTAGTTATTATGAAATTAAGAAATATTGCGTGCAACATAAAAAGTAAGTTTATATTGTTAAGAATATAAAGAATATTAAAAAATATTAAATGGTGGTAAGACATAAGCAGTGGTATAAAAAAATAAGCAAATAAGGCACTTCGGTTTAAAAATATAAAAAGTAATGGTATAAAAAGTAATGGTATAAAGTTCGCACCAATCTCTACATTTATTAAATTTAAATTTATAAAATTTCATAAAAGGTAATTTCATAAAAAACCAAAACTTATCAAATAATATTTATACAGGGTTAAAAACCCTAAAGTTTTAAAAAAAAAAATAAATAAGTTTTTTAAACTTATTTCGTAAGATAACTGACACAGGTGTATAAAAAGTTGGGATCGTATTTTTGACCAACCAATTAAATTTATAAATAAGAGTAAAAATATTAATAATAAGAGTTCAATAAAAAAAAAATCATTATTAAAGAAAAAGAAAAACTTTATACCGAAATTATGAGAAACAAGGTCAAAATTAAGTTGAATAAAAAAATAAGTTACTGAAATGAGAATAGTATAAATTTTAAGGGAAAATAATAATTTAATAAGATTTGTTGCGTGTAAATAAGTATGTAATAGGGTCAACACGCTTAGAAAAATTAACAACCCGAAAACTTCAGAAGAGTCCCAATTCCATCACCCACCTCATGTACCTTCTTGTAAAGCTCATCAGCTTCCAAGTGATAAAGATAGCGTAATAAAAAAAAATGAATAAGTTAAAAAAAATTTTATCACCTTAGCACAATTTTCCTTATTGAAAAAGCAGAAAGAGTGGGAAAAGATATTATCGACAAGCGAAAATAGAATTAAAAAAAAACAAGAACTTATGTAAAATAAAAATGGGTGGTATTTATTTATGTTATTAAATAAAAAAAAATTAAAATTATTAAGATTACTGTTGTAAAAAATTGTTAAATAATTTGTAACATGCAAGTATATACAAGCGTGGCTATAAAAAATCAATAAAACGGTAATAGTAAAAGGGAAAATATTAAAATTATTTTTTTTATAAAAATATATAAAAACTAACAAAATATTAGAAAACAAAGGCAGGTATCAAAAACTTGTTCAAAAAAAACAATAAAAATTTATAAAACTATCGTTCGTATTTAGACGTATAAGTGCGTCAAGATAATTAAAAATGAAAAAAATCGAATCTGCGAAAATATGTACAAATTGTATAATGATAATGAATAATACGTTTGTTAATAAGAACAAAAAAATTACGATACGTGTAATATACGTAGGTATAATCGTATGAAAAAATTAGAATTCTTACCAAGTTATAATAAACTAATTCAAAAATTAATATCGTGTGGTATTAAGAAGATAGGTGGAAGAAATCAAAAAATTTTTAAGGCATATCAACCTCCTCAAAAAAAAATAACGAAATGAACGGCGGATATCACGAGATGTAAATACTCAGCTAAATAAAAAACTAACAGCATAGGGCCGCTATACTCAACTGCGTAACCAGCTACAACTTCTGATTCGGTTTCGGCATGGTCAAAAGGGGTTCTTTTTGCTTCGAGTAGTAAAACTACTACGAAGGCTGACGCAGCTGGACTATATAAAAAAAAAAACCAGTAAATATTTTGAGTTATAACAAAATCATGAAAGTGCGCTGATTGGACACTAAAAATTAAAAGTGAATACATTATCGTAATAAAAATATCTAATGAAAGGACGTGTATTAAGGCGCGAATCGTACCTATAATAGCGTACCGTGATTGGCTTAATAAACCTACCAACATGAAAAGTATATTACCTAACAACGTTATCACAAGGTGGTATAATATAAGCGAGTCCACATTTTCAAATAAGTACATCGAGGGCCCAAAAATAAAATTTTGAGAAAATAATAAA
>Ga0163162_10004896_pt1 | contig 12910 bp, 9 predicted proteins | sample S55metaG_FD_115310 | JGI IMG/M metagenome (GOLD analysis project Ga0163162, IMG submission 115310) | Switchgrass rhizosphere microbial communities from Kellogg Biological Station, Michigan, USA - S5-5 metaG | ecosystem: Host-associated > Plants > Roots > Rhizosphere > Soil | place: USA: Michigan...
CGAACAGTCCACAAATGTGGCTACGCTGCGCGGCGTAATGTCTCTAGCCTCTGATAAACCGCCTCTTTCGATCGACGAAGTTGAACCTATTGAAACGATCATGAAGCGATTCAAGACCGGCGCAATGTCGTACGGATCTATAAGCGCCGAAGCTCATGAGGCATTGGCGATCGCGATGAATCGCATCGGAGCCAAAAGCAATACAGGTGAGGGAGGAGAAGATCCTGATCGTTATGTCCTCGATGAAAACGGCGATTCGCGCAATAGTGCAATCAAGCAAGTAGCGTCAGGAAGATTTGGCGTAACAAGCCACTACCTCGTTAATGCAACGGAACTTCAAATCAAGATTGCGCAAGGCGCCAAACCGGGCGAGGGAGGTCAACTCCCGGGACACAAAGTCTATCCATGGATCGCAAAGGTAAGACATTCAACGCCTGGCGTCGGACTCATTTCACCTCCACCACATCACGACATCTATTCGATCGAGGATCTGGCCCAGCTGATTTACGACCTCAAGAACGCTAACAATGAGGCAAGAATAAGTGTGAAGCTGGTTTCAGAAGCCGGAGTAGGAACAATCGCGGCAGGAGTAGTGAAGGCGGGTGCCGATGTAGTGTTGATAAGTGGATACGACGGAGGTACCGGCGCATCTCCGCTAACGAGTATTAAACATGCCGGTGCGCCATGGGAACTAGGTCTTGCCGAGACACACCAGACGCTGTTACTGAATGACCTTCGCAATCGAGTTACCCTCGAGACTGACGGTCAATTGAAGACCGGCAGAGATGTCGTTATCGCGGCCTTACTGGGCGCTGAAGAGTTCGGATTTGCCACGGCGCCACTCGTCTCACTTGGTTGCATAGTGATGCGTGCTTGTCATTTGAATACTTGCCCGGTTGGCATTGCCACCCAAGATCCGTCACTCCGGAAAAACTTCAAGGGAGATCCAAATCATGTCGTCAACTTTATGAAGTTCATTGCTCAATCAGTACGAGAGCTGATGGCAGAACTCGGTTTCCGAACTGTTGATGAGATGATTGGTCGTGTTGAATGTCTTCACCCGGGTGACTCGAGTCATTGGAAAACACGTGGCCTTGATCTGTCGCAGATTCTGTTTCGTCCAGCTGCCTTACAAACCGAGAACGCGCAGTGTAGCTCACACCGTCAGTCTCTCGACGAAACAACGCTGCTGCCTCTTTGTGAGCCTGCGCTTGCACGCGGCGAAACTGTTTCAGCAACACTCAAGATCCGAAATACGGATCGCACTGTCGGAACACGCCTCGGCAGCGAGGTCACCCGTCTTTACGGACCGGATGGACTTCCACCAGACACCATCGACTTAACGTTCAGTGGTTCCGCAGGCCAAAGCTTCGGCGCGTTTGTACCGAAGGGAATCACGCTGACTCTGGAGGGAGATGCGAACGACTATCTCGGCAAGGGACTGTCGGGAGGCAAGATTATTGTTTTGCCGCCACGTGAAGCATTGTTCAAAGCGGCTGAAAACGTGATCGCCGGCAACGTGGCACTCTACGGCGCTACGAGTGGTGAGGCTTATATCAACGGCATCGTTGGAGAAAGGTTCTGCGTGCGCAACAGTGGTGCGAATGTGGTTGTTGAAGGTTTAGGGGATCATGGCTGTGAGTACATGACGGGTGGCCGTGTAGTTGTACTCGGAAATATCGGCAAAAACTTTGCAGCAGGTATGTCTGGAGGCATCGCCTATCTGGTTGACGAAAACAACGTAGCTGCGAGTAAGTGTAATACGGAGATGGTCAGCTTAGTCTCGATTGACGATCCGGCGGAGATGGAATTCGTAAAGGACTTGATCTTCCGACACGCCGAATATACGGGTAGCAAACGCGCTGCAGCGATCTTGCTTGCGTGGGATGAATTTGTTTCAGCCATCGTGCGTGTCATGCCTAACGATTACAAGCGAGCACTTGAAACACGCAGTCGAAGCGCAAACGAGCCCCACCTCGAGATGACTGCATTTGAGTTGAACGCACAGGAGACTGTACGGGCAGCAGGGAACTGATGGGCAAAACAACCGGTTTCATTGAATACCAGAGAGTGCTACCTGTTTTGCGTGGCCCTGCAGAACGAGTGCGTGACTGGAGTGAATTTCATGGTCACTTGGCAGAAACAACACTTCAGGAGCAAGCTGGACGCTGTATGGATTGCGGTGTTCCGTTCTGTCATACGGGCACCATACTAGGGGGCGCTGCCTCAGGCTGTCCCTTGCACAATCTTATACCTGATTGGAACCATCTCGTTTTCACTGGCAATTGGCGTGGCGCACTCGACCTTCTGCACAAAACAAATAACTTTCCCGAGTTTACGGGACGAGTATGTCCGGCACCGTGTGAAGGTTCATGTGTGCTGGGAATCGAAGATGACCCAGTCACAATCAAAAGCATTGAGTGTGCGATTGTCGATCGCGGCTTTGATGAAGGTTGGATCGTTCCGGAGCCGCCTTTGTCGCGTACAGGAAAACGTGTTGCGATTGTCGGATCGGGACCAGCGGGATTGGCGTGCGCAGCTCAACTCAACAAGGCTGGTCACTGGGTCACAGTTTTTGAAAAGGCCGACCGCATTGGTGGGCTGCTCATGTATGGCATTCCGAACATGAAGTTAGAGAAAAGTCTCGTGCAACGCCGAGTTGATTTGTTAACTGCGGAAGGAATTACATTCGTTACTAACACAGACGTTGGTCATGACTTTCCAGCTGAGTCACTGAGAGAGGAGTTTGATGCTGTGGTTCTGTGTGGTGGCGCTTCTAAACCTCGAGACTTAACAATCGAAGGAAGGAACTTGAACGGCATCCATTTCGCAATGGATTTTCTTCTCTCGAATACCAAGAGTCTTCTCGATAGTCAGCACAGCGATCGAAAGTTCATTTCCGCGTCTGGCAAGGATGTGATCGTCATCGGTGGTGGAGACACAGGAACTGATTGCGTGGGTACGGCACTCCGGCAGGGATGCAGGAGCCTGGTTCAATTTGAAATCTTGCCGGAGCCGGGCGAGTCTCGCGTGCCTGAGAATCCGTGGCCACAATGGCCAAGAATTCATCGAGTCGATTACGGTCAGGAAGAAGCCATCGCAGTCTCTGGTTCCGATCCTCGTCGATACGCAATCAAGAGCCAGGCGTTCCATGGTGACTCGGCAGGAAACTTAGAGGGAATTCAGACAGTGCAGATTGAGTGGACAAGGTCGACTAATGGAGCACCAGTGATCTCCGAGCGACCGGAAACGATCAAGACGTGGACGGCACAACTTGTCCTGATCGCAATGGGTTTCTTAGGCCCGCCGCGCGAAGGGTTGGTATCCGAGCTCAAGTTGGAGATCAACGACAGAGGTTCGCTAAAGGTCGATGAAAATAAGATGACGAATGTAGAAGGTGTCTTTGCCGCAGGCGACATCGAGCGCGGCCAATCTTTGGTAGTTTGGGCTATCACAGATGGTCGAAAGGCTGCTCAGGCAGTTAATCAATTCCTTAGAGACCCCAACAACCTTATCGGACCCACCTTAAGCAACTGCTAGCCGGAATCCTAAGCAACAGGGCAGTAACAATCAGGAGCAGCCTTGTAAACTGCCATATATTGGCCGCGTCTGATAATAGAGGTTATGTTGCTATGGCTTGTGTATAACGAGGAATCGGGCGCCGGGCCCCCAATGACCCGGATTCGCAAGCCTGGTCCCAAAGAGACGGTCCGGTCCTCCGCCAAGCAGCAGATAGCAGGGTTGCCCCTGCGTATCGGTGAATAGGATATTGATGGGGTGCATCCGCTGCCGGTTTGGAAATCTAGTAGCGTACAGTATTGCAGTCAGCGGGTCGGCGAAGACGAACCCACGCTTGTCGAGCTCGACAGGCAGATCCTTGTCAAAGATTAGTCGACCGAAGTCGATCTCGAATACTTCGTGCGTGACCGAGCCGATACCTCCCAAGGGAATGTCTTGTGGGCGAATCGCAAGTTTGGCAGAGTCGAACTTAGCGTTTGTGATGGCTCTGGCAACGGCATCGGGCTTGTCGTAGTCGACCTTTACTCCTTCTCCCTTGCTGAGCAACGGTTCCTGAGCGCTAACTTTTAGGACAAGCACCAATACTAGTGCGGCAGCTGAAGCTGCCTGATTGATGCAGTTCGTGATGTGACGCATATTGCATCTCCTTAGATTCAACACACTTTGCACGGATCTGCCAGCAGTATACTCGCGATTGATGCAATTCTGGCCTTGCTCGAGGTTAATGAGCTGGAAGTGGTTACCGGGCGGTTCAGATTAGTACGCTCCCCGAAAATGCTTCGCCTTGACACTTGTGAACCGTGACTGCTACCCTACGCGGTCTTTTTCCGCAGTAAATTCGAGTCTGTATACACACATAAAGGAGTTTGCTTGACTACCGAATCCGGCTACCTATTCACATCCGAATCAGTTACTGAAGGTCACCCAGACAAGATATCCGACCAAATATCAGACGCGATACTGGACGCCGCGTTAACTAAAGACCCTAAAGCCCGAGTTGCTTGCGAAACGCTAGTCACCACTGGCTTGGTCGTTGTCGCCGGCGAAATCACAACCGAAGCGGTTATCGACTATGGCAGAGTCGCACGTGAGGCGATTCGCGAAATCGGTTACACACGTGCCAAGTATGGTTTTGACTGCGATACCTGTGCGGTTCTGTCGGCTTTAGATCGTCAATCACCTGATATAGCAATGGGCGTCGACACAGGTGGTGCGGGCGACCAGGGACTCATGTTTGGTTTCGCTTGTAACGAAACGCCCGAACTCATGCCACTGCCGATTCAACTGGCGCATCAGCTAGCGCGACGGCTTTCCGAGGTAAGAAAGTCAGGCGAACTCCCATACCTGCGTCCTGATGGAAAGTCTCAGGTGACGGTTGAGTATCGCGATGGACGCCCCTTCCGGCTCGAAGCGGTCGTTATCTCGTCACAACACGATGCTGAAGTAACAAATGAACAGCTGCGTGCTGAGATTCAAGAGAAAGTTATCAAGTACACCGTTTCACCTGAACTTCTGGACAACAACACGAAGTATCACATCAATCCCACCGGACGCTTTGTGACCGGGGGACCCCAGGGTGATGCTGGCGTAACTGGACGAAAAATTATCGTCGATACATATGGTGGCTATGCACCACATGGCGGCGGCGCATTCTCAGGCAAAGATCCCACGAAGGTGGACCGCTCGGCTGCGTACATGGCGCGCTATGTGGCTAAGAACATCGTCGCTGCGGGTCTGGCTGATCGTTGCGAGGTGCAATTGGCTTATGCGATCGGTGTGGCTGAACCAGTGTCGATCCTGGTTCAAACCGAAGGTACTGGTCGCATCAGTGATGCAGCATTGTCTAAGCTCGTTCGTGAGCACTTTGATTTGACGCCGCGCGGCATTATCGAGTCACTAAATCTGCGCCGGCCAATTTACAAAGCGACCGCAGCTTACGGACACTTTGGAAGAAGTGAAGATACCTTTACGTGGGAAAAGACCGACAAGGCTGAAGCGCTTCGTGCAACTGCCGGAGTCTAAGCTCTTAAACATCATTTCAATTCTGTACAAAAGGAATAACTAAATGAGTGCTACACGTTCCGTCGAATTCGACGTGAAAGATATCGGTTTAGCGAGTCAGGGTAAGCAGCGCATTGAGTGGGCTGAAAGAGAAATGCCTGTGCTGCGTTTAATCAGGGAACGATTCGGTGAAGAAAAACCACTTAACGGCACTAAGCTACTTGCCTGCGCTCACATAACAACTGAGACCGCAAATCTGGCGCGTGCGTTACAAGCGGGCGGTGCTGAGGCAATTTTGATCGCTTCTAATCCCCTTTCTACTCAGGACGACGTGGCGGCTTCACTCGTTTCGGACTGGGGAATTCCGGTTTATGCAATCAAAGGCGAATCGACCGACACTTACAATCGTCATGTCCGAACCGCTCTCGATACTCATCCGGACATCATTATCGATGACGGTTCAGATGTCGTTGCGACTCTGTTGAAAGAACGCACTGACCAGGTAAAAGAGATCATCGGATCAACCGAAGAGACAACGACTGGAATTCAGCGCCTCGAGGCGATGCAAACTGCCGGCGTGCTTCCCTTCCCATCAATCGCTGTTAACAACGCCCAAACCAAACACTTCTTCGATAATCGTTACGGCACAGGCCAGTCAACGCTAGACGGGATCATTCGCGCGACTAACATTCTACTCGCGGGTCGTAATCTCGTGGTTGTTGGTTATGGCTGGTGCGGTAAAGGGGTAGCACTTCGTGCTCGTGGCATGGGTTCGAACGTAATTGTGACTGAGATCGATCCAATTAAGGCTGTCGAAGCGGTGATGGATGGTTTCCGCGTTATGCCAATGGCGAAGGCCGCCCCAATCGGTGACATCTTCGTTACCGTAACTGGCAATCGACACGTGATCGACGGCGAGCATTTCAAGAACATGAAAGATGGCGCGATTGTATGTAACAGCGGTCACTTCGACCTTGAACTGAATCTCGTCGCTTTACGCGAGTTGGCTGGCGATCCTCAGACGATGCGTCCATTTGTTGAGGAGTACAAACTTCAATCGAACGGCAACCGAGTAATCGTTCTTGGCGAAGGTCGTCTGATTAATTTGGCAGCGGCCGAAGGTCATCCGGCGAGCGTGATGGATATGAGTTTTGCTAACCAGGCGCTTTCAGTTGAGTATCTCGTCAAGAACAAGGGAACCCTTTCACCAGGAGTTCACCTTTTACCGAAGGAAGTGGATCAGGAAATTGCCAGTTTGAAGTTGAGAGCACTCGGAGTTGCAATCGACACTTTGACCGCAGAACAGCTGGAGTACATTTCGAGTTGGGAAACGGGTACCTAAACTAGGTACGTACCTTGGAAAGAAAATAGGTTCCCGCTGCTGCGAAGATCAGTAGCGGGGACCACCCAGCAACGGCAGGACGGAGTAGGCCATGATTGCCGAGTTGCTGAAACCCACCGCTCACCGCCCAATAAGCAACACTCACCACGACTGCAGCGCACAAGGCGATAATCGTCCCCTTTCGACCAAACGAAACAGCCAGGGGCATCCCGATGAAAGCCATTATGATCACGCCGAATGGGCCCGCATATTTTCTCTGAAGCGCCACTGATAATCCCGAGACATCCGTACCGCGTTGCTTTGCAGCTCGTAGATAAGAACTCAGACCACTTGAACTCAACTGCGAAGGCTTGTCGATACTTGGCTTGAAGACTTCCGGAGAGTCAACGGCTTCGAACGTCGTTTCAGCACCAGTTTGACGAACCACTTCCATACCACTGAGCGACAGAGTCTCCGTGTCGCTCACTGTCATACTATTTGGTGCGGTCCAGCGCCCAACTTTTCCGCTAACCACTTTGCTTAGATGTACCGCGTCCGAGTCCAGTTCATAGATCGTCGGTTCGGTCAAAGTCTTCTGGTTTTCATCAAACTCGTAAGAATAGAAGCGATGAGAATCCGTTGATGCAAGCCACTGTCTTCCTGTCCCAGTGATCGCTCGTGCTTCACCGCCTCTGATTCGAGCACGTAAAGCATCCTGTTTTAAGTTTGCCCCTGGCATCAAATGTTCTTGAATGACCCATGAACATCCGGCCATCGCCAATGCGAAAAACAAACCCGGTAGCATTAACCTGTAGACACTCTGCCCGCAGGCCCACCAGGCAATTGCTTCATGCCGTTTTGCAAGTAATGCATACGTGACCAGAATTGAAATCAGCATCGTTGCCGGAAGAAGTTCAACCGTAACCAGCGGCATCAGAAACAGGAGGTAACGGGCGACCAGCGCAAGACTTGAATTGTTGACGGCGATAAAACGCCAGAGTTCGAACAGCGTAAAGATGTTGAAGATAGCGGCAAGGGCAATGAAACCAATTAGAAAACTCAATGCCAGCGTGCGAAGAAGTGTCGCATCCATCAGGTTCGGCAATCGCCAACCGCCCACTCCGAATGCGTGACCTCGACTTGAACCGGTTTTCTGAAGTGTTTCCGTCTTTTGCTCAGTGCCAGATCCAAAACGACCGAGAGAAAATCCAGCGAACCGATTCTTGATTAGGAGCAAGATCGTGACGGCCAGAGTTACTGCCGTTGCGAGCCATGGACCGATAGTCGGTGAAACGCTACCCACTCTTGCGAGCGACTCGCCAAGCAAGGAGATCATGTAATAAACAACAACTGCGACTAGGGAGAGTATTATGCCGGTACTCCGACCTCCACGCCGCACTCGTAATCCCAGGGCACCAGCCAGGAGTGCAAACAGAAGTGGCGCTGAAGCGAGGGCCATCCTGCGATTGAGAATCCTTGTCGCTTCCCTTTTGTCAACTGCATTTCCGGATCGAACGCGCTGACGCAGGTCCTTCCAGTCCATAGTGTCGGCATCGGGGTCACGCTGATTCAGTCGTTGGACAATATCGGCTCGGCCAGTATTAATAGAAATCCTAAGCTGTTCCGACCGTTCTACCACATACGACTTCTTTGGATCGTCATTTGGGCCGGGGAACTTGGTACCCAGCACATCGCTTAAGACGAGCTCTGACTGATCCCCGGAAGAATCGATTCGACCGCTTCTGGCCGTAAAGATCTGCGTGGAACGATCTGGCTGTTGCACGTAAATGAAAACGCGACCCCAGGTTCCCAGCGTCTTATTTCCATCTCTCACATAGATCACATAGCGAGGCAGTGTGCTGAACGTGCGCGGTTCCACCGGGGAATCCAATTTGGCGAGCGCACCTCGCAAAGCCACTTTTTCGAGATCGCGCGCAGCCTGCGGTACCTCCTTAAGCTGGATGAAGAACGTGGCACCGGTCATTATCAATCCAAGGAGAAGCACAGGCCACAGCATGGTCCATGTGCCGACACCTGCTGAACGCATCGCTACGATTTCACTGTCCGACCCCATCCGAGAAAAGCCAATAAGAATTCCAGCAAGTGTCGCCAAAGGAATTGTGAAGCTTAAAACGCCTGGAAAGAGAGTAACGGCGATACCTGCAACTACTGAGAACGGCAAATCTGTATAGACCAGGACTTCAGCCAGGCGAGATACTTGTTGTGCAAACAACACAGCTGAAAGCATGAGAAGTGAAAGTAAAACGTAAGGTATCGTTGCCCAAACAATGTACCTGGGTATTAGTAGTCGTCTGAAGTTGAAGTTTTGCCTTAACAAAGCGTTTCCACTACTGAACAAATGTCGGTCGAACCCTGGGCAATCGCTCTAACACTCGACCAATCATTTGATGAGTTAGTTCGGCCAATTCCCTCTTCGTGCGTACCGGAACCTCCCTCGCACTTTCCGCAAATTTTGATGGTGAGAGTTTTTCAGTCGTTCTCAAATGAGCGTGTAGTGGCTTCGAAACGGCGCCTCCTCTGCCATTGCTGCACGTCTGACAACATAGTCCCAAATCTTGCGACATGAAGACAGCATCATCGACTGTGAATGTGCGATGACAATTTCCACATGTTTTCAAGTCGGGCATGAAGCCTTCTATCTTAAGCAACCACACTTCAAAGTACCGGAGTATCGACTGAAGATCTTCAGGGCACAGTGCAATTGCCTCAAAGCATGCCGTGGCCATTCTGAAAAGCAAATCGTTGGATTGATGTGGAGGCGAAAATTCGATGAGGAGATCACCAAGGTACGCCATGCCCGTAACGATTGAAGGGTCTGAGGAGAGATTAAAGTGTGACTTTAGGATTTCAGTCTGCCTGATCGAGACAAGTTCTCGATTTTCCTTCTCGTAAAACGTGAGGTGTATATGCGTGAACGGTTCGAGCGAGGCGCCGAAACGATTTCTAAGTTTTCGACAGCCTTTTGCTACTCCTCGCACGAGCCCCGCTGACCTTGTCAACGTGACGACGATCTTGTCAGCTTCGGCCAGATTGTAAGTGCGAAGAATCAGCGCTTCGGTATCGACTAAACCCATCTTCCCAGATTCACGGAATGAAGTAGAGAATCCAGCCAAGGATCAACCCAATCACCATGAATTCAGCGAAAACCTTCAATCCGTACAGGCATCTTTCACGAGGAGTATCTTTGGCCACAGATCCAAACACTACAGAGGCCAGTGCGGCAAAGACCGTCATTACGAGGAAATGTCTCACGGTTTCCTCCCGGCCGCGATGTCGAAGGCGTCAAGCACTGTCAGGTAATTTAGTAAGCCCGCAATTAAAAGAAAAGTATTGCCGTATTCATAAGTAGCGCGAGCAGCCTGCACTAAATCATCAGCGAATCCTTTATCAAGAAGCCAGCACATGATGTAAAGCGATCCTGAACCAAGGTTTGCGATCATCGGCGGCACCTGAAGTAGCGGCGACGAACCTTGGCCTGTTGACAGGCTAAACATGTGCCCGCCCATTGCCATCCCCAAAATAAAACAGACCCAAATCGAACCGCCCATGAGTAAAGCTCTGCCCCAACGATGAACCAACAAATGTCCGGCGCCGGGAATAAACCAAGCCGCGAACGCAACGGCCCACGCCATGGGCGGCGTAGACTCCATTCGCTCTAATGTCCTCTCACTTTTCACCAAACTAAACCTCCAAGTTTTACCTTAACTCTGCAGCATCCTATGTATTCATGCTCATCAAACCTAATCGATAACGTGAGCCGTCGGCATTGCGACCTCTAACACCTTACGTTAACGCCCATCGAAGCTCGGCTCAGTAAATCAGAAAGGTCTCTCGTATCTCAAGGAACTCTTTAAGCGGCGACTGCCAAGTTTCGATGATCGTCTCTAACTCAGTTCCCTTCTCAAACGACTTTCTGATCTTGTCAGTGCCGGCAATAACATCGAAAGGGTTCTTATCAAACACATACTCGTAAGGAGGATCTTTCCACAAAAACTGATCAGGGTACATGTCGAACGCCATCTTCACCATTGCCAGGCCGGTGCTCACCGGTTCGAATGCCAGTCGATCCGTCACTTGTAATTGCACGCCGCCACAACTCACACGAGCGTGCTTTTGAAACGTTGGCTGAAAAACACAAGCACGGAAATAAACTCCTGCCAAACAAAGTGCGTTCAACCGGTCAGCGTAATCATCCGCCCCAATGTACGGCGCTCCAATCAATTCAAAAGGCCGTGTCGTGCCGCGTCCTTCTGACATCTGCGTGCCTTCGAAATGCACTGTGCCTGGAAAGACTGTTGCGGTATCAACTGTCGGCATATTTGGCGAAGGTAATACCCATGGCGCATCCGTTTCGTCATGCCAATATTCTCGACGCCACCCATCCATAGTTACTACGTGCAGGTCGCAGTTTATGTTGAAGTGTTTGTTGAAGAATTGAGCAAGTTCTCCTGGCGTCATCCCATGCCGGGTTGGAATTGGAAACTGTCCCACGAACGAGGCGAAGTCAGGTTCAAGAACATTACCTTCCACTTGAAAACCGTTTATTGGATTAGGACGATCACAAACGATCACGCGTTTGCGTGTTCGCTGGGCGGCCCTCATGCAGTTCGCCATCGTGTAGATGAAGGTGTAAATTCGGCACCCGACGTCCTGCATATCAAAAACTAGAACATCGACATCGGCCAACATCTTGTCAGTCGGCTCTCTTGTTTCGCTGTACAACGAATAAACCGGCAAGCCAGTCTTTCGATCCACCGCATGATCGGTCTCAATCATATTGTCTTGGACATCGCCACGAATGCCGTGTTGAGGACCAAAGAGTGTGCGCAGATTTATGTCGGGATGTTTATGGAAGAGATCGGCAGCATGTTGGTAGCCGTGGTTGACCGAGGCCTGATTACAAATTAGACCGACACGCGCGCCGTTTACTAAACCAGACTCACCTTCAAGAAGTTTCTCAAGTCCTAGAGTGACGTGATGGGTGTTTCGCGATCCTTTCAAAACTTGATTCTCTTGCTCCAAAGTTAAGGTCATACTTTAGCTCCTAACCGCAGAGAACCGATCCACCGTTTACGTTCAGAACTTCACCGGTGATGTAACTTGCCCAGCTCGAACAAAGAAACACGATCGGCGTTGCCAACTCCTCTGGACGCCCGATCCTGCGCAACGGAATTGTTTGAAGTATTGATTCAAGTCTGGATTTGTCTTCGAAGACACCATCATTCATATCGGTGTCGACCCATCCCGGCGCTACGCAATTTACGTTGATGCCAAATGATGACAGTTCGGCAGCCAGCGACTTGGTAAATGAGATTTGACCACCCTTCGAAGCCGCATAGTTCGAAACAGTCGCTTCACCTCTTTGCCCTGCCGTTGAACTCACTATGACGATTCGACCAAATTCTTGCCGCTTCATCACAGGCACTGCGGCACGGCACACCGTCCACGTGCCTTTAAGATTAATCGCCAACGTGCGATCCCACAGTTCCTCCGAGATTGACTCGACTAAATCGCCTTTCCAAATTCCTGCATTGCAGATCAGGAAATCCAGGCGACCAAAGTGTTCAAGCGTTTCCTGAACAGCGCGGTCCCCTTCTTCTAACTTTGAAATATCAGCCTGAATAGCAATAGCCTCAACCCCGTATTTCCGGGCACCGGCAACAGCTTCATTTGCGGCTTCTGTGTCACTGACGTAGTTCACAGCGACCTTCGCTCCGTGCTTAGCCAAAAGATCGACCACAGCCTTGCCTATTCCTCGCGAAGCACCAGTTACTAGCGCTACTTTTCCGCACAAGCCCAGAATGTCATTCTGCACTTCCAATTCTCTTCCCTTCTTTCATTGTTTAATTAGGCAGTAACAACCGTAGAACTTACTTTGGGATCGTCGTCCACAAATTGTCGTCTGGCCGTGTCCACAAACGTTCTAAAGAGTCTCTCCGAAAAGAGATCATCTTTCCATCCGAGCTCCGGATGCCACTGCACGGCGACGACGAATCGATCACGACGCGGGTCTTCCAACGCCTCAATCAATCCGTCAGAGGCGCGCGA
>Ga0163162_10004899_pt1 | contig 12902 bp, 17 predicted proteins | sample S55metaG_FD_115310 | JGI IMG/M metagenome (GOLD analysis project Ga0163162, IMG submission 115310) | Switchgrass rhizosphere microbial communities from Kellogg Biological Station, Michigan, USA - S5-5 metaG | ecosystem: Host-associated > Plants > Roots > Rhizosphere > Soil | place: USA...
AGACGCCCGTATTTCTCGCCGCCCTTGCCACGTTGGCGCGTCTTCAACGCGATGCGCTCGCGCGGCACGCCGAGCGTTTCGCCCGCCACGCGCATGGTTTCGCGCAGGCGCGTACGCGCGAGGTTTTCCTCGACCGTTGCCGGCGCCTGATATTCCTGGATATGCAGGTAGACGTCACTCGTTTGCGTGCGGTAGATGTCGATCGCCGAGGCATACTCTGGCAGGTCGGCGTCATAGACACGCCAGCAATCGATGCCTTCGCGCTCGGCGCGCTTGCGCAGGTGCCGGTGGTTCTTCTCGATGCGGTTTTTCAGCATCTGCGCGCCGGGCGACAGCGGCTTGGGCGGAGCGGCTATGGCGTCGGCCGGCGCGACCTCGAACAGCAGCAGCACGCATTCGAGCGCGCCGTTGAACAGCTTGTACTTCTTGTCGGCGCGCAGGCCGATCGCGCGACCGAGTTCTTCGTCCGATGTGATCACGCAGGCGCGCCAGCCCGGAAACTCGGCCTTCAGCTTGGCTCCCAACAGGCGATAGAGCACAGCAATCGGCGCATCGGAGCCCATGCGCTCGCCGTACGGCGGGTTGCTGATCACCAGGCCTGGTTCTGTGAACTCGTGCGGACGATGCAGATGATCGAGCGACTGCCGGCCGTAGTGGATGAAACCCGACAGCTGCGCATACTGCGCGTTGTGCTTCGCCTCGTTCAGCACCACCGGATCCTGATCGAAGCCGAAGAACGCGGCCTTCAGCGACTGCAGGCCCGCCGTCGCACGCGCCTGCGCCGCGTCATGCAGCGTTTTCCACAATGCAGCATCATGCCCGCGCCAGCCGAAAAAACCGAAATAGTCGCGGCGCAGTCCGGGCGCGACGTCGGCCGCCATCAGCGCAGCCTCGATCAGCAGCGTGCCGGAGCCGCACAACGGATCGACCAGGCCGCCGCCGGCTGCGTATACGGCCGGCCAGCCGGCGCGCAGCAGCATCGCCGCGGCGAGGTTCTCCTTCAGCGGCGCGATGCCCTTGCCGCGCCGGTAGCCGCGCTGGTGCAGCGGGGTACCCGACAGGTCGATGCCTACGATCGCCTTGCCGCGGCGCAGGACGAGATTCACGCGCAACGCCGGTTGCTCGGTGTCGATGCTCGGCCGGTCGCCGCTGCTCTCGCGAAACTGGTCGACGATCGCATCCTTGACGCGCAACGCGGCGAATTGACTATGGGTGATCCCGTGCGTACTGCCGACGGCATCCACGGCGAATGTGTCGCCCACATGCAGATGCTCATTCCAGTCGATCGAGCGCACGCCCGCGTACAGCGCATCAGCATCCTCGACGGCAAACTCGGTGAGCGGCATCAGTATCCGGCTCGCCAGCCGCGACCACAGGCAAGCGGCGTACCCGATCGCCAGTTCCCCGCGGAAATGCACCCCGGCGAGCGCTTCGCGCACGTCGGCACCGCCGATCGCCTTCAATTCGTCGACGAGCAGGTACTCCAGGCCTTTCGGACAGCTGGCGAAGAAATCGCGCACAACGGCGACCACTAGCGGAAGTTTCCGAGGAACTGGCGAAACTGTTCGGCGATGAAATCGACGTGCGCGGTGAGGCGATGATCGTCGCGCACGAGCGTTATCGCATCGCCGCGCGCACGCGCGAACGCGATCGCAGCGTCGACGGGGCACAACTCGTCGTCCCAGCCGTGCACCAGTCCCGTCGGCACCGCAGCGACCTTGAATTCGCGCGCATAGCCGGGAATTGCCACCGGTAGCGCGATCAGAAAAAGACCGATGCAGTCGACCTCGGGCGACGCCAGCGCCGAGGTGAATGCGCCCATGCTCGAACCGGCGAGAATCACCGGTCCGCGCCCCGCGGCATTCTGCTTCAGGCGCGCGATGCGTTCATCGATGCGTTGCACATCGCAGCCGGCATCGAGATCGCGGTAGTCCGGACGCACGCTGTCGTAACCGAGCGGTGCCGCGATTCGTGCGAGCGCGCTGACCTTGGTCGCGTCGGGTCCGCTTTCCAGACCGTGGGAAAGAACGAGGAACGGTTTCATCGCCGCATTATCGCAGTGCGGCGTTGGCACGCGCCAGCACGCATGCGACACTTGCTCGTCCGCATCAGAGCTTTCGAGCATGCCCGCCGATCTCGCCATCCACGACTGGCCGCTGTCCTACGAAGCGCGGCTCGAAAGACGCGCGCTCGCCGATGTCGATCTGGTCGTGATTCATTGCACCGAGCTGCCGGACATGGCGATGGCGCGCGAATTTGGCGAGCGCATCCGCTACGAAAGGTCGCAGACCGGCAACAGCGGGCACTACTACATCGATTTCGACGGCAGCGTGCACCGTTTCGTCAGCGACGACCGCATCGCCCAGCACACCTACGGCTACAACCCGCGTTCGATCGGCATCGAGATCGCGAACGTCGGCCGCTATCCCTGGTGGGGCGACAGCCGTCATCAGGCCTTCACCGTGCCGTATACCAAGGCACAAATCGATGCGCTGCTCGCGCTGCTGCGCCAGTTGCGTACCGACATTCCATCGCTGCGCTACATCGCCGGCCACGAAGACCTCGACCGCCGCCTCGAACCGGCCAGCGACGACCCCGCAATCATGCTGCCGCGCCGCCAGGATCCAGGGCCGCTGTTTCCATGGGACGAGATCGTTCCGCTTGCCGGACTGCAGCGCATCAAGCACTAGGCGGGCGATGTGTGTTCGGCACTCGCGCGAAACGCCCGGCTATAATTCGCGCAGCTACCGGAACCTTCATGCATGTCCAATCCCATCGTCGGCGAACTCATCGATCTGCTGCGGCTCGAACGACTCGAAGAGGACCTGTTCCGCGGACAGAGCCGCGACATCGGCACACGCAACGTGTTCGGCGGCCAAGTCCTCGGACAGGCGCTTTCGGCTGCGCAGCAGACGGTCGATACCGACCGCAACGTGCACTCCCTGCACGCCTACTTCCTGCGCGCCGGTGATATCGAGGCACCGATCGTCTACAACGTCGACCGTTCGCGCGACGGCAGGAGTTTTTCGGTCAGGCGCGTCGTCGCGATCCAGCATGGGCAGCCGATCTTCAACTTCTCCGCGTCGTTCCAGGTGGCCGAATCAGGAGCCGACCACCAATTCGAGATGCCCGTGGTGCCCGCTCCCGAAGATCTGGCACCGCCGGAACAGGTGCCAGCACAGGAACTGGAGAAAATGCCGGTCAAGCTGCAGCGCTGGCTCGCGCGCAAGGCCGCGTTCGAGTTCCGCTACGTATCGCGTCGCAACGAAGTCAAGCCGGAGAAGCGCGCGCCGTATCAGCAGATCTGGTTTCGCCTCATCGATCGCGCACCGGATGACGACGCCCTGCATCGCTCGATGCTCGCCTACGCGTCGGACTTTCACCTGATCGGCACGGCCATGCTGCCGCACGGGATTTCCTACCTGCAGCACAACGTCCAAGTTGCCAGCCTCGATCATGCACTGTGGTTTCACCGGCCCTTCCGCGTGGACGATTGGCTGCTGTATTCCTGCGACAGTCCCAGCGCGCTGGGTGCGCGCGGACTGACCCGCGGATTGATCTTCACGCGCGATGGCCGCCTGGTTGCGTCAACCGCACAGGAAGGCCTGATCCGCCTTCTGCCGGAATAGCCATGCGCTCCATATATACTTCTCCACGAGTGGAAAATATCGATCGGGTCGTCGCCATGCTGCACGAGGCCGGCATCGAGACCAGCGTCACGAACCGCAAGGCCTGGGCTGGTCACGACTACAAGCGCGCCAGCTATGCCAGCCCGCCGGAACGCGAAAGCTGGCCGCAGGTGTGGATCGTCAAGGCCGAGGACCAGCCGCGCGCGCGCGCCTTGCTGCGCGACGCCGGGATCGCGCCGGCCACGCGTTTTGCCGAAGACCTCGAACTGGCGCGCAACGGTCCCGCCGTGGCAGCGAAGAAGCGCAATGCGATCGCCTGGCGTATCCGCTTGTTCCTGTTGGCGACGATCGTCATCCTGATCCTGCTCAACGCACTGCACGTGCTGAAGATCTTCTGACCTCGCTTTTCGGAGAGTTCGCATGCCACGCGCGGAAACGGCGTTCCTGTTCGACCTCGACGGCACCCTCGTCGACAGCGTCTACCAGCACGTGCTGGCATGGAAGGAAGCGCTCGACGGCGAAGGCATTCCGTTGTCGGTCTGGCGCATTCATCGCAAGATCGGCATGAGCGGAGGACTGTTCACGCATATCCTGCTGCGTGAGACGGGACTCGACATCACGCCGGAGCGCGTCGATCGTCTGCGTCGCGCGCATGCGGCGGCCTACCAGAGTCGAGCCGGCAGCGTGCGCCCGTTGCCGGGCGCGGTCGAACTGCTGGCCTGGCTCACAGCGCAGAAAATACCGTGGGCGATCGCGACCAGCGGCAGGATGGAAACGGCCGGGCACAATCTCGAAGCACTCGGCGTCGATCCGTCGCGCGTGCCGGTCGTGACGCGCGATCAGGTGCGCCATGCCAAACCCGATCCGGACCTGTTCGTCACCGCAGCCGCGCGCCTCGGCGTCGACATCCACAACGCCCTGGTGCTCGGCGACAGCATCTGGGACATGCTGGCGGCGCAGAGGGCCCGTGCGCTCGGTGTCGGGCTGCTGTCGGGCGGCTATGGCGAAGACGAACTGGCCCGGGCGGGGGCCTTTCGCGTGTACGCCGACCCCTCCGACCTGCTGCATCATATCGACGAAATCGCGGCGCGCAGTTGAACCTGCCCCAAAAAACTACTGCGCTCGACATCTCGCGCGCCGACGGTGCTCGGACTGCGAAGGCAAGGATGGCGGAGCGAACATTCGCAAAAGCGAATGGCCCGCAGGGCGAGCCGCGGATGCGGCGAGCAATCCTCATGTACGGACCAAGTACACTCCGGTTCCTGCGCGCCGCCGAGGACAGGAGTGCGAGTGCCTCGGAGGCCAAGGATGGCCGGGAGAGGCCGATGCGCGACCTGTCTTCGCTCGCTACGTCTTTTGGGGCAGGTTTCCTGCAAGGAGGCCTGAAAGCCGCGCTCTCCGACCATGCTGGCCCGCGGCTGGCGTTGTAGAATCGCGGCATGAAGTCGGAGACGGTCCGCCTGTTCCAGACTCTGCCGCACGCGTGCGGTTATTTTGCCGCGCGCACCGCGCAGAACCTGGTCATCGACCCAGCCTCGCCGCATCTTGCACAAATATACGATGCCGCATTGTTGCGCGGTTACCGGCGTGCCGGCGGCCATGTCTATCATCCGCACTGCCGGCGCTGTCGCGCCTGCGTGCCGGCGCGCGTCGCGGTCGACAAATTCCGGCCCGACCGCAGCCAGCGCCGCTGCCTGCGCCGCAACGCGGATCTCGAACTGGTGCTGGAGCCGGCAGCCTGGAGCGACGAGTATTTCGAACTCTACCGGCGCTACCTCGACACGCGCCATGCCGGCGGCGGCATGGACAATCCGGCCGGCGAGGACTTCACCCGCTTCCTGTACACACCGTGGAGTCCCACGCGCTTCGTCGCCTTGCGCCTGCGCGGCCGCCTTCTCGCCATTGCCGTGACCGACTTTGCCAGCACCGGTCTGTCGGCGGTCTACACGTTTTTCGATCCGGCCGAACGTGCGCGCAGTCTCGGCACGTACGCCATCCTGCGCCAGATCGAACTGGCGCGCGAGCGCGGCGTGCCGCATGTCTATCTCGGCTACTGGATCGAAGCGCACCCGAAGATGGACTACAAGGCGCGCTTCAGGCCGTTGGAATTGCTCGGTCCCGAGGGCTGGCAGGCGCACGTTCCTGTCACCGCCGACGACGTGCGCGATTGAGGCGCCGTCGAACGATCGCAGCCGCGGCATTTTGCCTGCACAATACGCGTCCGGCATCACGCGGACGTCTCATGCACCGAATCATCCTGCTGCTCACGCTTTTCTCGTTCTGCGCCCACGCCGCTCCGGCACAGGAAACCTGGATGAGCGTGCTGCTCGGCGGACGCAAGATCGGCAGCATGCATACCACTCGCGACGTGCACGCCGATCGCGTGATCACGACGCAGCAGTTGCGCATCGAACTCGACCGGGCCGGAACGCGCATTGCATTGACGACCGCCGAGACCGACGAAGAAACACCGGCCGGTACACCGCTGGCATTCGAATCGCGGACGCAGTTGTCCGGGAACGAGACCGTGGTTCGCGGTCGCGTTCGCGACGGGCACACGGTTGAAGTGACCAGCAGCATAGGCGGCGGGACACGCACGCATACGCTCGAATGGCCGCGCGACGCGTTGCTCGCGGAAGGGTTGCGCCTGGCCGAAGAGCGGGCCGGCATGGCACCCGGCACGCATTACAGCAACCTGGCGTTTCAGCCAGACAACCTCGAAGCGGTCAGGATCGATTCGCGCGTCGGCGAGACCGGTCCGGTCGACATGCCCGAAGGCAAACCCGTGCTGACGCGCGTCGAGCAAGTCATCCATCTGCCCGACGCACCGACGCGGGCAGTCGCCTGGATGGACGCCGACCAGAACGTTGCAAAGCTGGTCATGCCAATCATGGGTTACGAGTTGACGATGCTCGCCTGCTCGATGGAATGCGCACAGGCGCCGAATCAGTCCGCCGATATCCTCGTGCACGCGCTCGTGGCGGCACCGCGCACGCTGAGTGCCGACGAACGCCGGCATGGATTGCATCTGCGCCTGAGCGCTACTGACGACGGCGCGCCGCTGAAGTTCGCGCAGACCGACGAACAACGCGTCGCTGCGGTCGGCGACGCGGTCGACGTGAACATCGCGCCGCTCGATGCGCGCAGCCCGCGGACCGAAAGCGAGCCGGACGCCGCCGATTTTCTCGCCAACGACTGGCTGCAGAGCAAGGCGCCGGAGATCGTGGCGCTGGCGAAGAAAGGCGTCGGCAAGGCGCACTCGCCGCGCGAGCAGATGCAGAATCTCGAGGACTTCGTGCGCGGCTATATCCGCAACAAGGATCTGAGTGTCGGCTACGCCTCCGCACTCGAAGTCGCAAAGAAGCCCGAGGGCGACTGCACCGAACACGCCGTGCTGCTGGCCGCGCTCGGCCGCGCGCGCGGTATCGCTACGCGCGTCGTCGACGGCATCGTCTATGTGGACAGCTATGCGGGCAACGAGCACGTCTTCGTGCCCCATGCCTGGACGCAGGCGTTCGTCGACGGGCGCTGGCAGAGCTTCGACGCGGCGCTGCGCGGTTTCGACGCCGGGCACGTTGCGTTGGCCTACGGCGACGGCGATCCCTGGCGGTTCTTTGCCGGTTTCAACGCACTCGGCCGCATGCGCGTCGAGGCGGTCGACGCGTTGCCCTGACCGCTTCCCGCGCACCGACCTGCGGGGAGACGGGCCTTGTTCAGACTAGTCCGCATACAGTCGTCGGGCTGATCACCGCGAGGATGCAAGCATGTCCGCTCATAGCGTGAAATCCACCGTCACCAATATCGACACTGGCGCGCAAGACAGCGCCGCCCCGGACGTCGAGGAAGCCGCCACCACCGCCACCAACGAGACCCTGGAGCAGCTCGAAGACCAGCTGCGCCGGACTGCCGAATCGCTGAAGGAGAGTGCCCAGTCGCTCAGCGACTTGGCCAGCTTGCAGATTCAGCAACGCCCGCTGGCCGCAATAGGCGTCGCGTTTCTCGCCGGACTTGCGGCGGCGAAATTGCTGCGCCGCTGATCGAAGAAAAAGGGGATAAGCCGCCGTGGATCCAGCCGCTACCGCGGACGTCGAGGTCAAGGCTAAGCCCGCGCCCGACGCGGCAGCAGCCGCCACGCTCGGCGACGTCGTGCGCGACTCGGCGGAGTATGCGCGTGCCCTCGGCCAACTCGTCGCGAGCGAGGCTGAGCTGGCCAAGGTCAACCTGGTCAGGATCCTCATCGTCGCCCTGCTCCTGCCGGCCATCGCGGCAGGCGCCATCCTGAGCCTCGACGCCTTCTTCGCGGCGCTGCTGTTTCGCTGGATGCAGGACTGGAGTTTTGCGATCGGCACGGTGGCTCTCGCGAATTTGGGGGTGCTGGCCTGCTTGTTCTTGGCGCTTCGATCATGGTGGCGAACGCTGAGCCTGCCGCGCAGCCGTGCCGCGTTCGCCAGTCTTTGGGAACGGCCGTGATGCCGCGCCCGAATCCGCAATTGCGCGCCGCACTTGCCCAGGATCGCCTCGAGGAGGCACGCAGCAAGTTCAGGCGCGCTGCCGCTCCATGGCGCGCTGAATTTGCGCGTCATCGTGCAGCCTGGCTTCTTGCAGGCGGATTTGCCGGCGGACTGTCTGTCGGCATGTTGCCGCGCGGCTTCTGGTCGAAGTTCGGCGCACTGCTCGGCAGCACGAGCGCCGTCGTGGCACGCGCGCTGTTCGCACCTGCGCTCGCCGGCGCGCTTGCTGCGCGCGAACCGACGCGGCCAGCAGCAGAGTGACCCGGATCATGGCTGCCGATTCCGTCGAGCAGACGATACTGGACGAGCAGGAGTCACTGGGGAAAGTCCTCGCCAACCAACTGCTCTGGCGCAATCGACTGCTCGGCATGATTTTCGTGCTGCTGCTCCTGGGCACCCTGTCGCTCGCCACGGGCGTCGTCGTGCCGGTCCTCGTGGCGATCCTGATCAGCCTCATGCTCGCGCCGCCGGTACGCCTGCTGACGCAATGGCACGTGCCCCGCGTGCTGGCTTCCGTGTTCGTGCTGGGACTCGCCATTGCGATCGGTGTCACGGCACTGAATGCCTTGGCGCGCCCAGCCTTCGATTGGGTAGGACACGCACCGAAGGTGATCGAACAATTCGCACACCAGATGCACGACCTGTGGCGACCGATCGCCGATGCGAGCAAAGCGACGGAAAAGATCACCCATATCGCGCAGACCGGCACGGCCGATGTGCAGCAGCCCGTGCGCGTGGTCGACAGCGGCGCGCCGGATCCCATATTTCAGCTGCTCAGTGGCGCCCCTGCCATCATTGCGAGCATTCTTTCCACGCTGATTCTCGTATTTGTTTTCCTGCAGCACGGCGACGCGGTGTTGCGCAAGCTGGTCGAGTTTGCTCCGGATTGGAATGCCAAGCGCGGCGTGGTCGTCGCCACCCGCGACGCACAGCGCGAATTGTCCGGATACGTGTTGACAATCAGCCTGATCAACGTGGTGCTCGGAATCACGACTGCGGTAGCTCTGTGGCTTCTGGGCATTCCGGACGCGCTGCTCTGGGGCGGTGTCGCGGCACTGTTGAACTTCGCCCCATACATTGGACCGATCCTCACAGTCGCCGCCCTCAGCATCGTCGGTATGAGTTCGGCACATACGCTGCTCCTCGGACTGGCTGCGCCGGGCGCCTTTCTTTCCCTGCATTTCATTGAGAGCTTTCTGGTCACGCCATTTCTCGCCGGCCGCCGGCTGGCACTCGATCCGATCATGATCTTCCTGGGCCTGATGCTGTTCGGCTGGATGTGGGGAATCGCAGGCTTGCTGATCGCGGTGCCCCTGCTGACCTGCTTCAAGATTGTCGCTGCGCGCATCCCGGCGTGGGCACCCGTGGCCAAACTGCTCGGCGCCTGACGTCGCGCCGAATCAGCCAGCGCCTGGCAACTCAGCTAGAGCCGTTCTGGATAGTCTCGCCAGCGCATTGTTTTTGCTTGGGTTACCTTGGTGCGCTCATCCGGATTGACGGCCGGAGCGATGCCCCCTATTGAAATTATGATATCTATTTGATATCGTATTTTCACACTGAGGGAGCCCACCATGAACGAACGCACCTATTCCGCCCCATCCGGTATTCCGGCCCTGATCGTGATTGTCGCCTTGCTGTTGTCGAACGCGGTTTGGCTGGTGGACTCGATCCGACACCAGAGCGTGGCCTTCATCATCATCTCGATCCTCGCCGGAATCGTGCTGCTGATCGCCCTCGCCGGTTTCTTCACCGTCGCCCCGAACGAAGGCAAGGTGCTGCAGTTTTTCGGCCGCTATGTGGGCACTGTTCGCGAGGCCGGCCCGCGCTGGACCAACCCGTTCTACAGCAAGCGTGGCGTATCGCTGCGCGTGCGCAACTTCGAATCGAGCAAACTGAAGGTCAACGACCTCGACGGCAATCCGATCGAGATCGCCGCCGTCGTCGTCTGGCAGGTCGTCGATACCGCGGAGGCACTGTTCCAGGTCAACGACTACGAAGACTTCGTCCACATCCAGAGCGAGTCTGCCCTGCGCGCCATGGCGACCAGCTACCCGTACGACTCGCACGATACCGGCGCGCTGTCGTTGCGCAGCCACGGCAAGGAAATCTCCGACCACCTGCAGAAGGAAATCCAGGAACGCCTGGCCAGCGCCGGCGTGAGCGTCATCGAATCGCGCATCACGCATCTGGCGTTCGCACCGGAGATTGCCCAGGCGATGCTGCAGCGCCAGCAGGCCAGCGCGATCATCGCTGCGCGTACGCGCATCGTCGAAGGTGCCGTGACGATGGTGCAGATGGCGCTCGACCAGCTCAAGGAACGCGGCGTCGTCGACCTCGATGAAGAACGCAAGGCGGCCATGGTGTCGAACCTGCTCGTGGTCCTGTGTGGCGAACGCGGCACACAGCCGATCGTCAACACCGGTACTTTGTATTGATGATCTGCCATGATCATTGACATCAAAAAGCTGCCATCCATGGCTGCACTTCTCACAAGAGCGTGCTCGACAGGCGCGCATCTCTCAAGAGCGCGCTCTGCAAACGCACTTCTCACAGGAGCGCGTTCTCCGACGGCACGACCTGGCCGGGCGGATGAGCGCTGAAAAGAAAGCCTACCCGCTGCGCATCAGCGCCGACGTGCTCGACGCCGTGCAGCGTTGGGCAAACGACGAGTTGCGCAGCGCCAACGCACAGATCGAATACGTTCTGCGCGACGCGCTGCGCAAGGCCGGTCGCCTGAAAGCCGACGAATCAGGGACTCACGGCGCACCGGGAGCAAAGAAATGACGGGTGCTGATTCGCCGAACAGCAAAGCCGTGACTGGGGCCGGAACGGAAGCTGCGGAATCGCTGCAGCGTACCGTGCGCATCGAACACGATCGCAGGCGGCTCGCGATTGCCGCCCTCGCCAGCGCCATCGCCACCTTGGCGCTGCCTGTCATGGCCGTCGTCGGCATGCTGCATCCGGCGCACCCTGCTCCGGCCTGGACTCTGGCGCCGCTGGGTGCCGCGATCGCGGTCGCCGGATTCGGCTTGCTGCGCAACGTCAGCCGGTTGCAGGACGGCGATCCGGCGCTCGTGATCTCGCCGCGCGGCCTGAGCTTCCGCCCGCAAGGGCTTGGCGAGATCGCGCGCATTCCCTGGTCGGCGATCCGCGGATTCAGGTCGCGAAGTTACAAACAGCACCGCTTCATCGCGGTGCAAGTGGACGATGCGGAACAATACGCGCCGCGAACGGGTTTTCTGCACCTGTTGCGCGGGCTGCGCTTGCGATCGGCTGCGAACGAGATCAGTTTCAGTACGCCCATGGCAAAGCAGGCCTGGAAGGACCTCGAAATCCTGCTGCAGAAGTATCTTGCACATTACAGTGGTCGCGCAGGAACGAACGATGGCGGCGGCACCGTGGGTGTCACGGCAGGAGTCGACAACCCGAGGAACGTTTCATGACCCAGATCGACCGGTATCTGACAATCACCGCGACCGCCTTCGCCGTAGTCGCGCTCATACACGTCGTGCGAGCAATCGAGCAGTGGAGCATCGTCATCGGTCCATGGAACGTGCCGGTCGCAGCGTCATGGATCGCCGCGCTCGTGACGGGCGGGCTCAGCACCTGGGCATTTTCGCTCTTGCGCCGCTGACGGCGCAGCGGATGTTCGCTAAGCTCGCTGAGTGACGAACGACTTGCCAGTTTCCCAGCCGCCGCGCACGTCCGATCCCGGCGCATGCCTGGCCGCTGCAGTTGCGCTGGGCGTGCCGCGTGACTATGCGCGTACGCACGCGCTCAGACGCGTGCGCGAGCCGGCGCGCCTCGTATGGATTGGCCCTGACATTCACGATCGCCCGCAATGGCTAGCGCCCGGCGCCGCGCATGCGTGGGAGCGGATGCGCACCGAAGCGGCGCGCGACGGTGTCGAGTTGCAGGTCGTTTCGGCGTTTCGCAGCGCGGACTACCAGCTCGAGTTGCTGCGGCGCAAGCTGGAACGCGGACAGTCGATACCGCAGATACTCCGTGTCAGCGCGGCGCCCGGCTACAGCGAACACCACTCCGGCCGCGCACTGGACCTGACGACGCCGGGATTCAAATCGCTCGAGGAGGAGTTCGAGCGCTCCGCCGCTTACGCCTGGCTGTTCGCCGACGCGCAACGCTTCGGTTTTCGCCTGAGTTATCCGCGCGCGAATCGACACGGCATTGCGTTCGAACCGTGGCATTGGTGCTGGCACGAAAAGCGAAGATCTCGCTGATTCGTCCCTCGAGATTTTCGTGTTGCGCGCTGCCAGCAAGCAGCGCGCAACGTCTTCATGCGATCGTCATGGCGTGAAATCGACTTCGCTCTGCGCCGTGGCCGCCGCTATGGCGACTGGAATCGGCAGCGGGTGATAGAGGTTGCTCAGCCACAGCGGCAATTGGTCGGCGTAGTGCGCGCTGCCGAGTACACCGCTGTTTCCACCAGGAATGACTTCACTGGCGCTGATCACCTGCGACATCTCGCCGACAAAGCGACGCGCCGAGCCGGAGCCGAACAGGAAGTCGTTGGCGCCGGAACCGCGCAGGTTGTAATCGCCGACATTGACGGTCTGCCAGGCACCGCCGCGCGGAATACCCGGAAGGGTCGACGATAGATCGGTGAAGCCGTACGGACTCTGGAAACCGTCCTGTCCCGGAATGCTGAACGGACCGCCGAGCGGATGAGCAAAGACGATGCGGTGCAGCTTGCCCCAGTTGTAGTCGGCCAGTCTCAGCGAGCCGCTGAACGCCGGCGCCATCG